>OGYF01000887.1_pt1 | contig 28203 bp, 20 predicted proteins | sample 1576451 | NCBI WGS metagenome assembly OGYF01 (sample SAMEA3541505, study PRJEB24748) | human gut metagenome | biome: human gut; feature: human-associated habitat; material: faeces | place: China | collected 2012
ATTGCCACTTTTATTTTGACGTTTTTCAAAGTGGAAATAAACTTTTCACTTCAGCATAGAAATCTAGGGGACAGATTGAGGAGAAGTGTTCCTTCTGACTTTTTATATATGCCGATTGTATTAAAAGACTCGTTTTTTTTGTGTTAATAATATTAAGGGTAGAAATCATGATTTAAAAGTTGTATAATAGGTTGAAATTTGGTAAAATAAAAAAGTATGTAATAAAAATGTAATAAATTGTAATATTGTAATTTAGAGAGGATATTATAATGAGTATATTTAATCTTAAAACTTCCAGATCAAGAATGGTACTCTTGTTTCTTGTAGATATATTTACAATTATTTTTGATACCTATTGTGCGCTTATCATCCGATTCAAACTGGATAATTTCTATTATGGTATTGTGCCAGAAGGATATATGATGAGTGTAAATACCTATGTTATTATAAATGTAGCAACGACATTGATCATTTTCCTTGTATTAAATCTATATAATCGTGTCTGGTCTTACGCCAGCATGCATGAAGCGGGTCTGATTGTGGGGGCCAGTATTCTTTCGACAGCATTTCAGGCGTTCGGAATGAGTTTTCTATATCTTTCTGTGCCAAGAAGTTTCCATATTTTTTATTTCTTTTTCCTGACTATGACTACACTGGCTACAAGATTTTCCTATCGGATTTTTCATATCCTGAAGCGAGGGATAGAAAAGACGGGAAAAAGACCGATCAATACAATGGTAGTTGGTGCTGGCGAGGCTGGAAACATTATTATAACAGAGTTAAAGACAAGCCGTCATCTAAACCGGAATGTAGTATGTGTTGTAGATGACAATCCGTCCAAGAAAGGAAAATATATCCGTGGAGTGCGCATTGTTGGAGACCGTACTCAGATTAAAGAATATGCAAAGAAGTATAATGTAGACGAGATTATCGTAGCGATTCCATCTGCAAACGCAAAAGATACCAGAGATATTCTGCGTATTTGTAATGAAACAGATTGCCGATTAAAGGTTCTTCCGGGAGTCTATCAGTTGATTACGGAAGAAGTCAGTGTGTCTAAGCTGCGTGAAGTGTCCATAGAGGATCTTTTGGGCAGGGACACTGTGAAAATTGATATTGATAGCATTGCCGGATATGTTAGAAACAAAGTTGTTCTTGTGACGGGAGGGGGAGGTTCCATAGGAAGCGAACTCTGTCGCCAAGTGGCGGCCCATGATCCAAGAATGCTTATCATATTTGATATTTATGAAAACAATGCGTATGATATCCAACAGGAGTTGAAGAAAAAATATCCGGCGCTGAAACTGGAGGTTTTGATTGGTTCAGTACGGAACACTGGAAGGATTGAAAGCGTCATGGAATTGTATCGTCCGGATGTGGTCTACCATGCGGCAGCTCATAAACATGTACCGCTAATGGAAGACAGTCCGAATGAAGCAATCAAAAATAATGTTTTTGGAACGTATAAGACAGCAAGAGCAGCAGATAAGTATGGTGTGAAAAAATTTGTGCTGATTTCTACTGATAAAGCGGTAAATCCCACTAATATTATGGGGGCCTCTAAGCGTCTGTGCGAAATGATCATCCAGACGTTCAGTCATTATTCAAACACGGAATTTGTCGCGGTACGCTTTGGGAATGTTTTGGGCAGCAACGGAAGTGTAATTCCACTGTTTAAGAAACAGATGGAGGCGGGAGGCCCTGTTACCGTTACACATCCTGATATCATCCGCTATTTTATGACGATTCCAGAAGCCGTTTCTCTGGTAATGGAGGCAGGAGCGCTTGCAAGGGGCGGTGAAATATTTGTGCTTGACATGGGCGAACCTGTTAAAATCGCAGATTTGGCCAAAAATCTGATTCGTCTGTCAGGATATACTTTAGGTGTAGATATGGATATCGTGTATACGGGATTGAGACCAGGTGAAAAGCTATATGAGGAGCTGCTGACAAAAGAAGAAGGACTTCAAAAAACGCCAAACAACTTAATTTATATTGGCAGGCCGTTGGAATTTAATGAAGTACATTTTCTTAGTCAGTTAAGAATATTGGAAGAGGCGGCAGCAAATGAGAGCAGAGATGTAAAAGAAATTGTTTCTCAAATTGTTCCAACTTATACGATTAAACCGGAAGACAGAGAACGAGATGAAGATGCCTATCAGGAATTGCTCAGCCTTGGGAAAGCAAGTCATGAAAAATCAGTGATGGAGGATAAATAGGATGAAAGATATGCACATTGCATTTTCTCCACCGGACATTACGGAGGCGGAGATTGCAGAAGTTGTTGATACGTTGCAAAGTGGTTGGATTACAACGGGGCCCAAGACGAAAGAGCTTGAAAAGCAGATTGCGGAATACTGTCATGTCAGCAGGGCTGCTTGCTTGAATTCGGCTACGGCCTGCGCGGAAATGGCGCTTAGAATTCTGGGCATTGGTCCGGGGGACGAGGTGATCGCAACAGCGTATACCTATACAGCTACAGCAAGTGTAGTCTGTCATGTGGGGGCGAAATTGGTTTTGGTAGATGTCCAGCCGGATTCCTATGAAATGGATTATGAAAAGATGGAAGAGGCGATTACAGAAAAAACAAAGGCAATCATACCGGTTGATCTTGGTGGAGTGATTTGTGATTATGATAAAATATTTGCAGTCGTAAACGCAAAAAAATCGCTGTTTCATGCTGATAATGAGATCCAAGAAAAGTTGGGGAGAATAGCAGTCGTTGCAGATGGCGCCCATGCTTTTGGCGCTGTAAGAGATGGAAAACGCTGCGGAGAAATTGCTGATTTTACAAGTTTTTCTTTTCATGCAGTTAAAAATTTTACCACGGCTGAGGGAGGAGCGCTTACCTGGAGAGATATAGATGGAATAGATAATGAAGAAATCTACAAACAGATTATGTTACTGTCTCTTCATGGACAGTCTAAGGATGCGCTGGCGAAAACACAGCTTGGCGCCTGGGAATATGATGTAGTTGCGCCTTATTATAAGTGTAATATGACGGATATTATGGCGGCGATCGGCTTGGCGCAGATGAAGAGATATCCTTCTCTTCTGGCGAGAAGACGAGAAATTATCGAGAAATATAATGAAAGTCTTTCTAACTATAATGTAAAGGTGCTGGGGCATTATGGGGAGAATTTTTCCTCCAGCGGTCATCTTTATCTTGTTAGGGTGAATGGAAAAACAAGGCAGGAGTGCAACGAAATCATAAATCAAATGGCAGAAAAAGGTGTTGCGACGAATGTCCATTATAAACCGTTGCCGTTGTTGACTGCTTATAAGAATCTTGGATTTGATATAAAAGATTATCCGAATGCTTATGCCATGTATGAAAATGAGATTACATTTCCGCTTCATACGAAATTGACAGATGAGGAAGTGGAGTATGTTCTCTATACATTTGCAAAATCATTAGGTGAGGAATAGAGAGTAATGAGAAAATGGGAAGAACTCCCTGCGGATATGCGGGTTCCGGAAGTCAGAAAGTATTATGATATTTTACAAAGGCATAAAGGGAGTTTGATTCTGAAACGTGTTTTTGATATAATAATTGCGGGTCTGTTACTGATCCTGCTGTCGCCGGTTCTGCTGGTACTGAGTATTCTAATCAAGGCGGATTCAAAAGGACCGGTTTTCTTTCGCCAGGTACGGGTGACGAGATACGGGAAACCATTCCGGATTTTTAAGTTTCGAACCATGGTAGACCATGCGGATCAGATGGGGACTCAGGTTACCACCAAGGGAGATGCCCGGGTGACAAAGCTTGGAAAGAAACTGAGACGCTGCAGATTGGACGAGCTTCCGCAGTTGCTGAATATCCTGACGGGAGATATGACTTTCGTTGGAACCAGGCCGGAAGTGGAGAAGTATGTCCGGTATTATACCAATGAGATGAAAGCGACTTTACTTCTGCCGGCAGGAGTGACGTCTATGACAAGTATCGAGTATAAGGACGAAGAACGTCTGCTGCAGTCGGCAGACGATGCGGATGAAGTATATATCCAGACTATTCTGCCGGAGAAGATGAGGTATAATCTGGAAGCGATTGAGAAGTTTAGTTTCCTGCAGGATATCAGGACGATGTTTGCTACAGTTGTGGCTGTGATCAACTAGTAGAGAAGGAGAAACTGTGATGAATGTATGGATTGTGAATCATTATGCCATACCGCCAAGTATGGGGGGCTTGGTAAGACATTATTATTTTTCCAAGTATCTCCAGAAGAAGGGGCATACTGTGAAGATTTTTACTTCCAGTAAGATCCATAACACAGATATCAATATGATAACAGATAAATCCCTGTATCGGGAAGAGATGGAAGATGGGGTGGAGTATACTTTTGTCAGGAGCAGGGATTATAAAGGGAATGGGATGGATCGTATTTTCAATATGATTGATTTCCCGTTTAAATTGTTAAAAACATTGAGAAGTTTTTATAAAGGGAAAAGGCCAGATGTAATATATGCCTCATCCCCCGATTTGTTTGTGGCATTCTTTTCTGTCTTATTTGGAAAATCGAAAAAGATTCCGGTGGTTGTCGAGATCAGAGATTTATGGCCGGAGTCTGTGGTGGCATATAACAGGATGTCTTCTAAAAATCCGATCATCCATTTCCTATATTATATGGAAAAATGGATTTATGTCCATGCGAATCAGATTGTATTTACCATGGAAGGCGGAAAGCAATACATTTGTGACAAGGGATGGGATAAGAAGGTGTCTTTAGACAAGATTACTCATATTAATAATGGTGTCGATATTGAGGAATTTGAATATAATAAAAATCACTATTCTTTCGAAGATGAGTTGTTAGATGACGAAGCCTTTAAGGTGGTTTATGTAGGATCTGTGAGATATGCAAATCATTTAATAGATATAGTAAATGCAGGAAAAGTGTTAAAAAGTCGCGATAACAAAGAGATACGGATATTAATATATGGAGATGGAACGGAAAAAGAGTATTTGGAAAAAAAATGTAGAGAAAATGATTTGAATGTCTTTTTTAGAGGAATGATTGAAAAAAAATATATACCAGCGCTTCTGGAAAAGGCAGATTTGAATTTGATTAATGTGAGAAGTGCGACAATTAATAAATATGGCTGTAGTTGGAATAAGATGTTTGAGTATATGGCCAGTGGGAAGCCGATTTTATGTAACCTCCCTGTTAAGTATGATTTGATTCGTAAGTACAAGTTAGGAATTGTAAAGAAATTTAGTAATGCGAAGGAATATGCAGAAGCGATAGAAACGTTTGCTATGTTGCCTAAGGAAAAATACGAAGAGTATTGTAAAAATGTTAGAAAGAGTGCGGGCTTTTACGACTATACTAACTTGGCTGATGAGGTAGAAGCTGTGCTGCAGAAGGCAATAAAGAATTACTAAAGAAAGGAATTGACTTATGAAGATTGTTACAATAGTAGGTGCGCGTCCACAGTTTATTAAAGCAGCAGTAGTTTCGCGTCAACTCAGGAAAAATCATATAGAAGTATTGGTTCATACGGGACAGCATTATGATTATAATATGTCGGATATTTTTTTTGAGGAATTAGAAATTCCAAAGCCGGATTATAATTTGGGTATTTCTGGCGGCCCCCACGGGAAGATGACAGGGGAAATGCTGATTAGGATTGAAGAAGTTTTGGAAAAAGAAAAGCCAGATGCAGTTTTATTGTATGGGGATACAAATTCAACAATGGCGGGAGCATTAGCAGCAGTAAAATTGCATATCCCAATTGCCCATGTGGAATCGGGAGCGCGTTTGGGTACTTTGGATAACCCGGAAGAAGTAAATCGAATTGTAACGGATCATGTATCAAGAATTAAATTTTGCTGTGTAGAATCAGCAGTAACCTTTCTTAAGAAGGAAGGAATGAAAGACAATGTCTTTATGGTTGGAGATCCCATGTATGATGCATTTTTGTTTTATACAAAAAAGGTGGGAGATTTTCAACCGGAGCAGTTGGTTGATTTTGCTGGTGATACTGTTATGTTGCCAGAAAAGTATTATTATATGACATGTCATAGAGCAGAAAATGCAGGTAGTGATAAGGCGTTGACAGAAATCCTGTCAGCGATGAATAGTCTAGAATGTCCTTGTGTTTACCCGGTTCACCCTAGAAACAGGGAACGTGCACGGAAAATTGTGCAGGAAAAGGGATTTAGCAATGTCATTCTATGTGAGCCGGTAGGTTATCTGATGTCTGTGTATCTTACAAATCACTGTGAGAAAATCGTTACGGATTCTGGTGGACTTCAGCGAGAGGCTTTCTTTGCCGGGAGACAATGTGTGACGGTTTTTGATTATGTGGTTTGGCCAGAGACGATGAAAGATAATAGGAATCAGCTTGCAAAACCGGACAAGGAAGATATTTTAACAAAATTAGGACAGCATCAGATTGTCAAAGAGGATTACTCGTTTGGCGATGGACATTCTGCAGAAAAGATTGTAGAATGTATGGAGAAGTGCTTATAGATTCTTAAGAAAACAGGTGTGTCAACCAAGTATTAGGAGAAAATATGGATAAGGTTTTTGTACATCCAAGTAGTTATATTGATGAAAATGTCCAAATTGGATCGGGAACGAAAATATGGCATTTTTCACATGTGCAAAGAGATGTAAAAATAGGCGAGAATTGTTCTTTTGGTCAGAATGTGAATATTTCCAGACATGTAAAGATTGGAAATGGGGTCAAAGTACAGAATAATGTATCAATCTATGAAGGAGTGGAATTGGAAGATTATGTATTTTGTGGTCCCTCTATGGTCTTTACAAACGATTTGACTCCCAGAGCAAAGTATCCAAAGGGAAGCGCAGGATATAAGAAGACGTTACTTAAAGAAGGAGCTACTGTTGGAGCAAATGCAACTATTGTTTGCGGACATACAATAGGAAAATGGGCAATGGTGGCCGCAGGAGCAGTTGTTACGAAAGACGTCAAGAATTACTCTCTTGTGGCAGGCGTTCCCGCAAGGCAGATTGGTTGGGTTTGTGAATGCGGAGAGAGACTGGATGAAGGTATTTATGAATGTAAAAAGTGTGGAAGGAAATATTTGGTCAGGGAGACTGGCTTAATTGAAGTCTCTGCAGAGAAAAATGATTTTAAATAAATTTTTGTTATGAATGGAGAAAAATATTTGTGAAAAGAGTAATGGTTGTTTTTGGAACAAGGCCAGAAGCGATAAAAATGTGTCCTCTTGTAAAAGAACTAAAAAAAGACGAACATGTAGAAGTAGCAGTATGTGTTTCAGGGCAGCATAAGCAGATGTTGGAGCAGGTATTGCGAGTGTTTGAAGTGGAGCCGGAATATGATCTTTCTATCATGAAAGACAAACAGACATTGTTTGACGTAACAGTAAGTATTCTTGAGAAAATTAAACAAGTTTTAGAGGAGTGGCAGCCAGATATTGTTTTAGTTCACGGAGATACTTCTACAACATTCGTAACTTCTTTGGCATGTTATTATTTACAGATACCAGTTGGACATGTAGAAGCAGGATTGAGGACATATAATATCTATTCTCCATATCCGGAGGAATTTAACAGGCAGGCGGTTGGATTGATTGCGAGATGTCATTTTGCGCCTACAGAACGTGCAAAACAGAATCTTCTGAATGAAGGGAAAAAGGAAGATACTATATATGTAACTGGAAATACAGCTATTGACGCTTTAAAAACTACAATAACAGAAGATTATAGCCATCCTATATTAACATGGGCAAGTGACAGCAGATTGATTATGCTGACCGCACACAGGCGGGAGAATCTAGGAGCGCCTCTGCATAGTATGTTTCGGGCAATTAAGCGAATAGTAGATGAGCATGAGGATATTAAGGTTGTTTATCCAATCCATATGAACCCGGCGGTAAGAAAAGCAGCTGCGGAAATACTGGCAGGACATAATCGGATAAAACTGATAGAGCCTTTGGAGGTTATTGATTTTCATAATTTTCTGGCTAAATCGTATCTGATTCTGACAGATAGTGGCGGGATTCAAGAAGAGGCTCCATCACTGGGAAAACCGGTCCTGGTAATGCGGGATACTACAGAGAGACCAGAAGGAATTGATGCAGGCACGTTAAAGCTTGTTGGTACTTCAGAAAAAGTTATATATGAAGAATTTAATAAGTTGCTGACTGATAAAGGAGAATATAAAAAAATGAGCAATGCATCCAATCCATATGGGGATGGTCATGCCTCAGAAAGAATTGTCAGCATTTTAAATCAGATTTTATAGGAGGAAGCTGGAAATGAGGGTTTTAGTCCTTTCAGCGGCATATCCGGAATTAAACGGAAGCAGGAATATGTATTATGTACATACTCGTAATACCTATTACAGAAAAGCGGGTATTGAAGTGGAAGTATTAAGTTTTAGTGCTGTGGATGAATATCAGATTGATGGTATTAAAGTTTTTCCGCTTCAAAAATATGAAGAAAAATATCGTGACAATCATTATGATATTTTGATTTTGCATGCGGCTAATATCCGGTATCATTATAAATTTATTAAAAGGTATGGGGAGTTGTTTCCCCGTTTTCTGTTTTTCTTCCATGGTCATGAGGTCTTGCGTTGTTCAAAGGTTTATCCAAAACCTTACGATTATGTAAAAGAGAAGAATTTTCTGTATAAGTTCTTGAAAGATTTATATGATATTGCAAAATTACGATTTTGGAAGAAGGTTTTTTTGAAATATAAAAGGAAGTCGTGGTTTGTATTTGTCAGTCACTGGATGTTGGATGAGTTTACAAAATGGGTACATCTGACAGAACAGGATCTGGACGGAAGGGTGTCGATTATTTATAATGGCATCGGCTCTGTGTTTGAGCAGAAAAGCTATCAAAAAGATGCGGAGAAAAGATATGATTACGTAAGTATCCGAAGTAATTTTGATGGTTCAAAATATGGAGTAGATATAATTGCAGCCCTGGCAAAAAGTAATCCCGAAAAAAGTTTTCATTTGATTGGAAAAGGAGATTATTTTAAGCACAGGGAAAAGCCCCGGAATCTTACAGTAGACTATAAGAGTTTAAGTCATGATGAAATGCTTCAGATATTAGATGAATCCAGATGTGCTCTTATGCCAACGCGGACGGATGCACAGGGAGTAATGGCGTGCGAGATGGCAACCTATGGAATACCGATGATTACTTCGTCTATATCGGTTTGTCAAGAAGTATTTAGTGATTTTTCAAACGTAGGGTATTTTGATAATGAAAATACAGATATATCATTAGAAAAGATATATAAAACCATTACTGTAAATGAATATAGAAAAAATGAAAAATATTTTGAGAAAAATACTAGTGGAAAAGAGGTGGAACTATTAAGGGTTCTATGCAATGGCTTTGAAGAATAGTACAAAATATTGAATTTATTAGAAGAAAGAGGAAACGTAAAATGAAAGAACAGTTATTAAAGAAGATTGATGAAAAAAGTATTATTGTAGGTGTCGTTGGTTTAGGCTATGTTGGATTGCCGCTTGCAGTAGAAAAGGCAAAAGCAGGTTTTAAAACAATTGGTTTTGATGTGCAGGAAGAGAAAGTTAACTTGGTTAATGAAGGACACAATTATATAGGTGATGTTGTCGATAGTGATTTGAAAAACCTTGTTGAGAAAGGAATGCTGTCTGCAACTACAGATTTTAGTTTTGTAAAAGATGTTGATTTTATCGCAATCTGTGTTCCAACTCCGCTTGATTCACATCAGCAGCCGGATATTAGTTATGTAAGATCATCTACAGAGGCAATTTCTAAATATCTTACTCGGGGAACTATGGTTGTATTAGAGTCTACTACTTATCCTGGGACAACAGAAGAACTGGTTCGGCCTATTCTTGAGAGTGGCTCTGGTTTGGAATGCGGAGAAGATTTTTACCTTGGGTTTTCGCCGGAAAGAGTAGATCCAGGTAATCTTATATATAAGACAAAGAATACGCCAAAAGTAGTTGGTGGAATTGGCAAAGATGCCACAGAAACAATTGCGGCGATGTATCGTGCTGTCTTAGATGGAGAGGTATGCGAGGTTTCTTCACCGGCCATCGCCGAGATGGAAAAGATTTTGGAGAATACGTATCGTAATATCAATATTGGTCTTGTAAATGAACTTGCGATGCTTTGCAATAAGATGGGGATTAATATGTGGGAAGTAATAGAGGCTGCCAAAACGAAACCTTATGGATTTCAGGCTTTTTATCCAGGACCGGGGCTTGGTGGACATTGTATTCCATTGGATCCGTATTATCTGTCTTGGAAAGCAAGAGAGTACGGATTCCATACATCTATGATTGAAAGTTCTATGATGATCAATGATCAGATGCCGGAATATTGTGTGGAAAGAGCGTCAAAGATCTTAAATCATTTTCAGAAAGCAATGAAAGGTGCAAAAGTTTTAGTACTTGGTGTTGCTTATAAGCAAGATATTGATGATTATCGTGAGAGCCCGGCGCTTAGGGTTATTGAAGTGCTGGAGAGAGAAGAGGCCGATGTGTCCTTCTATGATCCGTGGATTGCAGAATATAAATATAAAGGAGAAAAGCATAGAGGATTAACAGAAATTTCTCCAGAGATCATTGCAGGGTTTGATCTTGTTATGATAACAGCAGCACATACCAATGTGGATTATGAGATGATTCAGAAAAACGCAGTTGCAATTTTTGATACAAAGAATGTAATGAAAAATATAGAAAATCGAGATAATATTGAAGTTTTATAAAGATTTTGATTGGACTATATTATAGGTATGAGGTGAAAAAATGAAATATGCACTTATCGGATGTGGAAGAATTTCTACAAACCATGTAAAAGCAGTTGTTAATAATCAATTGGAATTTGTAGCAGTATGTGATGTGATCCCAGAACATATGGAGAATGTATTGGCCAAACATGATCTCCAAAATGATACTACAATTAAGAGATACACGGATTATAAAAAACTTCTTGAGGAGAACGAAATTGATTTGGTGGGAATTGCTACAGAAAGCGGTATTCATGCGGAGATTGCATTGTATTGTATTGAAAAAGGGGTAAATGTGATCATTGAAAAGCCAATGGCAATGAGTATTGCTGATGCAAATGAGATTATCAGACGTTCTGAGGAGAAGGGAGTAAAGGTATCTGCTTGTCACCAGAATCGATTTAATATTGCGGTACAAGAGATGCGAAATGCATTAGAGAAGGGACGTTTTGGAAAACTGTCACATGGTTCTATTCATGTAAGATGGAATAGAAATAAAGATTATTATACGCAGGCGCCTTGGCGTGGTACTTGGGCTCAGGATGGTGGTGCACTGATGAATCAGTGCATTCATGGGATTGATCTTCTTAGATGGATGATGGGGAATGAGATTGATGAAGTATATGGAGTTACCAGGCAACAGTTTCATGACTATCTTGAGGCGGAAGATATGGGAATGGCAGTTGTAAAATTTAAAAATGGTTCTGTTGGTACAATTGAAGGTACAACGAATGTGTATCCGCAAAATCTGGAAGAGACTTTGTATTTGTTTGGCGAGACAGGAACTGTTAAATTGGGAGGAAAATCTACTAATAACATTGACGTATGGAATTTTGCCGATGAGTCGGAAGAAGATCAGAAAAAAAAGGGTCTTGAAGAAGAAACAAGCAATGTATATGGAAATGGACACACGAGTTTGTATGCAGATATGATCAGTGCAATAGAAAATGACAGAGCTCCATATGTAGATGCCTTTGCGGGGAAAAATGCTTTGGAACTTGTGTTGGCTATTTATAAGAGTCAAAAAGAAGGACGTCCAGTAAAATTACCATTAGATGATTTTGCAAGTCTTGATATGCTTGGAGAATTTGGAAAGTAATTGGATAATTAGTGTTAAGTGTTTTATAGCATAGTAGAAATGGCGGAGGAAAGCAAATGAACTATGTAAGTGAGCCAAAGACAATTTTCATTTATTCTTGGTCCACAATTTGGTCTATGAAAAATAAATCTGGAGCGCCATCTTTTTTTAGGACAATAGATTTGTATATAAAAAAGGGATGGGATGTCAATCTTATATTAACAGATGCGCATAACGGTGCTAATGAAATAGCAGACAATTGCCATGTATATGTTATGAAAAAGTGGAAAACGGACAAATGGATTTCTGCTAAAATGAGATCGAAACCATTTCTTTTGTTGAAAATGTTTCGGTATTATTCTTATGCTAAAAAAATCACAAAACATATCATGAGACAAAAGGATGTACAGAGTACACTTTTTTATGGATATGAAGTACATGGTGTCCCAGCGGCAGAGTGGGCTTCAAAAAAATATAAGAGACCATTAGTTACAAGATTTCAGGGAACAGTAGCAACTTATTTTAAGGATAATCTGGCAACAAAGATTAAACAATATTTTCGTTTGAAAGCGCTGAAAACAGAAGCAGATCTTGTTATTATGACAGATGATGGAACACAAGGGCTTACAACATTAAAGCGGTTAGGAAATCCGTCAAAAAATATTGTGTTTTGGAAAAACGGATTGGATTTGTTTGAAAAAGAATATTCTTTTAGCGAGACAGACAGAAAGATAATGAGGGAGGCGTTAGGCATTCTGGAAGGAGAATGTATGCTTCTTACAGTGAGCAGGTTGCAGGACTGGAAACGCGTTGATCGTGCGATTTGTGCGTTGGCGGAAGTGGTAAACAGAGACAACCCTGGATTTAAATTGGTTATTGTTGGAGATGGGCCGGCTAGATCTACGCTAGAAGAATTAGCTATTCAAAAAAATGTAAGCGATAAGGTAGTGTTTGTTGGGGCGCAAGAGCACGATAGGGTATATGATTTTATGTCTTGTGCAGATATATTTCTTTCTTTGTACGATATGTCAAATGTAGGAAATCCTCTTTTAGAAGCCCTTACTTTAGGGAAATGCATTGTGACTTTAGCGGGAGGAGATACAGATAAAGTAATCCATAATGATTACAATGGGGTTATTATTGAGCCAGAAGATCTTGGAAAGCTTCCAGATATTATTTTGAATTTGTCTCAGGATTCTGCTCAGAAGCAAAAGCTTGAAGAAGGAGCAAAGGATTATGCAACGAAAAATTTGTATTCTTGGTCAACGAGAATGGAAATGGAATATAAAAAGGTTCTGGAATTAATGGAATAATCGGGGAAAAGTAATGTATAGCAAAAAAATGATAATTTCAAAAGAAAGAGTTGTTTATTATTTAAAACGATATTGGTGGATTGTCATTGTGGCATTATTAGTTGGTGTTGTGCTGGGAATGTATAGCATCATGAATAGAGAGTCACAGACGCTTGAAAATGAACAAGAAAGAATATTAGAAAGTAAATTTTTGGTAATTGCCGGCGAGGATGAAAAGATATCTGTTTCTAGTTTGATTAGTGATTGTAAAGTTTTATTGCAGTCAAAAGAACTGAAAGAACAATTGGATTCTATAGAGAAGCAGAACAGTGTTTTCGAAATAGAACTTAAAGAAATAGAATCGAGTAATTGTTTTACATTAGTTGTTTTTGCTGAAACTAAAGAGTCGGCAGAGAAGATATCTGAAAAGGTAATTCTGTATTTAAAGGAGAAAATAGGGGAATATTATCCGCAATCTGAATTGAATTTATTAGAGACGCAGTGGGGGCAGATAGATGCTGAAGAGTCATCAAGTCCCGTTCATTTAAGCGATTTGTTTATTATTTTGGGGCCTATGATTATTGTATTGCTCTCTCTTTATTTTATCATGATTATGGATAAAAAAGTGTTCTCTAGTATGGAAGCTAATGCGATTATTGGAGCGGAGAAAGCGATTGAATTTGGAGAAATGGAAGAATCATGGCTTGTTAATCAAGCTGAAAAAGATAACATTTGTTTGTTTTTTTCCAGTGAGAAAGAACAGTTTGATATTGAGGCAGAAGCCAAAATTAGAATGCAGGAGTTAGATGTTAGCGGATTGGAGAAATGCTTGTCAAATAAAATGTGGATTTTTATCAGTCCCAAAGAAGTTGATAAGAATGTCTTACTACGATTCCGTGCTTTATTGGAACTGTATGATAAAGTGCCTGATTTATTGGTTTGGATTAAGTAATGGTAAAAATGTGTATACAAGAACAGTGGAAAGATAGAAAAGCAAAAAGGCTTATTTCTTTTCTCATTTATATTATATTAGTATTATCTGTTTTTAGTGATGTTCTTCGGATTCCAGGAAGTGCTGTGACTTTTTTTAGATTAAGTCTCCCGTTTGCAGTGCTTATTTTGGCGTTTTATCCATATTGGTTTTTGAAATATTGGATAATTATATTAGGATTGTTTTTTCTTTCCTTAGTACAATATATCTTGTTTTTTTCAGTTATTCACCCAGAACTGGATTTGTCAGTAAATAATTTTATACAATATCTGTTTTTTTATAGTTGTGCGATTCTTGTATTTTTTTTGGTAAAAATTTTACAGATGAATAATGAAGAAGTATTTGAAAGAAGATTTACTTCGTTTATTATCGGGATGGGTATTGTTTTAGGGGGGATTTTATTACTATATGATATATTATCAAAAGGTATAGGCGGGATGCAGCTCGATAATCCAAATAATTACGCATGTTGTATGACGGCTTTTTTTCCGTTCCTTTTGATTCAGGTTTTGGGAAAGAAAAAAAGCAGGTATTTATTTTTGATAATATTAATTTTGAGTATATTAGTTTATAGTGATGCGAAAGCGGCATTATTTGGAAGTGTTCTCCAGATAGGTGTTTTTTTGGCTCTTTTCTTCGAGTCAGCTAATAAACAGAAAGTTTTGAGATGGCGTCTTTCGGTTGTTGGAATTGGTATTATTTTTTTGGTTGCTATTTTAATATTGAACCCACATATTAATGGTTATACAATACGTGGAACAATCCTTGAACCAGTAGAAAGACTTGTTCAAAACAATCCATATCCCGTTTACACCACATCCATTACATTTAGAACAAATACAACAATTTTTGCCATTTGGGAATTGATTCATACGGCTGGGATTGGATTAGGAATGGGAAACACAGGGGTTTTATTGAAAGATACTTTTACAGCGTTAAATCCAGAGTATCAACAGGCGATAAATGCTACGTTTCTTTCGCTTCATAATTCTTGGCTGGAAATTGCGTTAGATATAGGAATTCCAGTACTTCTTTTTTATATTATTGTGCTTATATACATTTTTAAGTTATATTTTGGAAAACCTTATTTAACACAAGTGGAAAAAATTAGAATAGTTTATACATTGAGTTTTCCTATATGGGTTATAGGTCCTTCGGGAATATATACACTATATTTTCTTTTACTTACAATAGCTTTTCTGGTATTTGCGAATAAAGATGCGCTTATTGTCGAAGTGGATTAAAAAGGAGATCAAATGAAAAGATCAATAGCAGGAGATGCGACAAAACTTACTGTAGTAAAAATGGGAGCAACTGTTCTAACGATGGTTACAGCCATGCTTTTATCGCGATTTAGAACGCTTGAAGAGTATGGAACCTATTCTCAGTTACAGTTGGTAACAAATTTATTTACGGTTATTTTTATGATTGGTCTACCTAATAGTATCAATTATTTTCTGGCTAAAGCGAATGACAAACAAGAACAAACTAGATTTTTGTCCTTATATTATTCTTTGACAACAGTTCTTGGATTTGCAGCAGGGATTGTTCTTGTAGCCGGGTTGCCTGCTATTATTAAGTATTTTAATAATGATAGTATCCGGGATTTTTGGTTTTATTTATTATTATATCCGTGGACAAAAATAATTATAACAGGTTTAGAAAATCTTTTGGTTGTTTACCAAAGAATGACGAAATTAATTATATTTAAAATGCTATATAGCTGTATTACGCTGGCAGTAGTTATTGTAGCATGGCTTATGAGAAGTAGTTTTGAACTATATATGGCGCTGTTTGTGGCAACAGAAATAGTTTTTTCTTTGTGGGTATATGGTATATCATACAAGTTATCGGGCGGCTTAAAGTTTGTTTTTGATAAATCGGAAATTAATTCTGTGTTTAGATTTTGTATTCCACTCGGTTTGGCATCTATTGTTGGAACAATCAGTATAGAATTGGATAAATTGCTGATTGGATATTTTTATTCGACAGAAGAACTTGGGATTTATAATAACGCTTCAAAAGAAATGCCGGTTACAATGATTGCCACATCGATCACAGCAGTTTTAATGCCACAGTTGGTAAAATTGTTAAAAAGAGGAAATAATGAAAAGGCAATAGAATTATGGAATAGGGCAACGATATTATCATATGTTTTTATTGCATTTTTTGCAAGTGCGCTTATTGTTTTTGCGCCAGAGGTAATTACTATATTATATTCAGAGAAGTATCTCCCAGGAGTTGCGGTATTTCGAGTGTATTCTTTGGTTTTGCTATTGCGGACGACTTATTTTGGAATGATTTTAAATTCAATAGGAGAAACCCGGTTTGTTTTCATTACATCTATAATGAATCTTATATTAAATGTTGGTTTAAATTTTGTGTGTTATATTGTTTTTGGCTTTATTGGTCCGGCAATTGCAACTTTTTTATCAATAGCAGTTATTGCATATCTTCAAATCTTTTATACATCTAGACGAATTAGAATTAAAGTAAAAAAAATATTTAATTGGAAAAAGATTTTTCAAATCACAGTTATAAATACTGTATTAGGAGGAGTATTTTGGTGTGTTAAAGGGGCGGTTATAGAAAGGATTCATATAAATACAATTATATTATGTATTTTTCTGGGACTTATTTGGTGTTGCGTGTATTTTCTTATTGAGAAGAGAGAGATTACAAAATTATGGAACGGATTAAATTGTAGCGAGTAGGAGAAATGTACTGTGAAAATATTAGAAGTTATCCGCCGCATATGGTTTTTTATGATAGGGAAATTATTGTCGATTCTTTTTTATGATAAAAAGTATTTTGTCGGAGAATGGTTCCATGGGAAATATGGAACAGTGATGTCTCAAGGTTGGAAGTGGGTATATTTTGATGGATTTTCCAGGTTATTTAAAGGTACTGGGAAAGGAATCCCCTGGCCTATATCGTCTGGTTGTCAGGTTATTGGGTGGGAAAATATTAATTTTGCCCCCGAGGATTTGAGGAACTTTCAAGGAATGGGAAATTATTTTCAGGCAATGAATTCAGAAATTACTATTGGAAGAGGAACTTGGATAGCACCAGGGGCGGGGATTATTGCATCGAATCATGATATCTTTGATCCAGATAAAAGGCAGCCAGGGAAACCTGTAAGAATAGGGGAAAAATGTTGGATTGGTATGAATGCTGTTATTCTACCAGGTGTGGAATTGGGAGATCATACAGTAGTAGGAGCTGGAGCGGTTGTAACGAAGAGTTTTTCAGAAGGATATTGTGTTATTGGAGGAAATCCTGCCAAAATAATCAAATATATAGAAAGAGATGAGGAGGAATAATTATGCAGTTTCGTGATTTGCAAAAACAGTACAAAGAACTAGAAACAGAGATGAATGAGGCCATTCGAGGGGTTTTGGAAAATTCGAAGTATATCAGTGGTCCACAGGTAAAAGAGCTGGAGCAGGAATTATCTGATTATGTCGGGACAAAATATTGTGTTACATGTGGTAATGGTACAGATGCGCTTGCTATGATGATGATGGCATGGAATGTGAAAGAGGGAGATGCTGTCTTTGTACCAGATTTTACCTTCTTTGCTTCCGGTGAGGTAGTATCTTTTAGAAATGCTACACCTGTTTTTTATGACGTTAGACAAGATACTTTCAATGCAGACGTTGAATCTTTGGAAAAAGCAATTATTGCGGTGAAAAATGAAGGAAAACTGAATCCTCGAGCAATCATTGCAGTGGATCTTTTTGGTCTTCCTGCAGATTATGAAGCTTTGCAGAAAGTTGCAGATAAGTACGATCTGTTACTGTTGGAAGATGGAGCTCAGGGATTTGGCGGGATGCAAAATGGAAAGCGTGCATGTAGCTTTGGAGATGCAGCAACAACTTCCTTTTTCCCAGCAAAACCATTAGGGTGTTATGGGGATGGTGGTGCAATTTTTACCAATGATGAGGGAATGGCACAGTATCTTTCATCTATTGCTGTACATGGTAAAGGTACCTATAAATATGATAATATTCGGATAGGATGGAATTCCAGGCTTGATACCTTGCAGGCGGCAATTTTGCTGGTGAAGCTGAAAGCATTCAAAAAGTACGAATTAGACAGTAGTAATATAGTTGCAAAGAAATATTCTGAACTGTTGGAAGGTGTTGCTCAGACACCAAGAATACCAGCTGGATTTTTGTCGAGTTGGGCACAGTATACAATACAGTTGGAAGATAGTAAGCAGAGATCTGAATTACAGAAGTACCTAAAAGAAAATGATATTCCAACGATGATCTATTATCCTAAGGCGATGCATTGCCAGACAGCTTTTGAAGGTGTTAAAAATTATGTAGAGTGTCCGATAACAGAAAAGCTATGTGATACTGTTTTATCGTTACCGATGCATCCTTATATGGAAGAGAAGGATATTCAGAAAGTTTGTATGAACATTAAAAAGTTTATGGGAGTATAAATGATGGAGCGGAATCGAATTGTATATTTTGATTGTCTGAGAATATTAGCAATGTGTTTTGTCATATATATGCATGTTGCGTCTTTGCCATTATCTATGGAAAGAGATAATGAATGGATTTTACTTACTTTAGTTACGTCCGTTGCATATACTGCGGTTCCGTTGTTTTTTATGATGTCTGGATATTTAATTCTTACTAGCAACAACACAGAGAATATTTCTGTGTTGTTGAAACATCGTTTGCCGCATCTGCTTGTACCACTCGCGTTTTGGACAACTGTCATTGCTGTTTGGATTGGATTTAAAAATGGAGATATGTCTTTGTTGGGGATAATAAAAACTAGCTTTCTGGGATTTTCAACACCCCTTATGCAGCATTTATGGTTTGTGTATACATTGGTTGCGCTTTATCTTATGTCTCCGGTTTTATATTATGGGTTAAATGGTTTGAAGGAAAAAGGGAAAAAATATGTGATATGTATTATTTTTTTTGTTTTTTTGCAAACGATGATTACAATTCTTTTGCCAGAAAATATGAAAGAAACGGGGATGATTCGTTCTTTAAATGAACTGAATTTTTTGAATGGAACTTTCTGGACATTTATATTGGGATATTTTGTAGGGGGCATGAAAAGGTATGTTTCTAATAAACTATTGGTTGTAATTGCAGTTTTGGACTGGGGATTTATTAGCATTTCTACTGTTGCTGTCTCATGGCAGAGAGGATATACAGGAATGTTCCAAAATCAGCGAGCAGGATTTATGGTTTTATTGGCTATATGTATTTTTATTTTATTCAAGCAAAATATAAAAGGAAGTCCCAGGATATACCCAATGGCAAATCTTTCTTTTGGTATATATATTATTCATAATCTCATTAATCGTATACTTTCTTATTTGGGATATGAGGCATATAGTCTCGGCGAAGTTGTTATAAAAACAGTAGTGATTCTAGTTGTATGCTATTTCATAATAAAATCAATGGCAAGCATAAAACCACTGTGCTTCTTAGCAACGGGCATGTCATATGACAAGGCATGTAGAAGTTGCAATTGGATATATACATATAATAAAGTTAAAAATCGGACAAATTAATAAATTATGGGTTTTATAATTGTATATGAAGGGAAGTGAAGAGTTTTATTAAGGTTGAAATGGCAATATACTTGTGCTAAAATCAAAAGCGATAAATTAGAGTATGATTTGCTATTTGTGAGAGGACAAGTAAGTTTATGCAAAAAGAAGTAATGAGTATGAATAGAAATAATCTGCAGTGGGTATTGTTTCTAGCTGCAGTTTTTCTTTGTGTAATTGAGTTTGAAAAAGGTGTGATTCCAGGAATTACATTGGCAGTGGCTTTGTTATGGGGAGTAAGTGTTTTATCTTGTCTCCTGAATTTTAGGGAGAAGATGTTTTGTTTTTGGTTGGAAATAACAATAGGGGTGTTTCTGATTGCACGTCCATTATTTCTAACATTGGAAGGGAAAGAATGGTGGGATATAGATTGGCTGGAACAAGCGGACATCATTCGGGCATTTTTGATTATTGCGTTATCATTGGGAGCAATTTACGTTGGAATGAATATTGCTTTAAGAAAAAAGCAAAAGATTAATGTGACTTTATGTGAAAACGAAGAAAAAAAAGAAGCTTTTCGAAAGTATTTGCAGGCGGTCTCAATGGTTGCGTTTTATATTACAGCAGCTTTTTTTGTGATATCTGGAATTGAGAAGGTGCTTTTTTGTCAAACGCACAGTTATTTAGAGTATTACACTAGTTTTAAAAGTCAACTCCCATGGTTTATAGATACATTAGGATCTCTGATGAAATACTGTCTGTGTATTTTTCTTGCGACCTGGCCTGGAAAACGGAGATCTTTTTGTGCATTGGGGCTTTTTGAACTGACGGCTCTTTTCGATTTGTATGTAGGAATACGTGGAACCATTGTACTTCATTCGGTGTTTATTATTGTTTACTATTTGCTTCGAGATATAAAAAAAGATAAAGAAAAATGGTTTGGACGGATTGAACAATATCTGGTCGCAATAGGAACGCCGTTGATGATGGTATTTATGGTTGCTTATTCTTCTATTCGGTCAGGGCTGCGAGTTATGGATTTTCATTTTTGGGAGTTTTTGAAGAATTTTTTTATATCTCAGGGAGTAACATTTGAAGTAGTCGCAAGGGGGATCTCTGTTGCAGATGAACTCCCGCAAAGAGCAGGACGAAATTATACTTTTGGGACGATGATTGATTATGTTGTACATGGTAGAATTGGTCAGTTGTTATTTGGCACGGAGGCACTCCCGGAGGGAAATAATATTATAAATGGCATGAAGAGTAATAGCCTTGCCCATAATTTATCCTATCTTACCCGTGGAGAGGATTATCTTAGAGGACAAGGATGGGGATCCTCATATGTATTAGAGAATTATATTGATTTTCATTATGTTGGAGTAGTTTTGTTTAGCCTGATTCTTGGATTTCTTTTAGTAAAAGCAATGCAGTGGTACGGGAAAAGATTGCTTGGAAATACGATTATTTTAGTTTCATTGCTTAATATTTTTTATATTCCCAGATCAGAGGCTACGGGGTGGCTTTTATTTATAATTACATTACAATTTTGGTTATGTATTGGGGTTTGTTATTTGGGAGCATGTATCTCTGGAAAAGTTAGGGTTATTGGCAATGTTCTTGAAAATTTTAGATTACTTCCAGTATCTGGCTCTTGCATAAAAAAGAAAAGAAGCTATACTAATATTGTGAAAAATAAGAAAATTATTAGTGCGTTGACAGTTTTTTTATGTGCAGCGGTGTTTTCCATTTATGTTATAACAGATTATCAAGCTAAAAATAGGCTGGATGGAACTGTGCAGTGTAATTTTGCTGATGGTACAGTTTACGAAGGACAAATTGTTAGAATTTACGCAAAGACAGAAGGGAAAGGGGAAGATTATCAGTTTCAATTTACTGAGGTTTATAATGGTAGGGAAAAGATTGTACAGGAATATGGAGAAAAAAATGGATATGCATTTGAAAGTAGTGGAATTGGCATACACATTTTTTATATAGATATACAGAAATCGGATGGGAAAACAGGGACTTTAACTTTTCAAGTGAATGTAAGAGAGAGGCCATAAGCGGATTGATAAATTAGGAGAGTGTTGATTGAAAATGAAAAAGAAATTGCTTAGTGCATGTTTGGTTTTTTTAATACTTATAACTCAAAATTTTAGCTTGGTTTATGCGGAAGAAGTCGTATCTGATCAGCGGAATGTGGATTTTTCTGTTATTTTGCAGCGTGGAGATGGATCACAAGAGACGTTGCAAGAAATACAGAAAAACGTGGTTGAAGTGACTGGAGAAGAGGGGGAAACTTTGAAGATTGAACTTCAGCCATCAGTTGAGCAAGGGCAATATGAATATCAGTTTTCGATTATAAGGAATGGAGAAAAGGAGATTTTAAAGGGACCAGGATCAGAAGATTTTTTTGATATAGTGGAAGATGAAGCAGGGCAATATGTTTATTCTATTGCTGTTTTCCAAGAGAATCAACAGATAGGTGAGAAGACACTTTATGTAAATATTGAGCCACAGAAAGGGGAAGGTGATAATCAGCCGACAGAAGATGTTACAAGTTCGACGGAAGAAGGAAGTGAAAACGCTTCGGATATTTCTGAAACAGAAGAATCTACAGGTGATCAGGATGTTGAATTGCAAGGAACTTTGGAGAGTAATGTGGGGGAATATGCATATGTAGGTTCTCCTATAGTACTGACTGCAACGGTTTTTCAAGGAAATGGAGATTACCAATATCAATTCGAAGAAGAATACCAGTCAGAGAGGCGCGTAGTACAGGAATTCAGTGAAAGTACTGTTTATAACGGAGTGGTGCAGGAAGCGGGAAATCATATCTACTATGTAACAATTAAGGATGCAAAAGGAAAATTGTTGGAACTTTCTTGCGTGATAGATGTAAAAGAGAGAGTAGCAAAATCTGTTGATGAAAAGGAACGAGCAGTTTTTTTTGGAGATAGTCTGACGGCTAGGAATGATTGGGCCGCAATGTATCCAGAGTTTGAAGTGAAAAATGCAGGGGTTGGAAGTAATACCACGAAAAATATGCTTGGAAGAGTTAATGAAATTATAGAGTGGCAGCCAGATTTAGTGTTTATTATGGGAGGAATCAATGATTTGGCTCAGGGGAGTGATTCGTCACAGATTGTCGCAAATATTAAGGAGATTATTACCCAAATTCAATCGGAATTGCCGAGTGTGAAGATCTATCTGCAGAGTGTTCTCCCAACAGATGAAAAATTGGTAAAGAACAGCAAAGTTGTGGAGTTAAATAATGATTTGGAGAGTTTAGGCGGGAGCACTGGTGTACAGTTTGTGAACTTGTATCCATATTTTTATGGAGCAGACCAAATCAAAACAGAGTTATATGACGGAGGAGTTCATTTATCTGCAGCAGGCTACAGCGTTTGGAAAAATGGGTTGGATGTTGCGCTTAATGGAGGAGAACTGATAGATTCCGAATTGAGCGGCAGATTGACAAACAGTGCGACAGCGAATGAGTATGTGATGCGGACGATGACCCTGACAGCGGAGGTGACCAGCGGAAATGGAGGTTATACTTACCAGTTTGAGGAGGTATATAATGGGAACCGGAAGGTAGTCCAGGAGACCAGTGAGAAGAACACCTATACGTTTACAACGAAAGAGGTGGGGATCCATACCTACTATGTGACGGTCAAGGACGCGAAGGGGAAGAGCCTGACACTGTCCTACCAGATGAATGTGGTGATGAATCCGGGTCTGGTACTGAAAGGGACGATAAAAAGCAGTACAAGCAGTACCCAGTATGAGCAGAGAGCGGTAACGCTGACAGCGGAGATGAGCAGCGGATACGGGGAATATGAGTATCAGTTCACGGAAGTCTATAATGGAAAAAGTGAAGTGGTGCGGAAATACAGTGAAGAGAATAGTTACAGCTTTGAGACAGAGGGCGTAGGGCTCCATACCTATTATGTGGATGTGAAGGATGGGATTGGCCAGACACTGCGCCTGAGTTATGTGCTGGATGTAAGGGAGTACCCAACACAGACATTGGCAGGGACACTGACAAACAGTGCGACAGCGAATGAGTATGTGATGCGGACGATGACCCTGACAGCGGAGGTGACCAGCGGAAATGGAGGTTATACTTACCAGTTTGAGGAGGTATATAATGGGAACCGGAAGGTAGTCCAGGAGACCAGTGAAAAGAACACCTATACGTTTACAACGAAAGAGGTGGGGATTCATACCTACTATGTAACGGTCAAGGACGCGAAGGGGAAGAGCCTGACACTGTCTTATCGGATGAATGTGGTGGCGCATCCTTCAAGCGTTTTGAAAGGAACTTTAACGAATAGCAGCTCTAGTAATGAGTATGTGGACAGGAGCATGTACTTGACGGCAACAGCTTCAGGAGGATATGGGGATTACCGGTATCAGTTTGAAGAGGTGTATGATGGAGAGAGGACGACTGTACAAGAGTATAGTGAAAAAAATACATATCGTTTTACAACTGAGACAATAGGAACGCACACTTATTATGTGACGATTAAAGATTCAGCTGATCAAACAGTAACGCTTTCATATTCGATGACAGTAGTGAGCCACCCTTCAATGAAAATTACGGGAACCCTTACAAGTAATAAGACTAATAATGAGTATTCTAGTAGAGACATTATACTTACAGCAACGCTTACCAATGACGGTTATGGAGAATGTGAATACGAATTTGTTAGAATATATAAAGGAACTTCTAAGATTGTACAGCAGTATAGTGAGAAAAACACATATTCATTCCGGACAGGATTGCCAGGAAATTATATCTACCAGGTTAATGTAAAAGATAGATCTAATACGGTGGCAAGTTTTACGTATGCTATGACTGTGGTTTCAAACGGAACTTTTGATCAAGGAATTGATGTTTCCGCTTGGCAAGGAACAATTGACTGGGCAAAGGTAAAAAGTTCTGGTGTTTCGTTTGCAATGTTAAGAGTTTTATCAGGAACGATGAATGGGTTACAGGTTGACTCGCAATTTTATAACAATGCAAAAGGAACAAACGCAAATGGAATTGCTATGGGTGTCTATCGGTATGGATATGCGACTACGGTTTCTGAAGCAAAGGAAGAAGCGCAGAGGACAATACAGGCTCTTAAGATTGCAGAGGGAATGGGCGTAAAAGTCACTTATCCGGTTGCGTATGATGTGGAAGATGAGGCGACTCAGGGCCAGTTAAGTAAAACGCAGCTGGCGAATATAATAAATGCCTACAAGTCGGTAATTGAAGATTATGGATATAAATTTATGATTTATTCGAATCCGAACTGGCTTACTAACAAAATTGATATGAGTAGTTTTGCTGGGGATGATATTTGGCTTGCGCGATGGTTTTATGACGGAAGTCCCTATCATGACCATGGATATGCAGGACCAGGGAACGTAACAATTTGGCAATATTCAAGTTCTGGAACTGTGCCAGGGATATCAGGCAATGTGGATATGAATATAGGATATATTAGATACTAATACGAGTACCGATGGATGAATCTCCATCGGTACTCGTATTTTGCCTTATAGAAAATAAATTTCTGAGGTGATGGTCTTGATAAATCAAAAAAAGATATTTATAATTTTCTTAATATGAGATTTATCTAATAGGAGGAAGAGAAAAGTATGAAAAAGACAGGTCAGAAATTACTGGCTATTTTGCTTATCCTTTCTTTTGTGGTGGGACAGACTCAAATAGTTAGGGCAGAAGATACCAAGGAAGTGAGCAGTGGAGCCGCTGAAAGTTATGAAATTTCACAAGAGACTCTGCAAGTAGAAATTGAAACAGAGGCTCCTGAGAATGTGCAAAGTGGAGACAAAATTACTTTATATGCCAAGGCTTCTGGAGGTGCGGGAGAATATCAATATCAATTTGCCGCTGCTGATGGACGGATTTTTCAGGATTATGGTATGTCTGGAGAATTTACATTTGAAGCAGAGGAAGGTCAGAACCAGATTGTTGTTAAGGTAAAAGACCAGCTTGAGAACCAGGCAGAAGAAAAGTATGAAGTGTTTGTAGAAAAAGAACAGAAACAAGAAGATGAGGCGGAAGAAGGAACAGATAAAGAAGGAGGACTTTCGGAAGAAAAGAAAACAAAAGAAGAAGGAACACAAGTAGCAGGTGAAACAAATAAGATTATAGAGAACAACACGACAGTTGAACCAACTTCTAAAGAGATGTTGAGAGTAAAGCTAGAAAGTTCTGGAACAGCACAGGAATATGTATCCAGAAAGATTACTTTAACAGCTCATGCAGAGGGGGGAGACGGTAATTACCAGTATAAGTTTACAGAGAATTATAATGGAAAAGATAAGATTTGCCAAGATTATGGAGAGAATAATACATATGAGTTTACAACAAGCGGAACGGGCAAGCATACATATTATGTTGATGTGACAGACGGAACGGATCAGAAAGCACGGGCTGTATATACGATATATGTAGTTCTTCATCCAAGTGCAACTTTGAAAGGCAGTTTGACAAACAATAAAACATCCAATGAATATATCTGGCGAGATATTACTTTGACGGGAGAAGTGACAGGCGGCTATGGAGATCTTCAATATCAATTCACGGAAGTATATAATGGCCAGAGTAAGGTGGTACAGGAATATAGTGAGGAGAACAGTTATAGCTTTCGTACCGGAGGAGTCGGAAGACATGTTTTCTATTTAGATGTTAAAGACCAGGAAGGTCAGACTTTAAGATTATCTTATACGTTGAATGTAGTACAGAACTTAGCGGCTGTATTAAAAGGAAAGATTGTTAATAATAAAACAGCTAATGAATACATCTGGAGAGATATTACTTTGACAGGAGAAGTGACAGGTGGCTATGGAGACCTGCAGTATCAGTATACAGAAGTATACGGCGGGAAGAGCACGGTAGTAAGGGAGTATAGTGAAGAACCTTCATATACTTTCCGGACCAGGAAGGCGGGCTTGCATACTTATTATCTGGATGTGAAGGATAAAGGAGGGCAGACGCTGCGTTTGATTTATACCTTGAATGTGGTAGAAAACCCTGCGGCAGTTCTGCGAGGAACAATTACAAGCGATAAGACGGCAAAGGAATATATTTGGCGTGACATTGTCCTGACGGGGGAGATTAGTGGCGGTTATGGAAGCCTGCAATATCAATATACAGAAGTGTATAATGGGATAAGTAAAATCGTACAAGAGTACGGTGACGATCCGAGTTATAGATTTAGAACGGAAGGACCGGGGATTCATATTTACCATTTGGATGTAAAAGACGAAAATGGTCAGACAAAAAGATTTTCATACACGTTAAATGTGGTGGTTCATCCAACAGCGGTAATAACAGGAAAAATCATCAATAATAAAACGGCAAATGAGTATATTTGGCGGAATATTATTTTGACGGGAGAAATAACAGGTGGTTATGGAACTCTTCAATATCAATATACTGAGGTATATAATGGGGCAAGCAATGTCGTGCAGGCATACAGCGAAAATCCAGTCTATGAATTCCGAACAGAAGGACCGGGTGCGCATATTTATTATTTGGATGTAAAGGATGAAGGGGGACAGATTGTTCGCTTTACATATACCTTACAGGTAGTTGTGCATCCAAGTTACAAGTTGACCGGATCATTCAAATCCAATGTAACCGGAATTGCCAAGGAAAACCAGGCGATACAGCTTACAGCAACATCTTCTGGAGGTTATGGAGAAAAGAGGGAATATCGGTTTAGAGAAAGCTTTAATGGTCGTACAACCGTTTTGCAGGATTATTCGGAAAAAACAACATGTAATTTTAATATAAAAGGTGGCGGTCTGCATGGATATTATGTTGATATCCGTGATGAAGGGAAACAGATTTTAACATTACATTTAACGATTAGTCTCGGTAAAAATGGTTGGTATTATGAAGGCGGGTATAAATTCTACTACAAAAATAATGTAAAGCAGTTAGACTTAGATGGTATTCTTCCTAGGCAGTCCAGTTATTACATAAAAGTAAATCGTACAGCATGTACAGTAACTGTTTATGCAAAAGATGGAAATAATGGATACATTATTCCGGTAAAGAGATTTGCATGCTCTGTTGGGCTCCCATCGACTCCAACTCCAACGGGGACGTTTTATACGTCCAATAAATATAGGTGGCACACGTTGATGGGGCCGTCTTATGGACAGTATTGCACAAGAATTGTAGGTGGAATCCTGTTTCATTCAGTGGCGGGGCGGAATATGACAAGCTATAATTTGAATGCTAGGGATTATAATAAATTAGGTTCCCCTGCTTCACATGGATGTGTCCGGCTTTGTGTCAGGGATGCAAAATGGATATATGATAATTGTCCAAGCGGAACGAAAGTAACTATATATGATAGCTCTAATCCGGGACCACTAGGAAAGCCGGCAACCATAAAAATACCGGCAGGACAGACATGGGATCCAACAGATCCTAATATATAGTGAATATAGAAAATACCAGGTATGACCTGGTATTTTCTATATTCAATTTTTTGAAGCTGAAGTGAAAAGTTTATTTCCACTTTGAAAAACGTCAAAATAAAAGTGGCAA
>OGYF01000891.1_pt1 | contig 28142 bp, 23 predicted proteins | sample 1576451 | NCBI WGS metagenome assembly OGYF01 (sample SAMEA3541505, study PRJEB24748) | human gut metagenome | biome: human gut; feature: human-associated habitat; material: faeces | place: China | collected 2012
TCGAACTCGGTCTTCTCCTCAGCAGCGGGAGCGGCAGCGCCGCCAGCGGCGGGAGCGGCGGCGGTTCGTCCTCCTCCACAACCATTTCCTACAAGAACTTTGTCCCCGCCTATTACACGGCGACGGTCAAGCCCTCCAATCCCTCGGGTTATGTCAACATGCGCTGGGCGCCGTCCAAGTCCACGGCCGTGCAGCAGATTTACTACGCCGGAGAGACGCTGCAGGTCATCGCGGACAACGGCACCTGGTGCCAGGTCTACGATACCTCGCGCAATATCTGCGGCTTTATGATGAAGCAGTTCCTGACGATTCTTAGCGTTGGCGGGGAGGAGTCCTGATGATGAAAAAGCTGATTTGTTTGACGCTGGCCGCCCTGATGATCACCGGCATGGCCTGTGCCGAGATTGCAACCGTGGAAACCACCATTCCCCTGACCCAGCCGGACAGCCCGGTCACCATTACCCTGACCTGCGACAGCGCGCTGGAGGTTGAGTTTGACGAGGACGCGCCTGCGGGTACGGTCCGCGCGACCGTCCACAGCGACGAACATGCCGACGTGGTCATCAGCATCGCGCCCTCGGAGCTCTACGTGGACCGCTCCATGGCGGACCTGACCGAGGATGAGCTTGAGGAGCTGCGGACCATCGCGGGCGAGCAGTACGAAAATCCTACCTTCGCCACCGAAACCTCGCCGGAGGGCAACCTGTATCTGTTCGTCAGTTCCAACGATGAATCCGACATCGATTCCCTCTTCACCATCTATGAAGGGTACTTCGTGGAGCTGATTCAGTACCATGAGGACTTCTCCGAGCAGACGGACGCGGATGACGATTTTGCCCGCAGCCTGCTCTACGGAATCGAATTTTCCGCGAGCCCGTCGCAGGCAGAATAATTTCTGACTCGTTTCCGGCCAGCGTTTTCGTTGGCCGGAAACGCTGGTGTTAAATTGTTTCCTCCCCCGGCTGCCAAAACCCATGAAGGAAGGACCCGAAAGGGGCGCGTGCCCGCACGCGCCGGTGAAAAACGATGACGATGCGTAGAAGGATTCTGGCACTGCTGCTTATGCTTGCCCTCGCGCTTGGCCTGGGCATCCAACCGGCTGCCGGCGAAGAAGGCGTCGTACTTGAGGACAAGAGGCTCTATGACGACCATCCGCTGTATATCGATCTGGACCTGAACCCTGCCGAAAGCACTGATGATAACAATTTCGTTGTCATGCAGGAAGGCTCTGTCATCCTTTACGCGGATTCCGGCATGCGCATCGTCGCCGCGGAGGACAAGACATCCTACACCCTCTACAATCCCACCAGCGAAGCGCTCGGCATTGCGCCCGGCACGCCGGTGGCTTTCATCGACTCCACAAAACAGGAAGCCTTCTTCTTCGTTCCCATCCAGGTTACGGTCCAGTCCGACCGCATCGTCTTTGCTTGCAGCCCGGAGAAGGTGGAGTCTGACTATCTGTTCAGCAAAATTGGTATATCGGTCGACAAAACCTTTCCTTTCGAATATGAAAATTTTAATTTTACCAATCCCGCCGGTACGCTCACATTCAAAACCAACCTGAACGGCGACTTCCACATCAAATTATCCTACAACGGTATCTCTATCGCAGTTGAAACGTGGGTGAGCTATAATCTGCAAGATGCTGTCATCGATATCAGCGATAACTTCGCTCAGGAGATTCCCATTATCAAGCTGCCGATTGCAGGCGTTCCCGGCATTGGGCTGGAAGTGGGCGTGGGGCTCGGGCTGTTTACCGAGGGCGACACAAAGGTGAGCTTTGACCTGACGGGCGGCAAGGCCGGTTTCACCGCAAAGGGCGGGATTTTCCAATCGCCGAGCTTCAGCAGCCTGTCTGAAAAGCCCAGGCTGAACGTGGAGGAGATCACCGCTGAGGGCGATTTTGAAGTGGATATCACCTTTGGACCCTCCATCGATCTGCTTTCCGTTGCCGGACTGGGATGTGACATTGCCGAGGGCATTAGCGTTTCGGCCGAGCTCACGGGAGACGAGGGCGGCAGAGACCCCAATCCTCTGCTGGAGGTGAAGCCTACCAACCCCAATGTATGGCATGTCTGCAAGGAACTTTCCTGCCTGCAGGGTGAAATCGACATGCTTGGGAAGCTGGAGGCCTGGTTCCAGCTGGCCGGGCATGTCTGGTCTGTGGATTATGAGCTGTTCCGCGTAAAAATCTCCGACTTCCACTACTCCTTTACCTTCAAAGAATTCAAAATGGAGCTATGTCAGCATTATCTCTATCAGGTAGCCGTACGCGTCCTGGAAGAGGGGTCGAAAAACCCGATGGAGGGCGTAACCGTCACCTATACGGAGGTACCGCCCTACTCCGATCGAAGGGGCAAAGCCTACATCGAAGGCGTGACCGACAAGGACGGTTACGTTCATCTGTACATGCCGGCAGCTGATGATCCGGAGAAAGACAATGTTCAGATTACCGCTACCTCATGGCAGGACGATCCAGATGGCCCGGGAAAGGTGAAAAAGACAGTAGAATACCTCGTTAAAGAAACCGGGCAGGAACAGCAAACCGAGATTGAGCTGCCTCTTTACCACTATATGGAACTGGTCTACTTTGAGGAAAACGCGGGCAACGATACGGTGGAAAACATGCCGCAACCGTTTTGGGTGGAAGAAAACCATACGGGCACCATTCCAAACGAGGTTCCGCGGCGTGAAGGCCATCATTTCGCATGGTGGTTGGAAAAGCAAGATGGGGGAGGGGAAGAAAAGCACTATTTCCCCGGTGACCCGATCACGGTAAAGGATAGGAATATCCAGCTGTACGCAATATGGACAGAGCAACCCGGTGATGATTTCCGCACCATCACCTATGATCCCAATGGCGATAACGTCGTGTTGCCGGATAATGCCCAGATTTACAAAAAGGCTGTCGATGGCTTTCTTCTGCTCAACCCCTGGCGCAAGGATCATATTTTCACCGGCTGGACATGCAAAGAAATCGGACTCACCGAACCGAAGCTGGATGTAACTGTTCAATGGAATCAAAAAGAAGGAAATGAATCCGACTACGTCCCCAGAACCTACGTAGCCAACTGGAAACACGTAACCTACAACGTCATCTGGCGCAACTGGGACGGTTCGTGGCTGGACGTAAGCCGGGATTTGTACAACGTAGAACCCACCTACGAGGGGCCCAATCCGCCCGTCAGGCCGTCGGACGACAGCTACTTCTACGTATTTGCCGGCTGGACGCCCGAAATCAAGGTGGTCACCGAGGACGCGGAATACACCGCCGTCTACACCGCTTATCCCCTGCTCAAACTCATTTCCTCCCCCGCTGATCAGACGCTCCCGGAGGGGGAGGAGGCCGTGTTCCAGGTAGTGGCCGCCGGCGGCGAAGGGCCGCTGACCTATCAGTGGTATGTCATTCCCGCCGAGTCGGCATCTGACGGAGCGCAGGCTCCGGGCGGAGAGCTCATCCGCGGCGCCACCACCGATACCCTTTGCGTCACTTCCAGCGAGGAGGTCAGCGGCAACCGCTACTACTGCGTGGTGCAGGATCAGGTAGGCCAGAAGATTGTATCGGCCGAGGCTCTGCTCACGCTGGAGCTTCCCCTGCCGCCGGCAACCGGCGACGGCTTCCCGCTGTGGCCTGCATTGGCGCTGGCAGTGCTGAGCGGCACGTCTCTGCTGATCATCATCATCATCAAAAAGCGCCATAACATGTAACCCCCGTGCGTGAGGGGCATCGCTGCGCTCGCATGACAGGCATATGCACGCGGGAGCGTGGAATGTTGCCGGTCTCCTTTGTTCCATGATATAATGTGAAGGGATGGATGCATCAGGCAAGGAAAGCGAGGCTGGCTGCGCGTTGAACACGGATGAGGAACTATACGCACGTTTCCTGTGCGGGGAGGATGACGCCATGCGCCAGCTGATGGACCGGTATCTGGACCGGTTGACCCTGTTCTGCTTCACCTTCCTGCACAGTGTGACGGAGGCCGAGGATATGGCGCTGGATGCGTTTGCAGCGATTGCGATGAAGCGAAGCGTATGGTATGGCGGCAGCTTTCGACGCTGGCTGTACCGCATCGCGCGCAATTTGTCCATCTCCCGCTTCCGTAAGCTGCGGCTGATTCAGGTTCCCTTTGACGAAGCGCATCATCTGACGGAGCCTGGCGCGGATGCGGTTTACTGGCGGCAGGAGGAAACCGAGGCGCTCAAAGCGCTTCTTGACAGGCTTGCGCCGGATGAGCGCCGCGTGCTCACGCTGCTGTATCTGGAGAACATGAGCTATGTCCAGGTGGCCCAGGCCCTGGGCATGGACGAAAAGCGGGTTGATAATCTGGCCTACCGCGGCAAAAAAAGGCTGCGGGAATGGCTCATACAGGAGGGAAGAGGCCGTGAGTGAAACGCTCGTCTGCGTGTTGGTGGCATTGCTGGCATTTCTCTTTGGCATGATCGCGGCCATCCTTGTCAAGACCATCCATCTGGAGAAGAAGGAACATGACCGAGACCGTTCTTTATGAAGTCCTGCACTGTCTGGTGGCTGCCTGTCTGGCGGTGTGGCTGCTATGCAGGGTCATTCATACCCAGGGCCCGCTCATGCTCTACGCTCTGGCGGCCGCGGCGGCCTGCCTGTTCCTGGGGGACGCCTACTGGCTGGCGCATCTGATCATCCGGGGCGCGCCTCCCGCCATTTTCTCTGCATGCGATGTGGCGTATATCGGGTTTCTTTTGATGTTCAGCACCGCCTTGCCCCACGTGGAACCACGGCGGTTGGGTGAATATCCTTTCGCAGTGTGGATGGCTGTATTCGCTTTGCTGAACGTGGTTGGATGGATGGTCTGGACCGGCGAATGGTTCAACAACCTGCTGTGGGGCGTTCCTATGATGGTTCTGGTCATGCACAGCGCCGCGCTGGTGGAAAAGGATCTATCCCCGGCTAGGCGCAACGTTTTGGGGGCGCTGCTGGCGCTCGTGTCCGTGTGCAAGGCGGCCGCCCTCGCGGGCTTTGCCCATCCCGCGCTCGACCTGCTATGCGGCGTGCTGTGGGTGCTATCGTTCCTACAGCTGGTCAACGCGCTGAAAGGAACAGGGCGTCTGGCCCGGCTGACGGTCCCGGCCTGGGCGCTCTTAACGGCGTTCTGCGAATGCGCGTCCTTTCTGGCGCAGGATGCAGTCTACTACGGATTCCAGGTGTTGACCATGGCGTGCCTTGTCTGTGCCGCATGGTCGGCCGCAAGGGAAGGAGAGGCGCGCCATGCGGTCTGATCTGCTGCTGGCCTGCATCAGCGGGCCGCTGCTGGCTGTCTTTCTGCTCAAGGGAAAGGCGCGGTGGCTGCTGGCTGCCATCTTCGGCGGAATGCTGGCCGCCTTTTTCGCCGGCTCCATCAGCGGCTTTCTGGCGGGGCTGGTAAGCTATGACGCCATGGCGGCCGTGCTCTACATCAGCCCGGCGGTGGAAGAAGGCCTCAAGCTGATTCTTTTCCTGCTCTTTTTCTTCGTTTGTCAGCTGGAGGATGCGGCGCTGCCCGACGTCGCGGTAGGCATCGGCGTGGGCTTTGCGATGATGGAAAGCATCGCCCTGCAATACGCGGCGGGCAGCGTCTGGGCCATGGCGCTGTTCGCGCGCGCCTTCTGCTCCGCGCTGATTCATGTTGCCTGCGCGCTGATGCTGATTCTGGCGGTCCGCATGGTCCGCCGCATGGCGCTGGGAAACCTGAGCGGCATTCTGGGCATCTATGCCGTAACGGTTACGGTGCACGCGCTGTACAACCTGATGGTGTCGGCCGGCGGCGCGGGCGAAGTCCTGGGCTATTTTTTGCCGGCCGTGCTGATCGCCGCATGGAAGCTATGGCCGGCGGTTCGAAAAGGCGATGTGAGGTGAGGAACATGCGAACCACAAACGAACAGGTAAACGAGGTCTTTCGGAGGGCCTCCCTGCTCCGGGCCCGTCGTCTCCGGCGCAAGAAAATTCTGCTGGGCGTATGCTGTGTTGCGCTTTCCTTCCACCTGATGCTTCTGCTGAAAGGCAGAATCGTTACGACGGTCGCGGCCAATACGGCTTCCTATGGTTCCCTTGTGTTCGAGGGCACCGGAAATCACTATGTGATGATCGCCGTCGTCTTTTTCCTGCTGGGCATCCCGGCTGGGCTGGGGTTCGACGCTCTCATCCGCCGGTGGAAGAGGCGCCGGATTGACCGCTATGCCCAGAAATGGATTGGCGAGGAGGAAACCTCCCGGCCCGGGCGCTGACGCAAAAAGCCGCTTGCGGCGCTTGACCATGCTGCGTGGGACGCGCCTTTTCACAGAGCGGCCCGCGCTTTTATGTTTTGCAGCTCCAGGCGTGTATTGCTTTTTTGCAGAAAAAACGGTATGATGAGAAAAGCGCGGGCGTCTTTGCCGCGCAGGGAAAAGGAAAAGAGCGGAGGTGCGCAATGGAACGCAATCTTAGCTTTGATACCGAAGAATTGACCAGCATCGCCGTCCGTCTGGGCTGGGCGCAGCTGGAGATGTTTGCGGACGAGGTGGACAAGGTGCAGGTCATGGCCGCCGGCGACGACAGCAGCGTGGAGGACCTGCGCATCGCGGTCAAGGACGGCATTCTCACGGTGGAGCAGCCGCAGTACGGGCTCTCGCTCAACATCATGGAAAGCCGCTGGCTACAGGTATGCGTGCGCGTGCCCAGCCAGTGGCGGGGAGATGTTGCGCTAAGCACTCTGTCCGGCCTGCTCAGCGCGCGCAAGCTCTGCGCCGGCAGCCTTTCACTGGAAACCGTCAGCGGCGACCTGCGCGCCGTGCGCCTCGTGGCCACTGACGCCACGCTGAAAACCGTGGGCGGCGATATGCGCGGCGAGCAGCTGACGGCGGAGAATTTGAGCGTGCGCAGCGTGAGCGGCGACACGGCGCTCGATGCGTTGAACGTACAGTCGCTCAAATGCACCAGCGTCACCGGCGAGCAGACCTACAACATGACATCCGCTTTCCGCAAGGTGGATGTGACCGCCGTTTCCGGCAACGTGATCATCACCGCGCCGGTGGAGGCGATGGACGTGAGCCTTCGCTCCATCAGCGGCCGTGTGCGCACCGAGGGCGTCAACATCCGCGAGGGCGAGGACGTACCCAGCGTGCGGGTGACCGGCGTGACGGCGGACCTCAAGCTCATCAGCATCAAGGAATAACCCTGCGGTTTTATCAATCTTACTTTTGAGAGGATGGTTTTCCCCATGGCGAAGAATCATTTCGGCGGTTTTGGCGGCGGCGCCAACATGCAGCAGCTGATGCGTCAGGCACAGAAGCTGCAGGAACAGATGGCCAAGGCGCAGGAGGAGCTGGACGAGCGCGAGTACAGCGCGCAGGCCGGCGGCGGCATGGTCAGCGTGACGGTGAGCGGCAAGCGTGAGCTCAAAAGCCTGGCCATCAAGCCCGAATGCGTGGACCCGGACGATGTGGAAATGCTCCAGGACATGATCCTGGCCGCGGTGAACGAGGCGCTCCGCAACGCCGAGGAAACGCGCAATGCCGAAATGGCCAAGCTGGCCCCCGGCATGGGAGGCATGTTCTAAGCCATGGCGCAGCAGTTGGAGCCCATTACCCGCATGGTGGCGCAGCTTTCGCGCCTGCCGGGTATCGGGCAGAAAAGCGCGCAACGGCTGGCGTATCACATCATCGGCATGCCGCTGGAGGATGTGCGCGAGCTGGCCGGCGCCCTCTATCAGGGCCGCAAGGCCATTCGCTACTGCGCCGTGTGCGGCAACTACGCAACCGGCGAGCTATGCGATATCTGCGCTGACGAACGCCGCCGCAACGGGCAGATCTGCGTGGTGCGTGACCCGCGGGACGTGGCCGCCATCGAGCGCATGCACGATTTCCACGGTAGCTACCACGTGCTGCACGGCACCCTCTCCCCCATGGACGGCATCGGCCCGGAGGATATCCGCATCCGGGAGCTGTTGGCGCGCCTTAAGGACCATACGGTCAAGGAAGTCATTCTGGCCACCAACCCGGATATCGAGGGCGAAGCCACGGCCTCCTACATCGCCCGGCTGCTCAAGCCCATGGGGGTTTTGGTCACGCGTATCGCGCATGGCGTGCCCGTGGGCAGCGATCTGGAATACGCGGATGAAATCACTCTCTCCAAGGCCATGGAGGGACGGCGGGAAATGTGATCGAAAGCGCCGCGCTTAAAGCGCGGGGTCAGCTTTTCAAAAAAGCCCGCCTGCGGCCTTTGCCGACAGAAGCTTAAGAAATGTTTGCGCCCAGGGCGCAAACTCCCCGCCCGGCAAAGCCGGGCGATACGAATCCACTTTGGAGGGCCGCGGGCCCCCAAACCTCCCCGCAAGGGTTTGTCAACGGTCTGGCGCCGCGCTTAAAGCGCGGCGTTCATCTGTGATACGAAAGGCGGAACAGCCCATGGCTTTCCTAAACAACCTAACTCCTGCCGCCGCGATCTGCCTGGCGCTTGCGCTTTTGTGCGTCATTTTGCTGGCGGTGCTGCTGGCCGTCGTGCTTCGGGGGCGGCGCGCTACGCGCGCAGCGTTCTCCGCCCTGGACGAGGGGCTTCGGCGCGAATTGCAGGCAGCTGAAGGCTCGCTCGGCCAGCAGAGTGATCAGAGGCGCGAGGAGCTTCTGCGTGCGATCAGTCAGCTGGGAGAAAATCTCTCCGGCACGTTTGGCGCGATGAGTCGTTCGCAGGCGGAGCAGGTCAACGCGCTCATCCGGCAGAGCTACGACAACGCGCAGGCGTTCGACCTGCGCCAGCAGGGCATGCAGCGCATCGCCGACGAGAGCCTCAAGCGCATCGAGGCGCGCATGCAGGGCTCGGAGGCCGCGCTGGCGCGCGCGATGGCCCAGAACGAATCGCGCATGGAAACGCTTCGCACCACGATGGCGGAAAGCGCGCGGCTGATGCGGGAGGAAAACGCGCAGAAGCTGAACGAAATGCGCCAGACCGTGGATGAAAAGTTGAGCGCCACGCTGGAAAAACGCCTCACCGCCAGCTTTTCGCAGGTAAGCGAGCGTTTGGAGCAGGTCTACCGCTCGCTGGGCGAGGTCCACAGCCTGGCCAGCGGCGTGGGCGACCTCAAGCGCATGCTGGGCAACGTCAAAACCCGCGGCGTATGGGGCGAGATTCAGCTGGGCGCCCTGCTGGAGCAAGCCCTGACCGATACGCAATACCAGCGCAACGTGGCCGTTTCGCCCGGCTCCAACGAGCGGGTGGAGTTCGCTGTGTGCCTCCCCGGCCGCGAGGAGAGCGGCGCGCCGGTCTATCTGCCCATCGACAGCAAGTTCCCGCAGGAGGATTACGCCCGTCTGGCCGAGGCTGCCCAAAATGGCGATCAAGCGGCGGTGGATTCCGCGCGCAAGGCCCTGATGGCCGCCGTGCGCACCGAGGCGCGCCGCATCGGCAAGTACATCGCTCCGCCCCACACCACGGACTTTGCGGTGATGTTTTTGCCGCTGGAAGGGCTCTATGCCGAGGTGATGCAGCATGCGTCCGCGGTGGAGGCCATCCAGCGCGAGCAGCGGGTGCTCATCGCGGGCCCAAGCACGCTGCTGGCGCTGCTCAACAGCCTGCAAATGGGCTTCCGCACGCTGGCCATCGAGCGGCGCTCCGCCGAGGTGTGGAAGCTGCTGGGGGCCGTCAAGGCGGATTTTGGCAGCTTTGCCACGGTGCTGAAAAAGACGCAGGAAAAATTGCAGCAGGCCACCGACAGCATCGATACCGCCTTTGTGAAAACGCGCGCCATCGAAAAGCGCCTGCGCCGCGTGGAGGCGGTGGAGGATACACAGGCCGAAGCGCTGACCGACGGGGAGGAAGAAGCATGAGGACTATGCGCCGCGCCGAACGACGGGTCGCCGATGAAGCCGGAATCCGCGCCATTTTGGACCGCTGCCAGGTATGCCGCCTAGCTCTTTGGGATGAGGAAGGCCCCTACATCGTGCCGATGAGCTATGGCTACCGGTGGGACGTGGGCGGACTCAAGCTGTATTTTCACTGCGCCGCCGAGGGACGCAAGCTGGATGCGCTCCGCCACAACCCGCGCGCTGCCTTCGAGATGGATGCTGGCTATGAGGTCATCGGGTCAGAGAGCGCCTGCGACTATACCTGCGCGTACATGAGCGTAACGGGCGCGGGCATGCTGCGCGTGGTGGAGCGTCCGCAGGAGGCCTGCGAGGCGCTGACCTGTCTGATGCGGCGGCAGACAGGCAGGGATTTTACCTTCACGCCCGATATGCTCCCCGGCGTGTGCGTGCTCTGTCTGGACGTACAGAGCGTATGCGGCAAATGCAACGGCCCGGCGTAACGCCGGGCCGCGCCGTTATCTCCGCGCGCCGTCAACCAACGCCTCTACGCTCCCGGCATTGTGCCTCCGAAACGCCGTAGGCGTTTCGCCGATCTGCGCCTTGAACACCTTGGTAAAATAGTTTTCATCCGCGATGCCCACCGCGCGGGCCACATATTTCACTGGCTCGCCCGTATTCAACAGCAGGTCCATGGCGGCCTGCATGCGCCGGCAGGTGACCAGCTGCATGGGCGTGAGCTGAAAATGCTCCTTGCAGATGGCGTACAGCTTCGTCTTGCCCACGTTCAGCGCCTCGGCAATGCCGCTGGAATCCAGCGCCTGCGCGTAATGCGTATTGATGTAGCTCTGCAAGAGGTCCGCGTCGTCGCGGCGGCTCGTGGCCTGCAGGCCGGAAAGGCGCACCTCGCTTACGCAGGCTTCCACGATTTCCAGGCAGGCCGTCATCTGACTGGCCGAGATCCGGCGCAGGCGCAAAAACGCCTGATACAGCGCGTCCTGGTCCGGGTACCAGGCGCACCGGGCCTTGACGCGCCGCCATTGCTCCTCGCGCGGCGCGTCGTCGAGCATCTGCCCAAAGAGAATGGTCGCAACCGTGCGCCGCTTCTCCGTCACGGGAAGGGCTACCTCGTACAACCCCGCATGGCAGAGGTACTTGCGCCGCACCTGCGTGCGCCCCACCTCCTCGGCTGCTTTCCCGTCACAGGCGTGGCAGCGCGCAAAGCCGCTTTCCTCCTGCATGATCAGCCCGCAAAACGGCGCTTTGAAGCTGCTGGCGTACAGCTCGTTCCCCCACTCGTCCATCAGGGAAAACTTGATGCCCGTCAAAAGGTGCAGGTTGTTGAGCAGCCGTCCCAGGCGCTGAAAATCATCCTTGCTAAGCATATGCGGCCCGCCTTTGCTTCTTTTGCCCATTATAGCGCATTCATCGGAAAAACGAAAGATTTTTCTATATTTCAGGAAGGGTTTCTCTTAGCTTTTGCGCGTGTTCGTGCTATGCTATGAATGTCAACCGAACTGTACGAGACAAAAGGGGCGTGGCACAGATGAAACCTGTTCTGGTCATCATGGCTGCCGGGATGGGCAGCCGTTTTGGGGGATTGAAGCAGATCGCGCCGGTGGACGATGCCGGTCATATCCTGATGGACTATTCCATCTTCGACGCCATGCGCGCGGGCTTCGGGCGCGTGGTGCTGATCATCAAGCCGGAGCTGGAGGCTGACTTTACCAATCTGATTCTTTCGCGCCTGGGCGGCGAGGTGCAGGTGGATTTCGCCTATCAGACGCCGGACCGGCTGCCCGAAGGCTTCTCCATTCCCGAAGGGCGCGTCAAGCCCTGGGGTACTGCGCATGCGGTACTGTGCGCCCGCGAGAAGATCGACGCGCCGTTCTGCGTGATCAACGCCGACGATTTTTACGGCCGCACCTCCTTTGAGAGCATCGCGCAGTTCCTCACCACCGAGGCTTCTCCCTCCGCACATGCCATGGTGGGCTACCGCATCGAAAACACCCTGACCGAAAACGGCCATGTGGCGCGCGGCATCTGCCAGACGGACGAGCGCAGCATGCTGGTGTCCGTGACCGAACGCACGCACATCGAGCCGCGCGAGGGCGGCGCAGCCTATACTGAGGACGGCGAGCACTTCACCTTCGTGCCGGCCGGTACCTATGTCAGCATGAACATGTGGGGCTTCCACAACGCCATTCTGGATGAAATCGACGCGCGTTTCGCGCCGTGGCTGCGGGAAAATCTGCCCGTCAACCCCCTCAAGTGCGAATACTTCCTCCCGCTGATTCCCAACCAGCTTCTGCATGAGGGCAAGGCTACCGTAAAGGTGCTGCCCACGCATGAGCGCTGGTACGGCATGACCTACGCAGACGATATGCCCAACATCCGTGCCGCCCTCGCCTCCATGCGGGAAAGCGGCCTGTATCCCGAACATCTGTGGAGGAAATAAGCCATGGAAAGCATCTACCGCCAATTCGTCCTGGACGGACTGCCCATCAGCTGCGCGCGCTACGGCAGCGGGCACATCAATGAAACCTACCTGCTGGTGACCAGCCGCCCGCACCTGTATATTTTGCAGAAGATCAACAGCTACGTGTTCCACAATGCCTCCGGGCTGATGGACAATATCATCGCCGTGACCGACGCGCTGCGCCGTCAGGACCCCGACCCCCGGCATGTGCTCACGCTGGTGCCCACGCTGGACGGCAAGCCCTACCTGACCGCAGGAGAGGGCGAATATTGGCGGCTGTATGAATTCGTGACCGACAGCCTGTGCCTGGACAAGCCCGAAAGCGTGGACGACCTGAAGCAGAGCGGCGTGGCCTTCGGCATGTTCCAGAATCAGCTGGCGGACTTTCCCGCCCACACGCTGACAGAGACCATCCCCCATTTCCACGACACGCCCGCGCGCTATGAGCAGCTCAAGCAGGCCGTGCAGGAAAACCGCGCCGGGAGGGTCAATCAGGTGCGTGCCGAGCTGGACTTCTACCTGGCGCGCGAGCAGGAGGCCGCCGCGCTGATGGACCTGTGCCATGCGGGCAAGCTGCCCCTGCGCGTAACCCACAACGATACCAAGCTCAACAATGTGATGCTGGACCGTTTCACCCGCGCCCCGCTATGCGTGATCGATCTGGATACCGTAATGCCCGGTCTGGCGGCCAACGACTTTGGCGATTCCATCCGCTTTGGCGCCTCCACGGCGGCAGAGGATGAAAAGGACCTCAGCCGGGTGACGATGTCGCTGGAGCTGTTTGAAACCTATGTCGAAGGTTTCCTGAGCGCCTGCGGCGCGCGGCTGACCCAGACGGAGATCGATACCCTGTCCCTGGGCGCGAAGCTGATGACGCTGGAATGCGGATCGCGCTTCCTGGCCGATTACCTCAACGGCGACATCTATTTCCATGTGTCCCGCGAAGGGCACAACCTGGACCGTGCCCGCACACAGATGAAGCTGGTGGCGGACATGGAGGCCAAGTGGGACCGCATGAACGACATCGTGCAGGCGGCTGCAAAAAAGGTGCGCTAACCTTTGCGCGATACCACAAAAAACAAGGGGACGGAATGATTTCGTCCCCCTGTTTTTTTCTGGACAATTTCAGGCAGGAAAGGCCGGTCCGGATATGGAAAGAGAGAGTCAGGGCTCTATAAAAGTCTATATCAATATGAGAGTTTGGAGGCGTGTGGCATGAAGCGAAACCTTCTTTCCATCGGCAAAATGGCGGAGATGAACCAGGTTACCGTGCCTACGCTGCGCCTGTACGATCAGCTGGGCCTTCTTAAGCCCCGCCATGTGGACGGGCAAACCGGCTATCGGTATTACGACATCAATCAGAACGCCCGTCTGGACATGATCGCCTACATGAAGGAGCTGGGCATGAGCCTCAAGGAAATCCAGGGCGTGCTGGAGGCTGAGGACATCGCCCTGATCGAGCAGATTCTCGCCCGCAAAAACGAGCAGATTCACGAGCAGATGCGCGCCCTGCGGCTTCGGCACAACGCGGTGGAGCGAGCCATCGCCAGCATCGAGCGCTACCGCAAATCGCCCGCCACGGGCACCATCGCGCTGGAATACATCGACCGGAGGTACGTCTGGGGCATTCCATGTCCCGAAAACTTCTACGAAAAGGACATCGCCTCCTATGAGCAGGCGCTTATGGACCTGCGCAGAGCGCTGCTCAAAAAGAACTGTCCCCAGATTCATTCCTACAACACCGGCACCTCCATCACCCGCGAAAACTTCGCCCAGGGACGCTTTGTGGCGGACCGCGTATTCATCTTCACCGACCAGCAGGCCCAGGCCTGCGGCCTGACCGCCTCCGTGGTGGACAGCGGCATGTACGCCTGCATCTATCTGGATCACTACGACGACGAAATCGCCTGCGCCGGCAAACTATTGGCATTTTGCAGGAATAACGGCTACCGCGTCGCGGGAGACTACCTGTGCGAGGTGCTCACGGAGTTCAACGTGTTCGACGGGGACCAGCGCAGCATGTTCCTGCGCCTGCAGGTGCCGGTCGATTTTTCCAGAACCCCTTGACCCTCCTGTTGGATGAGCGTTTATACTATTGTTAACAAAATGACAAGGAGGTTCCCTTCATGGAAAAGATCAAGGTCGTACAATATGGCTGCGGCAAGATGAGCAAGTATATCCTGCGCTATCTCTACGAGCACGGCGCGCAGATCGTGGGCGCCATCGACGTGGACCCCGCCGTGATGGGGCAGGATGTGGGCGACTTCGCGGGGCTCGGGGTCAAGACCGGCGTCATCATCTCCAACGACGCGGACAAGGTGCTTGACGAATGCGCGGCCGACGTGGCCATCGTCACCCTGTTCAGCTTCATCGGGGACATCTACGATCACGTGGAAAAGTGCGTGCTGCGTGGCATCAACGTCATCACCACCTGTGAGGAGGCCATCTACCCCTGGACCACCGCCGCCGCCATGATCAACAAGCTGGATGCGCTGGCCAGGGAAAACGGCTGCACCGTCACCGGCTCCGGCATGCAGGATACCTTCTGGATCAACATGGTGGCCATGGTGGCCGGAAGCTGCCACCGCATCGAAAAGATCAAGGGCGCCTACAGCTACAACGTCGAGGATTACGGCCTGGCCCTGGCCAAGGCGCACGGCTGTGACCTGACCCTGGACGAGTTTGAGGCGCAGATCGCCCATCCCGATGCATTCGAGCCCTCCTACGCCTGGAACGCCAGCGAGGCCATCTGCAACAAGCTGGGTCTGACCATCAAGTCCATCACCCAGAAGCACGTGCCCTACACCGTGGATCATGACCTGTACTCCGCCACGCTGGGCAAGACCATCAAGGCCGGCAACTGCATCGGCATGTCCGCCGTGGTGACGATCGAAACCATGCAGGGCATTACCATCGAGGAAGAGACCATCGGCAAGGTCTACGGCCCCGAAGACGGCGATATGTGCGACTGGTGGATCACGGGCGAGCCCAACACGGAATTCCACGTGGTGAAGCCTGCCACCGTGGAGCACACCTGCGCCACCATCGTCAACCGCATCCCCAGCCTGCTCAACGCGCCCGCCGGCTACGTCACCTGCGACCAGCTGGAGGAGATCGGCTACCTGACCTATCCCATGGAGTACCACGCGTAATTTCCGCGCGGAAAGCAAAGGGGCCGCCCCGTTTGGGACGGTCCCTTTGCTTTTTTCATGTCGGTTTTCCTGCCTAACTCCGCGGCCGTCTTTAGCGCCGCTTCGTCAAAGAGACGCTGCATTTCCTCCGGCGTCTCCCCTTCGCGCATCCTGCGGCACAGAAGCACAAACCGCCCGTCCGCATGGTAATAGCTGCATGTCAGAAGCATCAGCAGCTCGTCCTGCGTGCTTACCTCCGCGGGGGAGGTCCAGGCAGACCGTTTCAGCGCGGCATCCAGATACGCCTGAAACGCTTCCTCCGTATCGAAATTCATGGGCGTAACGTCAAAGTAGCCCGCCTCGCCCTCCAGCATGGAGGCATGAAACGCCGCAACGGGCATGTAATACGACGCTTCCTCCTCGTACAGGGTGCGGAAGGTGAGCAGGGCATGCGCAAAGGCATAGTCCGCCTTTTCATACTTGGCCAGCGTGCCAAACATCGCCCCGCTTCTCATGTTGTGCCCATGAAGCAGCAAGATGCGGTCCCGCGGATAAAATACGTTCATCTCATTGAGAAACACGGTGCCGTTGCTGTCCCATTCGCCAAAGTAATTATGGCTCAGATAGTATTCGTTATCGCGCTGCACCACGGGCAGGTCGATTGTTTCCCCTGCCGTCAGCCATCCGATAACATCCGGGTTTTCCTCGTAGAGCCGCGCAAAGTCCTCCTGCACGTTCGGAAGCTCCGCCGGCGCGAGCATTGCATCCTGCCCGGCGTCCTCCGCCGCGGGCGGCTCTTCCTCCGCGGATGCCGTGCCAATCCAGGCGCGAAGCCAAAACGACGATGCGCCGGGGCGGTAGAGCTGCTTCACCTCGTCGTTCACGCTACCCGCGCGCCACATGTCCACCAGATCGATGCCCACAATCACGCCGGCAACCGCCAGCGCTGCAACCATAACGACGGTCAGCAGGACATAGAGGATTTTACGGGTCGTTTCATTCCGGTTGCTCATAACCCCTCCCTGGTCTTTGCGGAGCAGCCGCAGGGCTGCTCCGCAGATTTTGTTACCTGCGCCTGAAACGCCTGCGCAGCATGTATGCCACCAACGCCGTCAGCAGGCAGAGCCCCGCCACCGCATAGCGTGTGGTCGTTTCGCCATAGCCTGTCTTGGGCACATCGCTGTAGGTGCGGCGCTTGTTGACAAACGTGGCGACCGCTCCGTTTTCGTTGAGTACGCCTTCGGAGGAGGAGGCGCTGACGACATAGGCGTTGTTGGCCGCCTCGGTCACGGCGTATCTCGCCCCCACGGGGATTCCGTCGATTCGGATGCTCTGGTTGTGCGCAAGCTGGATGGTCATCATGCCGTTATCCATCATACCCGAAGGCGCACCGCCCGTACCTGTGTAGGGATAGCTGGCGGCCAGCCGTGCGCCGCTGGCGTCCGTCAGGGTGATGGTGAATGTGAAAGCCTCCGTGGTGCTGGCTCCCTGTCCGGTCACGCTCTTGACCACGGTCAGACCCGCGGTGCGGTAGCGGTTGTCAAACACGATCGCGCCTGCCGCCACGCCGTCCCGAACATAGGCGAGGCTGGCCCTTAGCGCGTCTCCCTGTTGCGTCACCGTAACCTCGACAACGTATTCCGACTTGTCATAGACATAGCCAAGCGCGTTTCCGGCGGTTTCCGTCACCTTGTAGCGGTAGACGCCCGGATCGGTAAAACGGATGCTACCGAAGCTGAAGTTCCCCGGACCGGTGCGCGAAATGCTCGCCATTCCTCCGGACTGGCCGCCCGGCATGGGCGCGTCCGCATCCAGCGCCGTCAGGACGAAGGTAAAGCCGGCCTGTGGCGCCGCGGCCACATCCACGCGCTTTTCGCCGCGAATCTCCGTCTCCACCAACATCAGGTTGTTTGTCACGTCATAGCCTACGACCGATGCGCTGTAGCCCGCGACTGTCTCCTCTGCGACGGCATAGGCGATTTCCACCCCGCCCTCATATTTGGGCTTGTTTTCAAACGACCATTTCCAGCCGTTTTCCGCCGTCACGGTCTTTTCATCAACTTTGGCACCGTTGGCCAGCAGGAAAATGGTGATGCTTTCGGGCCGCTTTCCATAGCGGTCGTTTTCGTCGTTCCAGGTTTTTTCGCCCGCAACCGTCACGGTTTCCGGTTTGTGGGTGTTGGTGAGGGTGAAGCCAACGGCGGCGTCGCCCGCAATCTGCGGCGTGTAACCGCTGACGGACTCCTCCTGGACGGTATAGACGATCTCGGCGCCCTGGCTGTATTCGTCCAGGCCGTCAAAGATCCCACGCCATCCGTTGCCCTCGTTGAGCAGGAGCCTCCTGCCGGTTGCCACGCCATCCGCCAGAAGCTCGACGGCGATTTCATCCGGCCTGACGCCGTCCTGATTGTCTGCATCCTCCCATACCTTGGTCACGCTGACGCTGGTTTTGGGCGGAGTATAGCGGTTGGTGATATCAAAGCCCGTTACCTCGGCGGTATAGCCCGGCACCGCATCCTCGACGATGGTATAGTCGATCTCCACGCCGTTTTCGTACTTGGGCAGGCCGCCAAACGTCCAGGCCCAGCCGTCCTGCTCCGTGACGGTCTTTTCCGCCTTCTCCACCCCGTTGGCCATCAGATGGATGGTGATGCTGTTCGGACGCATGCCTTCCTGGTCGTCCTGATCATCCCATGTCTTTTTGCCGGAGAGGCTGACGGTCTCCGGCGTATGCCGGTTGGTCACGTCAAAGCCGTCAATCTCCGAGGCGTATCCCGTCGGCACCGGATCCTCGGTAAGCGTATAGGCGATCTCCACGCCGTTTTTGTACTTGGGCAGGTTGGTGAATGTCCACCTCCAGCCATCCCGCTCCGTCACGATCTTTTGGGCCTGCTCCACACCATCGGCCAATAGATGCACGGTGATGCTCTCCGGGCGCAGGCCGTCCTGGTCGTTTGCATCCTCCCAGGTCTTGGCGCCCGAAATATCGATCGTTTCAGGCCGGTTGGACACATGAACCGCCTGATTGGCGCTGGTTACGCTCGCGCCGGGCACGTTGACGACCCACGCCGGTTTTGCGGTTGCCGTTCCCTCGTAGGGAAGCAGCACATTCTCCACGCTTTCCGCGTCTGCGCCATCCAGCAGATAGCCGGGTGCGGCGTCGGCTTCCTCGATGACGTAGACCTGGTACCAGTTGAGCGTTCCAAAGGAGGCCTTGCCCTGATCGTCCGTATACTCGGTCTTAAGCAGCGTGGTATCGTCAAGCGCGGCGGCCTGCGCGGCCTGCACGCTGTCGAAGGGACCGTACAGCCTGAACTCCGCGCCGGCAACCGGAGCACCGCTCATGGCGTCGGTTTTCAGCACAGACAGGTTGCGGCTCAATATAAGGCCGATATCCTTGGTGTTGTCAAAAACATCGCTGGTGGCGTAGAGGTAGAAGCGCTCCGAAACGAAACTTCTTTCGGATGCCCTGACGAAGTTGTTGTCTATGGCCTCATTCGCATAGGCGCCGCCGGGAAGCAGCGTGTTTGGATCACGGGAATAGCCGGTTTGCTTGTCCGGATTTCCGCCTCCAAGGGAGGTGACCTGCGCGATCACGCCGCCGGTTTCCGGAATGGTAACGGCAAGGTTGTACGTCTTGGGCGCGCTTCCCTTCAGCCAGGCAGGATTGAGAGGGTTGTTCCGGGCCGTGCCGCTGTAGAGCTGGTCCTCGGTTGCGCCGCCCTTGGGATCGGCGGAATCCAGGCCGTAAAAGATATAATTGGCGTTCCAGCCGGAAGGCTTGCCGTAGCTGGCCGTGCCGCTGGCGCTGGAGGACGTTCCCTCAAAGCTGTTCAGCCTGACTTCAATGCAGTCCAGCAGCTTCCCAACGATCGCATCCCCGCCCAGGTCCGCCACCGATTCTCCGCTTTCCCAGACGCCGTTGGCATTCTTGTCAATCCACACATGCCCGCCCACCTTGACCGGTTCGGGCAGAATGGTGGCGGAAACGGAGTTGGAGCTCAGCATCTGCCCCGGCGTCGCGGAATCGATCCCCTGCCCGGAGCCGGTTCCTTCGATATAGCGCGAGAACTGGCATACAAAGTCATTGACCGCGTTTTGCCACGCACGGTTTTGGAGCTCCTCCGGAGTGAGCTCGCCCACGTCCATGCGATATTCGACGATGTAGCTTTCGCGCGAGGCCAGGGCAACCGCCGCGTCCTTCGGGACCGCCACCGCGATGGCCGTGACGGTTCCGCCCGGGGTATCGCTCCAGCCGGCAGGAAGCGAGGCTTCGCCGTATTTCAGCTTTTCCACCGACCTGTAGACGTCGGCCGCGTTGGTGATATCGCCCTGATAGTAGAAAACGCTGTAATCGGAAATTGTATGGCTGTTGCCCGTGCTGTCAATTCGCGTAACGCCCGTCACGCTGTCGAAATTCATGCCCCAGGCGCTGCCTCTGGAAGCGCCGGCGGCAGTAACATCCCCGCTATGGGGCAGGATAGACAGGCGTATTCCGCGAGCCTGGCAACGGCGCTCCGCTGCTGATCGAGCAGGCTGTGTGCGTAGCAATCCAACGTTGTTTTAGCGGAGCTATGGCCCAAAAGCTGGCTTACGGTCTTTATGTCCACACCCATCTCCAGAAGCCGGGTGGCATAACTGTGCCGCAGGGTATGAAAATGCACACCCGTAATCCCCAGCCGATTCATAACTTCTGCAAAATGGCGCTGAATGGTACGCGGATCGGCAGCACGCATCCCCGTGCGGAACACATACCCCGTGGACAATTCCACAGGCGGCTGCTGTTGCATGCGTTTTTTCAACCTTTCCAAAAGAAAGGCAGGAATGGGAATCGTACGGCACGAGCTGTAGGATTTGGGCGAACCGATCATGAGATGGGTTTTCGCGCACGCTGCGGTCAGACAGTCGCTGTAATCCATCCGCTTTAGCCGCTGCACGGTCCGGCAGATTGTAGCCGTTCCGTTTTCCCAGTTGATATCCGTCCATCGGAGCCCGCAGATTTCCCCCAGACGCATTCCCGTATACATGGCGAAAAGCGCGGTCAGATCTTCCTGCTGACTTAGTGTTTTTTCCACACGCCGTTGTTCTTCACGGCTCAACACGCGCTGCTGCACCCTTTCTCCCCGCATCACACGAATTTTCTTGCATGGATTTCGGCCGATGAGCCCATCGTCGAGCGCCGCTCGCATCGCGGAGGAAAGCAGCCGGTATATGCCTCTGACCGTATTCTCCCCCAAGCCCTTTTCATGCAGGCATTCCAGGAACGAATGAACCGTCATAGGGGTCACCGCCGTGATTTCCATCCGGCCTAGGCAGGGCAGGATATGCCGCTTCAGCTGGTTCTGATAGGTTAGATAGGAGGAAGGCTTTATGATGCCAAGCAAATCGGTTTCCATCCAGTACCGCATCCATTTTTCCACCGTTATCCCACGGAAAACCGTCTGCATATGGGCAGGTTTCTGAAACTCGGCCTTTTTTTCCAGCAACCTCATCTTTACATCCGCATAATGCATACCATACACATACCCAAATCTTGTGGCCCCGTTGGCCTTTTTGCCGGTTACATATCGTCCCTCATACCGTCCGTCCTTGCGTTTGTAGCTGTTTTCTCCATGCCGTGCCATAATGCACACCTCCTGATAAATAAATTTGGTAAAGCGTTTTTAGCTTTTCCGCACGTGCCCGGGCGCAGGAATCGCAGCGCCGCATGAAAGCCAAGCCGACGGCGGTTTTGACGGCTTATTCTCGAAATGCTTTTTGGGATCGCTTGACAACGTTCCATAAAAGAAACGGCAGGAAACGAAATACATTGTTAACGACTACACCCATTTTTTGTTGTTTCAACGAAGCCTGTATGGTACAATATGTATGAGAGGGGTATATATGGGCTGCTCGCTTTCACAAATGAGCAGTTTGACGTGGAATGATAGATTCTGCGGCAACCGCGTCACATGCAGACGGCCTTTTCCCACCTCCTTCACGCCTTGTTTTCCGGGGCGGACCAGGGCTTGTTTGCTGTGGTTTTTTGATTCATCTCCTTTCATTGCGGGCACACGGCCGATTTTTGGCATGAGTCCAGGTAAAACCGGCCTTCTGGGAAGTAACAAAAAAGGATAGAAAAAAGGTTATTCTCGCAGGAGAATAACCTCATGCCACCGTGGACCGGCTTTGCTGCAGGGGATGTTTTCAACTCTCCATGCCAGATAAGCAAGACGGCCTCATCCGGAAGCAACGCGCCTGTGGACAGAAAAACCGTGACTCCGAAACCGGAATCACGGTCGATTAGGTATATAATTAGTAGTTTTCCGCGTTGATCTCGAAATAGCTCTGCGGATGATTGCACGTCGGGCACACATCCGGAGCCTTGGTGCCCACGACGATGTGACCGCAGTTGCGGCATTCCCAGATTTTTACCTCGCTCTTTTCGAAAACCTTCATGGTTTCCACATTGGCCAACAGCTTGCGATAGCGTTCCTCATGGTGCTTTTCGATAGCGGCAACCAGGCGGAATTTGGCGGCCAGCTGCGGGAAGCCCTCTTCCTCGGCGGTCTTGGCAAAGCCGTCGTACATGTCGGTCCACTCGTAATTTTCGCCCTCGGCGGCGTGCAGCAGGTTCTGGGCGGTATCGCCGATGCCCTGGAGCTCCTTGAACCACATCTTGGCATGCTCTTTTTCGTTTTCAGCAGTCTTGAGGAACAGGGCTGAAATCTGCTCGTAGCCCTCCTTTTTGGCTACGGAGGCGAAGTAGGTATACTTGTTGCGGGCCTGCGATTCGCCGGCGAAGGCCGCCTCCAGGTTCTTCTCCGTCTGCGTTCCGGCATAGAGATTGGCCGGGGCTGCCTCCTCGATTTTCTCAAAGGAACTCGCGGGCTGTTTGCACACGGGGCACTTGAAATCCGGCGTCATGGGGCCCTCATGAATATAGCCGCAGACCTTGCATTTCCATTTTTCCATCTTTACCGTCTCCTTTTTCTCTGTGGTATCGTTGTTGGGAATCAGCCGGAGCAGCTCCGCGGCCGCATCCGTCGGGAAACCTTCGCCGGGAGGATTGGCAATCAGCTCTTGCAGCAGCTCGTGGGCGTTCCCGCTTTGCGGCAGCATGTAACCTGCCTCCCTAAGGATATCCTCCGCCACCAGGCGGCTGGATTTGGCAATGGCCTTGGAAAGACGGCGCAGGCCGTCCTTTTCCGTGGTCTTTGCAACCTGAATCGCGGCCTGTTCCTCCTGGGCCTTGGCCTGCGCGAGGGCATTGGCCGCCGCCACAACCTCCTGCGCCTTCTTCTGCTGAGGCGGATAATCCACCGGCACCATGCTGATGGCCTTGCTGGGGCACGCCTCAGCGCACACGCCGCAGCCGGTGCATTTATCGGTATCGATGATGCTGTTCTCCGTATCTGTCGCGCCCACGGGACAGACATACAGGCACAGGCAATCCTTGGTGCACAGGCGCAGATTTCTCACAGCAATCTTTTTCATGCCTTATGCCCTCCCTTCGATCTTTTCAAATTTCCAGTCCGGCACCTTGCAGACCGGACAGAGCGTCGGGGCGCTCTTGCCCACGTAGATAAAGCCGCATACGGTGCACACCCATACGTCGTTTTCCTCCAGAAACGCCTCGCCCTCCTGCTCGTAGCGGTTCAGCAGGGATTGGACCATGCGCGCGACCTTCTCGCCCCACACGCAGATGCGCCGGGTTCCGCGGTCCTGCGCCTCAAGGGCGGCGGCGGTCAGGCCGGGATAGCGCTCCGACAGATCGGCTTCGATCAGCCGGGCGACGAGCTTTTCGTCGGCGTCGCTCACCTGTGGCGCGGCGGCGGCAAAGTAGTCGGCGATTTCCATGAACAGAGCCTGTTCCCTGGGCTTGTACTGCTTTTCACAGCCGCGGGCAAGGTTGGAAAACAGCGCGGCCATCGCTCCCGGAGAGAGCTTCTGCGCGTCTGGATCTATCGAGACGGGCTTGCGGGAAGCCGGAGCATCCGGCTGCGCGGCTTCAGGGACGAACGCGCTCTTTGGCGCGCCGCACAGGGGACAGACCCAGCTGTCCGGCAGCTGTGCGAAGGGAACGGCTTCCCTTGCTTCGTCATACACATAGCCGCAGATGGAGCATACGTATTTCATGGCGGCTCCCTTCCTCACGCCTTCCAGAGGCTGTGCAGATTGCAATAGGCGTAAACGGCTTCCACCTCGTCTCCCTCGCAGATGGCAAAGCATGCCTTGGGCGCGTCGCCGGGCTTGAGGGCCTTGCGCTGATTGCCTTGACGGGTCTGCAGGGAGATCCACTCGATGTAGTGCTCCGGCTGCATGGGATGTTCCACCGCGCCGACCGTGACATGGACGGTATTGCCCTCCACCGTATAGGCGGGCACATGCTTTTCAACGGCGGCGTCCGTCGTGCCGGGGATGATTTCCTTCATCTTTTCTCCGCAGCATACCACCGGTACGCCGCTGTCCCTGACCATGGCGATGATGTTTCCGCAGTGCTCACAGATGAAAAACCTTTGTTCCATGATTCCAGCCTCCTTCATTTCCAAGCGCACGACAGGAAGACCTTTGCGTCGCATCCCTTCCGGCAGGGGCTTTGCAAAGCGTCTGTGGTTACAATCTCCGCGGTGAGATAAGTATACCATGTTTTCGGACGGTTGAAACGAGGAATCCGGGAATAAAGAATTTTCAGCGGCAGGGGGTGCGCAGGGCCTGCACGTTGCCCAAGTCTGTTTTAAGGCAGCAGGCAACGTCGCATTCCTACATTCTACCTCCCTTGACAACCCTCTGCACATCTGGCACAATATCTGATATACGGCATTCTTGCGACAGCGCAGCCCGGAAGCACGGCAAGAGCAGGCGCAGCATGGACTTTTGGTTCGGATTGCAAGGTCCGGCCTTGTGGGGCGTGGAAATATCCACAACGTCTTTTTTCTTCCTATCTATCATCGAAAGCTGTGTCCTCACGTCCCTCACCCTTGAAGCGAACGAAGGAGCACGATATTCTCCATAACGGATCAAACTGTCCCTGATTTTGCTGACGATGACCAGGAGGACGATTTTCATGGATATGAACGCTTTTTCCCTGCAAAACAAAATCGCCTGGGTCACGGGCGGCTCCTACGGCATCGGGTTCGCCATCGCGGAAGCATTTGCCGCCGCGGGCGCGACCATCGTCTTTAACGACATCTCTCAGGAGCTGGTGGACAAGGGGCTGGCCGCCTACGCCCAGAAGGGCGTCAAGGCCCACGGCTACGTCTGCGACGTGACCGACGAAAGCGCGGTACAGGCCCTGGTGGCAAACGTGCAAGACGAGGTCGGCATCATCGACATTCTGGTCAACAACGCGGGCATCATCAAGCGCATCCCCATGACGGAGATGAGCGCCGACGATTTCCGCAAGGTCATCGACGTGGACCTCAACGCCCCCTTCATCTGCGCCAAGGCCGTCATCCCCGCGATGATCGAGAAGGGCCACGGCAAAATCATCAACATCTGCTCCATGATGTCCGAGCTGGGCCGCGAGACCGTTTCCGCCTACGCCGCGGCCAAGGGCGGCCTGAAGATGCTCACCCGCAACATCTGCTCCGAATACGGCGCCTGCAACATCCAGTGCAACGGCATCGGGCCGGGCTATATCGAAACGCCGCAGACCGCGCCCCTGCGCGAGCGGCAGCCCGACGGAAGCCGGCATCCCTTCGATCAGTTCATCGTTTCCAAAACCCCCGCCGCCCGCTGGGGTACAACCGATGATCTGCAGGGACCCGCCGTGTTCCTGGCCTCCGACGCTTCCAACTTCGTCAACGGCCATGTGCTCTATGTGGACGGCGGCATCCTGGCCTACATCGGCAAGCAGCCGTAATTCCTTTTCTCCAACAAGCCGCCTGATTTCCAGACGGCTTGTTTCGCGTTTGAAGGCAGTCCAGATTTTCAGAAAGGAGCGCCGCGCCTAATGCGCGGAAAAATGCCATGAGCTTTGATGAACGCCATTTGAAGGACCCGGCCCGTTTTCAGGAAAACAGGCTGGCCGCGCACTCCGACCATATCGCCTACGCCGGCATGGAGGAGCTGGCGCGCGGGGAAAGCAGCCTGCGCTGGCCGCTGGACGGCCTGTGGAAGTTCTTTTACGCCCGCAACGAAGACCAGGTCATCCCCGGCTTTGAGAGCAGCGGCTATGACTGCCATCCCTGGGCGGATATCCCCGTGCCCGCGCACATCCAGCTGGAGGGCTATGGCGCGCCCCAGTACGTCAATGTGCAGTATCCCTGGGACGGCGTGGAGGATGTGCCCCTCGGAGACGTGCCGCGCGAGCACAACCCCGTGGCCTGCTATGTCAGGTATTTTTTCCTGCCTGAAGCCATGCGCGGCCGGCGTGTGCTGGTGCGCTTTGAGGGCGCGGAAAGCTGTGTGGCCGTGTGGCTGAACGGCCATTATGTGGGCTTTGCCGCGGATTCCTTCTCCCCTGCCGAATTTGAGCTGACGCCCTATCTGACCGGCGGCGAAAACAAGCTGGCCTGCCGGGTGTATCGCTGGAATGTCGGCAGCTGGCTGGAGGATCAGGACTTCTTCCGTTTCTCCGGCCTGTTCCGCAGCGTTTCCCTGATTTGCATCCCAAAGGCGCATCTGTGGGACATCCGCGTTCAAACGCTGCTGGATGACGCCTATACCGACGCCACCCTTGCGCTGGACGTGTCGCTGATGCTCGGCGAGGGCGGACAGGGAGCAATCCTGCGCGCGGCGCTCATGGACGGCAAAGCCGTGCTCGCCGAGGCGCATGGCGGCGGCGAGAGGCAGCGCTTCGAGCTGACCGTCCGCAGGCCGCAGCTTTGGAGCAGCGAATCGCCGCGGCTGTACGACCTTCTATTGACCGTGCTAGACGCACAGGGCGGCGTGGTGGAGGTTGTGCGTGAGCGTGTGGGCTTCCGCCGCTTTGAAATGAAAGGCGGCGTGATGTGCCTCAACGGGCAGCGAATCGTTTTTAAGGGTGTAAACCGGCATGATTTCTGCGCCGAGACGGGCCGTGCCGTGCGCGAGGAGACCATCCGCCGGGATCTTGTCACCATGAAGCGCAACAACATCAATGCCGTGCGCACCAGCCACTATCCCAACCAGCGCGCCTTTTACGCCCTGTGCGACGAGCTGGGCCTGTATGTAATCGACGAGGTCAACCTGGAAACCCACGGCGTATGGGAACCGATCATGCAGGGACGGCGTCCCGTGTCCTACGCCCTTCCGGGGGATCGCATGGAATATCTGCCCCGGTTGACAGACCGCGTGGACTCGCTGTTTGAGCGGGACAAGAATCACCCCTGCGTGCTGATCTGGAGCTGCGGAAACGAATCCTTCGGCGGCAAAGTGATCTATGAGCTGAGTCGCCATCTGCGCGTGCTCGACCCCACCCGGCTGGTGCATTACGAGGGCATCGCCAACGACCCGCGCTATCCCGAAACCAGCGACATGGTCAGCCGGATGTATACGCCGGTTTCAGAGATCCGCGCCTATCTGGCAGAGCGCCGCGAAAAGCCGTTCATCATGTGTGAGTATTCGCACGCGATGGGCAATTCCTGCGGCGCCATGCACAAATACACCGAATACGCCTATGAGGAACCGCTCTATCAGGGAGGCTTTATCTGGGATTTCATCGACCAAAGCCTGCTGCATAAGGACCGCTACGGTCAAGCCGCCTACGGCTACGGCGGCGACTTTGACGACCGCCCGTGCGACTACAACTTTTCCGGCAACGGCATCGTTTACGGGGACGGAACCGAAAGCCCAAAGATGCAGGAGGTCAAATACAACTATCAGAACATTGTGGCCCGCGTGAGCGCGACGCGCGCGGTCATCACCAACCGCAGCCTGTTCACCCCGACCTCGGCCTTTGCCTGCGTGGCGACGCTGGCGCGGGACGGTGTGGTGATGGAGACGGCGCACATGCGCGTCAACGTGCCCCCGATGAAGAGCCAAGCCTGCCGTCTGCCCTTCAAAAAGCAGACGGAGCCCGGAGAGTATGCCGTCACCCTGTCCTTCCGGCTCAAGGAGGACACCCCCTGGGCGCACAGCGGCCATGAGGTCGCCTTCGCGCAGGGCGTATACAGGGTGAAGGGCGGCACGGCGCAGCCTGCTTGCCGGCCGCTGCGCGTCATCCGCGGCGATTTCAACACCGGGGTGGCGGGCGACGAATTCCGCGTTCTGTTCAGCGACCTTTCCGGCGGGCTGATTTCCTATGTCTACGGCGGCAGGGAAATGCTCAAATCCATTCCGCGTCCCAACTTCTGGCGCGCGCCTACCGACAATGACCGCGGCAACGGCATGCCCCAGCGCTATGCGCAGTGGAAAATCGCCTCGCTGTATGCGTCTGTCAAGGGCACGCCAGGGCTGGCGCGGAAAAATGCGCACCCTATAGCTACGGAAAACGCGGACGGTTCCGTTGCCATCGCCTACACCTATGCGCTGGCAACCTCGCCCGCCGCGCAGTGCTCCCTGCGCTACACGGTGTATCCCTGCGGGACGGTGCGCGTCACCCTGACCTACGACCCTGTGCCTGGCCTTTGCGACATGCCGGAATTCGGTGTGTTGATGAAGCTGGACGCGGATATTCAGCGCGTGCGCTACTATGGCCTGGGGCCGGAGGAAAACTACATCGACCGCTGCCGGGGCGCGCGGCTGGGCATTTTTCAAACCACGGCCCAGGACAATCTGGCCCGCTACCTCGTGCCGCAGGAGTGCGGCGCGCGCACCGGCGTGCGCTGGGCCGAGGTGACGGA
>OGYF01000893.1_pt1 | contig 28102 bp, 24 predicted proteins | sample 1576451 | NCBI WGS metagenome assembly OGYF01 (sample SAMEA3541505, study PRJEB24748) | human gut metagenome | biome: human gut; feature: human-associated habitat; material: faeces | place: China | collected 2012
CAGCAGCGCCGCAACCGCCGCCGCAGCCGTGCGGCCCCTTCGCGCGGCCTCATCCTCCCGGCCCTGCGTCATCGGTATCTCCCTCCTGCTATTCCACCACGTCAAAGCTCTGGCTGTCCAGGAATTCACTAAGCAGCTGTCGGCTGTATTCAAAGTCCACCTGTCGCGTGGCCATGCCTGCGTAGGTGATCGGCTCCATGGCCTCCTCCGGCGGCATCTGGATGCCCTCCGGCTCCACGCCGCGCAGCTCCATGGCATAGCCCACCGCCTCCAGCAGGTCGGCCATGCTCATATTGGTGGTCACAATGTTTTCCGATACGGTGGTCAGCAGCTGCAGAGCATCGTCCAGCGACGCCTGGGCATACTTGCCCGCCAGTGTGCTCAGTACCGTGCGGATGCGCCGCGTGCGGCCCGAATCGCCGTCGCCGCCCACTTTGCGGATGCGCATGTAGATCACCGCCGCATGCCCGCCGAACAGATAGGTCCCCGCCTTGTCCATGCTGGGCGTAGTCGCGTCGCGGGCGATGCGGTAGCGGTTTAGGTAATCGGCCTCCGCGTCGGTCACGGTGATGTACACGCCGCCCATGGCGTCGATGATGGTCTGGACGTTATCCATGCTGAAGATGATATATTTGTCCACCTTGGCGCCGAAATGCGTGCTGACGGTTTCGCACAGGGCCTCGGGGCCGTAGTTTTTGGCGATGTAGGTGAACCGCCCGATGCCCCCGTCCGGCCGCTTGACCAGCATTTCGCGCGTGAAGGTGGTCAGCATCACGCGCTTGGCGTCCACGTCCAGCGTGACCATAAGCACGCCGTCGGTATTGCCCAGGTTGCTGGCGCTGCCCTCCCACGTGTCCACGCAGGCCATCAGATAATGGTACTGGCCTGCGCGTGGCTCCGGCAGGGTATCGTAATCCAAAGGATAGATCTCGCGCGGCGTATCCGCCAGCGCGCCAGCCATCGTGCCCATAAACAGCAGCACCGCTGCCGCCAGCCAGCACACAATCCGCTTTGCCATCTGCGCCTCCTCCGGCCGCCGGGAACAACGGCCCTGCTTTGTTATTTCGATAAAAAAACCCCGTATGGGGGTGCGGGCGCACGGTCCGCAAATCCCACCATACAAGGTATACGCGCCCGGAGCGGAAAACCCTGCTTTTTCCGGGCAAAATGTTACATGTTTGTTAACGTTCGCTCAACAGCTCCAGCAGCTTGTTGCTGCGGGCGAGGAATGCCGTGACCTCCTCCTTCTCCAGGGGACGGGTGCTCATCCGCGCCAGGTCGTAGAGCTGCGCAGCAATCAGGCTGCGGGTTTCCTCGTTCCCCTCCGCGTTCAGCAGGCCCTTGACCACAGGATTGGCCGCGTTGAGTACCAGCGTATGGGTTTCGGGCAGCTTGAAGTCCTGACCGTAGATGCGGCTCATTTCGCTGAAACGGCGGCCCTGTTCCTCCTGGGTCAGCATGGCGGGCAGGCTTTCATCCTTGAGGGAAGCCAGCTTGACGGCCAGATCCTCCTTGCCGGTAGCCTTGTGCAACACGTCGGCCAGCTTCTTCTCATCCTCTTCGCTCTGCTTCTTTTCTTCCTCGGACATTTCCTTCTGGAAGGTCTGGCTGTCGGCGTCCACGCGGGCGAAGGTCAGGCCCTCCACCCCGGCGGAATACTCCATGAAGCTCAGGAAATTGAGGTCGATCAGCGCATCCATCACCGCCACGTCAATGCCCTCCGCATCATACATGGCCACGCTGGCACTCTGACGGGTGGGATCGTTGGTGTAGATCACCTTTTTGCCGCCGAGCTTGCCCTCATTCTTGGACAGGTATTCGTTGAGCGTCAGGTACTCGCCCTTGGTGGTCTTGTAGAGCAAGGTATCCTTCACCTGGTCAAAGAACTTGCTGTCGCGCATGCAGCCGTACTTGACGAAAGGATGGATGTCATCCCAGTACTTCTGGTAGTTGTCGCGCTCAGTGTTGAACAGGCCGGTCAGCTTGTCCGCCACCTTGCGGGTGATGTAGGCGGACAGTTTCTTCACGTAGCCATCGTTTTGCAAAAAGCTGCGGCTGACGTTGAGCGGCAGGTCGGGACAGTCGATCACACCCTTGAGGAGCATGAGGAACTCCGGGATGACTTCCTTGATGTTGTCGGCCACGAACACCTGGCCGCTGAAGAGCTTGATTTCACCCTCGCGGGTCCCAAAGTCATTGGTCAGCTTGGGGAAATAGAGGATGCCCTTGAGGTTGAAGGGATAGTCCACGTTCAGGTGGACATAGAACAACGGGTCCTCAAAGGTGTGGAACACGTCGCGGTAGAACTTTTTGTATTCCTCGTCGGTGCAGTCCTTGGGGGCCTTGAGCCACAGGGCGGGCGTATCGTTGATCAGCTCCGGCCCCTTGGGCTCCTTGCTTTCAGCGGCTTCCTCGCCCTCCTGACCTTCCTTGGCGGGCTCCTCCTTCTTCACCACATCGAAGTACACGGGCGTGGCCATGAAGCCGCAGTAACGCCTGAGCACCTCACGCACGCGGTACTCCTGAAGGAAGTCCTTTTCTTCCTCGCTGATATGCAGAATCACATCCGTGCCGCGCTGGGTACGGCTGCCATCCTCCATAGTGAAGGACATGCCGTCCTCGCTGGTCCATTTGACGGGCGCCGCGCCTTCCGCGCCGCTCAGGGTTTCGATGGTCACGCGGTCGGCCACCATAAACGCCGAATAGAAGCCCAGACCGAAATGGCCGATGATGCCGCCCTTCTCGTCGCCCTCATAGTTTTTGAGGAATTCCTCCGCGCCGGAGAAGGCCACCTGATTGATGTACTTTTCCACCTCGTCGGCGGTCATACCGATGCCGTTGTCGCTGAAGCACAGCTCGCCTTTCTCTGCGTCAAGCGTCACCGTCACCCGCCAGTCCTCCTCGGCTCCGGGGGAGAGCATCTTCTGCTTGGTGATGGCGTCGCAGCCGTTGGAAACCATCTCGCGGATAAAGATGTCCTTGTCGGAATACAGCCACCGCTTGATGATCGGCATGATGTTCTGCGCATGGATGGAAATATTGCCCTGTTGACTGGTCATGGTTCTGCCTCCTGAAAAAACCGGCCCGCGGCCGGGTTGAAATGCTATTGCGCGGACCCAAATTGCTCCGCGGCTTCTATTGTAACAGAGCAAAAGGGAAAAATCAATAAAAAATTAGCACTCATCTAAAATGAGTGCTAACAAAACTCCGTTCGGCCGTTTCTTCCGCCGCTTTCTGGCCGGAAGCGGCCTCAAAGCGCCGGACCTGCGCGTCATCCACCGCCTTAAGCAGTCGAATCGCGCCTGCCGTCATTCCTTCTTCAAAAAGCTGCTCTGCGCGCCTGCGCATAAAGGCGAATCCTATCGGGTTGTGTCTTTCCATCGTGGTTCCCTCCTTTGGTATATGGACAAATCGCCACGAGCATTGATTCATCCTCAGCATACGCGCTCATTCGCGGTTTTGCAATGACAGTGTTTGTCGAAAGGTGTCAGAACGGCAACCTTTTGCAGGACCTTGTTTCCTGCAGTTTGCCTCCGGACGCGCGGTATGGTATAATCCGGCTATATGCAGACCCGGCGTCCCTTATCGCTGTACCGGGATGAGGCCGGGTGAAAGGGGCTGTACGATTTCATGCCATCTGTGGATACGACACAAATCACACGCTTTTTTTCTTCTCTCACGCTGGCAAAGCTGCCGCCCGCCATCCTCACCTTCATCATCGCCTATGTGGCCTCCCGCGTCGTGCTCAAGGTGGCGGACAAGCTCTTCGCCCGTTCCAAAATGGAAAAGACCATCGAAAAGTTCCTGCGTTCCGCCCTGCGCATTTTGATGTGGGCGCTGATCTTCCTGATTGTGGCGGGCTCGCTGGGCATCGATGTGAGTTCCATGATCGCACTGTTGAGCGTGGCCTCCCTGGCTGTAACGCTGGCGGTGCAGGGCGCGCTGTCCAACCTGGCGGGCGGCATCATGCTGCTCTCCACCCATCCCTTTCGCGTAGGTGACTTTGTGGAGGTGGGCACGGTTTCCGGGACCGTGCAGGAAATCGGCATGACCTATACCACGCTGGTCACACCCGACCAAAAGGAGATCTTCGTGCCCAACAGCGAGGTGGCCGCCGCCAAAATCATCAACTATACTGCCGTCACCAATCGCCGGGTGGACCTGACCTTCACCGCCTCCTATGACGACGCGGCGGAGACGGTCAAGGCCGCATTGCTCAAAGCTGCCGATCTTCCGCAGGTCTACAAGGACCCCGCCCCCTTCGCCGCCGTCAACCGGTATGGCGACAGCGCCATCGAATACGTATTGCGGGTGTGGACCTCTGCCGCCGATTACTGGGACGTGTACTTCGGCATTGTGGAAAATGTGCGGACGCGCTTTGAGGAGGCCGGCATCTCCATGACCTATCCCCACCTGAACGTCCATCTGGATACCATGCCGTCTTCTCCCAAGGAAAAGGCCTGAGGAGAAACCGTAAAAAAGCGGGAAGACCGCTGCGCAACCCGCGCAGATGTCCTCCCGCTTTTCCTGTTTCAAGGCATCACTGTTCAAATACACTCTCTTCTCCGCCTTCGCTGGTCACCGCTCGGAAAGCATAGGTGGAAAGATTGGCTTCCAGCCGGGCCCGGCTTCCATCCCGCTCCCAGGCAAGGGTCAGCCGGTCCGGGGCAGTCTGCTCCACGGTCAGCGCGCCGCCCTCGAAGGCGCTGCACGCGTTGCGCATGCGCAAAAGCCGCAGCTGGTCCCGCACCACGGGGCGCTCCAGCCCCGCCGCAATGTCCTGCGCGGTCAGGTTGGTGCGGTTGATCTCCTTATGCCCGGCCTCGCCGCCGCGGGCCACGGCCTCCAGGTCGTTCTTCCCGGCAAACAGGTCCAGGTACCATACCTGCGGCTTGCCCGGCATGAACAGCTGCAAGGCGCGCGCCAGAAGCATCTTGCGGTCATCCTCGCCCAGGGCGCTGTAATAGGTAGCGTTCACCTGGTAGTACATATTCTTCTGCCCATGCAGGCTCTTGACCATTCCTCCGCGCGATACCACCAGGTCGATCAGCGCCTGGATACGCTCCATCGGCAGTAGGCCCTTGAGGTCCAGAAGCGGGATGCCGTCGTGGCAGCCCAGCATGTTCACCGTGCGGATTTCCTCGTCCCGCACCTCCTGCGCCCAGCGGGCCAGGAGGTCGCCGGTATGATTTTCGATGGCGTCGATCACCAGGCCCGGCAGGAAGAAGTCATAGGTCATGTAGCCTTTCCGGGCGAGCGTACGGTAGGCGCCCTCGGCATAGCTGGCGTGAATCTCCGGCAGGAGCTGGAGGCCTAGCGGCTCCGCCATTTTGCGGATCTCCTCCAGCAGGTCCCAGGTCTCCGGCTCGTTCATGAAGTTGCGGCGGCCCGGTTCCTTGGGCGCATAGGCGAAGGCATCCAGGCGGACGATGGCCGCGCCGTAGCCGGCCAGCTTTTTCAGCGTTTCCCGGTAATAATCCCATACCAGGGGCGATTTCAGGTTCAGATCCATCTGCCCCAGGTAGCGGCAGCGCGCTTCCACGGCCTGCACCGCACTCTCGCGGCAGGCCTCAAAGCCGGTGAAGTCGGCCCCGCTGGGGCCCTTTCCCGCCTGCGTCGCCGCATTGATGCGGCCCGCCAGCGCGTTGGCCTGCGCGTATTGCAGGCCGCAGGCAGCCATCAGATCCTGCGCATCCAGCACCGGATAGCGCACCTCCTGATAGAAGGTGTTCCAGTATGGCTTCTTGCTGCCGTCGGGCATGCGCACCATCAGGATGGGCAGGCCGGGCTTACGGAAGAACATCTCCTTGATCAGCGCCGGATCGGGCTGGATGTACCCCTCCGGGGTCATCTCGCCCTTGCCTTCCCAGAAGCGGTTCCAGTCGATGAAGAAGTCGCGGTAGGGCGATTCCTCACCCTGCGCCAGCAGGTCCTGAAACTGGGGGCTGAGCACGGAGAGGTGGTTGAGTACAAAGTCCAGCTTCAGATCCAGCCCCAGCTCGCCCACGCGCGCCAAGCTGTCCTCATCGGCCAGCAGGCGGTTGAGGTCGTAGCTGGCCACGGAGAAGCCACGGTCCAGATCGCTGTTGAAAAGGCTTGGCAAAAGATAAAAGGACTGAAACGCGCCACGGCATTCAGGCCGGGCCAGGAAATCCGCCTCCGCCGCCAGGCTTCCGCCCAGGCTGTCAGGATAGGCGTTGAGCATCGCGCCCTGATTCATCGCGTTCCCTCCTCACGCCTGCGCCATCAGGCGGGTGTACTGCTCATAGGTCATCAGCTCGCCGGACTTGGAAAGAATGAGCTTGGCCTTGTGGGCCTGGGCCTTGAGCATCTGCTGCTCCAGCTCCAGCACCATGGTGGTAAAGGGGCTGTCCGCCCGGCCGTCGCGGTTGCGCGCCTGGCGGTGGGCCAGCGTCTCGGCCGGCGTGCTGTTGAGCAGCACAGGAATATCAACGCCCTCATACCAGTCGGAATTGCCGTGCGTCCACTCGATCACCAGCACGCTCTTGCCGGTCATATCCACCGGGTCATACCACAGTTCCTCCGCCGTGCGGCCCATACGCTTGAGATACAGCGTGGGCACGCCCTGCTTGAAATTGCTCACGATGTGGCCAACCTGGTCAAAGTCGATTTCCTTCTCCGTGCCCAGATAGCCGCGCAGCGCATTTTTGCCCGCCTGCTGGTAGGTAGCCAGCCAGGGATACCGGCTTACGTTCGCGGGTGAGGCGTCGCCGTCCTCGGGCCAGAGCTCCCTGAGCGCCTGCGCCTGCTCGGGGCGATAGGCGCCGCTGGCGACTAGCCCCTTCAGCCCACCGTCATGAAACACGCGGCGGCGCTCGGCATCGTTCTGTTCAGGGTAGCGGCGGGGATAGTTGTCGCCCGACAGGGTGTACGCCCCCACGCCCTCTGCGTTGAGGTAATAGGAAATTAGCGAGGCGATCTCCGATTTACCCACGCCTGAGCCGCCGCACACCGTCACCACGGCGCGTCCGCAGGGGCTTTCACCCAAGCGGCGGACCAGCAGCCTCCGCAGCTTCGGATAGAGGGTTTTCGCCTTTTGGATGTGTTCCTCCGTAATGCAGATTTTGTCACCCGGCATGTCGCCCTGCGCGATCGTGCCCGAAAGCGCCGGTTCCTGCCATGGCGCGGTCAACCTGTCCAAATCCGTCATCTGCCATTCCTCCGGTCATTCAGTGGGATTGGGTCATAAAGCGGAAAGCCGGCTCCAGCATCCCGTCCCAGAAGGGGATGTCGTGCTGGCCCTCGCCTTCGAGGTAGGTCAGCGGCAGGTCCTCCTTGCGGGCAAAGTCCGCAAAGCGGCTGCACATATCGTATACGAGTGCGTCCTGCCGTCCGCAGCACAGGAACATGGGCGGAAGCGCCTTGCCCTGCTCCTTGGCCTTGAGCAGGCTGTAGCGGGGATTCATCCAGGACTCGCGGTAGCTCGCCTCATCGCCCATCCAGGCCGAAAAGAGCTGATTGGGAAGGGAACCGTCCCGGTCGCTCAAGAGGTCGGTCACGTCGATGGCGGGCGAAAGCATCACGATCTTGGAAAACGTATCCCGCCAGCGCAGGCCGTTGGTGCACGCGCCATAACCGCCCATGGAAATGCCGCCGATCCACGTATCCTCCCGCCGGGTGGACAGGCAGGGCAGCATGCGCCGCGTGACGCGCACCAGCTCATCCCCCACATAGCTGCTGAACAGCGCGCAGCGTTCGGGATGGTCGGTATAGAAGGAATTCTCGCCGTCAGGAATGATCACCGCCACCCCGTACTCGGCCGAGAAGCGCCGAAGGGGCAGCAGCGTGGCCAGCTCCTCGGCATTGGCGGAATAGCCGGGCAGAAAGTACAGCGTGGGATAGGGCGCCGGCGTATCCTCATAGCCGTCGTGGAAGGGCAAAAACGCGTGTGCGGTCACTCCGCGGCCCAGCATTTGAGACTTGAAGCTGATTCGAAGATACATCTCACTTGCCTCCCTTCGCCGTGAGGAACTCGCATAGCGGCGTCATGGCATGCTTCCAGAACACATGATCATGCCCGCCCTCGGCCTCATAATAGGTCATGGGCGCGCCCGCTGCCTGCATGCGGTGCGCGAAGTCGCGCCCCGCCTCGTACACCAGCGCGTCGCCGGTGCCACAGGCCAAAAACAGCTGCGGCATGGTCTGCGGATTTTGAAGCGCCTTGCGGGCTGCGGCCTCATAGTCGCGGTAGGACCCATGGTAGCGCGACGGGCTGCCCAGCAGCGCCAGGAGCGACTCCTTATGCAGAGGGCTTCCGGGCTGCATCTGCCCGTTTTCGGGATACATGCCCAGCGCGGGCGAGAGCATGCCGATCTTGCTGAACGTATCGCTGTAGCGCAGGCCGTTGATCAGCGCGCCGTAGCCGCCCATGGAGATGCCGGCGATGAACGTGTCCTCCCGCCGGCGGGACAGGGGCAGCAGCTTCCGCGTCACCTCCACGATCTCCTCCCCCACATAGCGGCTGTAGAAGGCATTGCGCTTCTTGTCATCCACGTAGAAGGAGTTGTCGCCGTCGATCATCACGATGGCGATGCCATGCACCGCGGCGTACAGGGCAAAGTTGGTAAACGTAGCCGTTTCCAACGCCCCGCCGGAATACCCGTGCAAAAAGTACAGCGTGCGGTAGGGCGGCGTCACGTCGTTCCAGTCGTTGTAATCGGGCAGGAATACGCGCGGATAGACGCTGCGCATCAGCATGTCCGAACGGAAGTTCAGATGGAGGTTCGCCATGGGAAAATCACCTCTTGCTGCGTTATTTCCGGTTTGACTTCTCCCAAAAAAAAGGTATCATTATGGGCAGGAACCAAACCAAGGAGGAATGGCAATGGCTACGCTCAAGGACGTTGCCCAGCGCGCGGGCGTGACAGTTACGACCGTCTCGCGCATGCTCAACGACCGCGCCCGCATCAGCGAGAAAACCCGCCTTCGCATCCAGGCCGCCATGGAGGAGCTGGACTATCATCCCAACGAGCTGGCCCGGTCGCTGGCCAAGAAAAACAGCCATTTTATCGGCCTCATCGTGCCTTCGGCGGACAACTTCTTTTTCAGCTGCGTCATCGCCAGCGTGGAGCGTCACGCCAGCGCGAGCGGCTACAAGCTGCTCCTGTGCGTATCCAACCACGAAATTCAAAAGGAAAAGGAATTTTTCAGCATGCTGCTGGGCAACAAGGTTGCCGGCATCATTCTGGCCAGTCACACCCAGAACCTGGAGGAATTTGCGGATGTGGACGCGCCCGTCATCACTATTGACCGCACGGTCAGCCCTCGCATTCCCTCCGCCTGCGCGGATAACTACTATGGCGGCTGCATCGCCGCCGAGCACCTGATCGCGCGCGGCTGCCGCCGTCTTTTGTACGTCAGCGGCAGCGCGCATCTGGACATGGACGCCAACAAGCGCTACCTGGGATTTCAGGACGCATGCCGCCGGCTGGGCGTGTCCAAGCCCAGCGCCGTAGACGCTGCCGAGCGGCAGTTCGTGCGCATGGACTATCAGGAGACGGTAGCGGCTATCTTTCGCAATCACCCGGATGTGGACGGCATTCTCTGCTCCAACGACGTAATCGCCGCCGAAATCATTCAGTACTGCCGCCGACACGAGATCGACATCCCCGGCCGGCTGAAGCTGATCGGCTACGACGACACGCGCCTCGCGTCGCTGTGCTCGCCGCAGCTGACCACCATTCATCAGCCGGTGGAGGATATCTGCCGCTATGCGGTGGAAAGCATCATCCACGCTTCCAGCGGACGGGTCGTACCCACATGCGCGGTATTCCCCGTCACGCTGGTTGAGCGTGAAACCACCTGACGGCGCCGCATCAGCCCTTGACGCTGCCCTGCACCACGCCCTCCAGAATCTGCTTCTGGCCAGCTAGATAGAAGGCCAGCATGGGCAGAATGCTCATCACCAGGCCCGCCATCATGGGGGCGTAATCATTGGAATACTGCGCGCAGAACACGCGGATCATCATGGGCAGCGTACGCATTTCCTGCGTGTTCAAAAACAGGCTGGAAAGCAGATAGTCGTTCCATACGCCCATGGCCACAAACACCAGCAATGTCACCTGGATGGGCGTGAGCATGGGCATGATGATGTTGAAGAACAGCTTGGTGCTGCTGCACCCGTCGATGAGGGCCGCCTCGTCGATCTCCTTGGGGATGGAGTTGAGGAAGCCGCGTACCAGGAAGATGGAAAAGCAGATATTCAGTCCCAGGCCGATGTAGATGACCGGGATCAGGCTGTTGTTCATGCCCAGCTGGGATGCGTAGATCTTCACCAGCGGAATCATGTAGGCCTGGAAGGGCGCGCACATGGAGGCCAGCATCAGGTAGTATACGGTGGCCACGAACTTGTGCTTCACACGGCTGACGGCGTAGGCAGCCATGGCGCCCAGGAGCGACACCAGCACACATACGCTGACGGTGATCACCAGCGAATTGCGCATGGACGTCAAGAAGTGCATCTGGCCAAAGGCATAGCTGTAGTTGCCCCACTGGAGCACGGTGGGCAGGCTGAAGGGGTTGCTGGTAAATTCGCCCGTGGTTTTGACGGAGTTGATGGCCACCAGCACCAGCGGGAACAGGTAGAACACCGTAGCCACCAGGGCCAGCACCAGCAGCACCGCGCCGGCATAGCGCTTTTGCTTCATCACATCTGCACCTCCCGCTTGGACGTGAAGTAGGCCTGGCACACGGAGATCAGCGCCACGATGACGAACAGCACCACAGCCTGCGCCTGCGCGTTGCCGAACTTGAGGCTAACGAACGCCGTGTTGTAGATGCGGAAGGCGATCATCTCGGTGGTGTTGAAGGGGCCGCCGTCGGTCAGGGTCATGTTGACCTCAAAGACCATGAACGAGCGCACGATGGCCAAAAACAGGCAGATCGTCAGCGAGGAGCGGATCATGGGCAGACGCACGTTGCGCAGCACCGACCAGGAGCTGGCGCCATCCACGCGCGCAGCCTCCACGAGCTCCGCGGGCACGTTGGTAAACCCTGCCACGTAGATGATCATCAGATAGGCGCTCAGCTGCCAGGATGATACGATGATCAGGGCGATCATTGCCTTGGTGGGATCGGAGAGCATGGAGGTGCTCAACGCCTGAATGCCCAGGCTGGCGCCGATGGCGGTGAAGCCGTAGTTGAAGATGTATTTCCAGATATAGCCCATGGCGACGCCGCCGATGACGTTGGGCACGAAGATGGCGGTACGGAACAGGTTGCGTCCCTTGAGCGCGCTGGTGAGCAGCAGGCCCAGGGCGATGCCCAGCACGTTGCTCAGCGCCACGGTGCCGATGGTGTAGATTGCCGTGCGGCCAAGGGTTTGCATAAATTTGGCGTTGGAAAAAATCTTGATATAGTTTTCCAGGCCGATGAATTCATAATTATTGCCGATGCCGTCCCATTGCACAAAGGAAATCCAGATTCCGTAGAGGAACGGGATCACCATGGTCGTCAGCCAAACGAACATCGCCGGCACAAAAAACAGCAGGATCAGCTTCCACACGTCCCGCTTCTGGGCGCTTAGCACGCGCTTCTCCCCCTTCCTTTAAAACAGAGACGGGCAGGGCCTATGCCCATAAGCCCTGCCCGTCCGCAGACAGTATTGCCGCAATCGGCTCAGATGTCCTGGAAGTAGGCCTCAATCTCGGCAGCCAGGGTGGCGCGGTCCATCTGGCCGGCCAGGTAAGCCTGCATGTAGGGCCCGATAATCAACCAGAAATCGCTGGGCGCCTCGCACAGGAAGGTGCTGATGTCCAGGATCTTGCCGGCGTTGAGGTATTCCTGGGTGGACACGGCCAGCGGGTTCTCGTTGACCACGTTCACGTCGTCAAAGGGCAGCGTGGAGCCAATCTGGGTCACCATGAATTCCTTGCCCTCGTCGCTCAGGGCCAGCCACTTGGCCAGCTCCACGCCCGCGGCCTGCTGCTCGGGAGTGCTCTGGTAGGTATCCACGCAATAGGCCTTGGGGCAGGAGCCCAGGATCATGCTGTTGCGGGGGTCGGTTTCGTCGTTGGTCAGGGGGAGAGGCATGATGGCCAGATCGTCGCGCTCAGCGAAGGTCTGAATCTGCAGCCAGTTCCAGTCGCCCTGGAACATGGTGGCCGTCTTGCCGGTCGCCAGCATCTCCAGGTCGCCCTCCTGGGTATCGGCCAGAGGATCGGCATCGTTGATGTTATACTGCTTGAGAATGTCGAACACGTCCATCAGGTTGTTGAAGTGCTCATTTTCAATCAGCTTGGTTTCGCCGGTGTAGAGGCCATTGAGGATGGCGCGCTGGGTTTCCTTGTCGCCCAGCCACTCGGAGAACAGCTGGCAGCCCAGATAATGAGAACCCAGCGCCCAGTCCGCGCTGAACACCACAGTAGCGGGGATACCGGCGGCCTCAAAGGCGTCAAAGAAGGAGACCAACTTATCGACGGTGTTGACGGTGGTCACGTCAAAGTCCTCGCCGTGCACCTGCGCCACCAGGTCCTTGTTGTAGAGCAGTGCAAATCCCTGGTAGCTGGCGGGAATGCCGTAGATGGCGTCAGACCCTTCCTTCTGGCAGAATTCCCAGCCGCTGAGCACGTGGCTCATCCATTCGGTATCGCCCTGATTGAAGTTGTACATATAATCGCTGTAGTTGAGAATCTGGCCCACGTCCAGCAGCGACACGGTGGGGGCGGTGCCGGCGGAGTACAGCGCAAGCCACGCGGCCAGCTGATCATCGCCGCAGGGATAGTAGTTCACGGTGATGCCGGGGTGCTGGGCCATGAACTCGTCGAGCAGGGCGATGGTCTCATCATCCACGCCCGCCTGGGTGGAATAGAAGGAAATGGTCACGGGTGCCTGGGCACTTTCCGCCCCGGCGGCCGTCATGGTCAGCAGCATCGCAGCCGCCATCAGGAGCGCAGCCAGTTTCTTAAACATGTTTGGGTCTCCCTTTCGATTCAAATTTCCGTTCCTTACGGATTGAGACAAGTATACCATTCGCTTTCAAAAATGTCAACCGTTTGACATGAAAAAATGGATAAAAAGTTCTGATCATTGTCGAATATTCCATTCAAACTGGACGAAACGCCTAATTTTCCACGAAAAACTTTATTTTCATCATTATCCAAATGAAACCGTTTGTCTTTTTGAAATCATCCGTGCCGGTATGTTCGTACCGCCATTGACCCCCTCGTATGCAAGGCACGTTCAAGGGCTGCTGCATCCGTTCACGCAAAAAGCGCAGGACCCCAGATCCTGCGCCTGTCCATCGGTACAATCAGGAAACAGCGCCTTTACCCGACGCTCGTGTACACCATGCCCGCCGTTCCCCAGCGCGCCCGCAGCGCTCGGCCGCCAGGCGCGTTGGGTTCTTCAACGCATTCGCCGCTGATCTCTCCGTTCAGCAGCTTGCCGCAAAGCACAATCATGTCCTGCGCCACCTGCATGCGAGGCGGGTTATAGGCCGGCGTCCCCGGCGTTCCCGCCTGGCCGCAATGCCCGCCGCGCCACTCTGCGTCGGCATAGGCACTTACCCGCTGAACGAAGCGCTCCACCGAAGCGCGATAGGCAGATATGCGCAATGCGCCTGGCAGGGTCATCAGCACGATATCGCCGCTGCCGATCGCATCGCCTGTAAACAGCTCCCGCCACTTAGGCACGCCAAAGGCGCAGGAACCCGGCGTATGGCCCGGCAGCGCCAGCGCCTCCAGGCGCACATCGCCGGCGTCGAATATCTGCCCATCCTGAAAAAAGCGCACACGCTGCGGATCAAGCGGGGGCACGCCGAAACGGCGGCACAGCGGCTCCGATCCAGCCAGAATCTCTCGATCCTCCTTGCAGAGCCAGACATGTTCAAATTCACCCGCCGCTGCGAAATGGTCCGGATGCGCATGGGTCAAAAGCAGTTCCACCGGCAAATCGGTCACGGCGCGAATCTGCGGCATGAGCGGCGCAAGGCCCATGCCAGTATCAATCATATATGCCCTGTCGCTGCCAGCCACCAGATAGGCCGTACATCCCGCCGCATCGTTCAGCCGCCACAGCCCGTTCCTCAGCTTTTCCATACGATTCCCCCTTCACTGAAACAGCAGCGGCAGGAAATCACGCGCGCATTCGCGCCATACCTGCCACTCGTGCGCGCCGGCATACAGCCTGCGCATCACGCGGACACCCTTGCTCTCCAGCAGCCGGTCGTCCTCCAGAAACACGGGGAAAAACTCGTCCCGCTCACCCATGGCGCGGAAAAATACGCGATAGTTGCGGGCAAAGGCCTCCGGATCATCCAGGGCCTTCAGATGCGGTTGCTCATTCTCCCACAGCATCCGCAGGAAGCCGCTGAACAGCCCCACATAGCCGAACAGCTCCGGATGTGTCATCGAGGCCGCGCTGGCGTGCATGCTGCCCATGGACAGGCCCGCCACCGCACGGTTCCACTTGCCCTCCAGCGTGGGATATACCTTTTCCGCATAGGGAATCAGATCCCGCACAAGCACCTGGGGAAACGCGCTGGTGCTCACCTCGCCGTTCATCTGCACCATTCCGTTGCCCATCACGATGCGCATGGGCCGTACCCGTCCCTCATTCAGCAGGTTGTCCATGATGAAGTTCACGCGCCCCTGATGAACCCAGCCGGTTTCGTTTTCGCCCAGGCCGTGCTGCAGGTACAGTATGGGAAGGGCCTTTCCCTCGCTGTCCGGCGGGCAGTAGACCAAGCAGCTCTCGGTGCGGCCCGTCACTTCCGAAGGATAATAATGGCGCGTCACAGATCCGTGAGGCACATCTTCCAGCTGATAAAACCCATCCCCCTCAAACGGCACATCCAGAAAATTGATGGTGCGCGAGCATCCAAAACCAATGGGCAGCTGGGGCAGAAGCACGGTTTCTCCATCCATGACGATGTCCACATAGCGGAACCCGCCCTCTATCTCCAACGTAGCGCGCCAGCGCCCATCCTCCCCCTTTTCCAGCGGCCAGCTCGGCCCGCCGGGCAGGCTCACCGTCAGGCTGGAGGCCTTCGGCGCGCAAAGGCAAAAGCGTGTCCGTCCATCCGTTTCAAAAAACACGCCATCCTTTGACGGGATCAGCTGAAACGCCGCGGCTTGCTGGAAACAGGTATCTTCTCTCATAAAAGCCCATCCTGCCTTTCCTATTCAAATTGGAATTGCGCTGTTTGAGGCTTAGTATATCCAAGCGCACCCAAAATGTCAAGCGAATGACATTTCTCTGTTGGATAGTAATAAAAAAGCAGCGGTCCAAGCCCGCTGCTCCCATATTCAAGAAGGAGTCCAGTCCCCGCGTTCCTTCTAGCGCCTCCGGTCATTCATGCCCGTCGTCGCACAGCTCATCCTCGCAGGCGTTGTCGTTTACCTCCATGGAACGCACACGATTCTTCATCCGCGCCTCCTCCACCTGCGCCGAAAGCATTTCCTTGACCCTCATGCTGTTTTTGACATGCTGAATCTTCAGCGTGGGCGATGTTGCGTCCGACGTATGCAGCACGATGGAGCCTACGCCAAACAGCCGGTCCAGCAGGGATTCCTGCGTAGAGAGATCGCGCACGCGGAACAACCTGAGCTCCTCCTCACGGATGTTGAGCAGCCCGGTCTTTACCAGCAGGCGGCTTTCGGTCAACTCGTAGCGCGTAAAGGAGATCGCCATCCCAAAAATCCGTTTTTTGTCCTTCCAAAGCAGCGGTTCGGTCGCAATATCCACCGCGATTTCGCCGTTTCGCATCTTCATTCCCTTCCTTCCGGGTCAATGCAGGCAAGCACCCGCGCCCTGCTTCATTGTAGCATATCAGGGCGTTTTGTCAATGCGTTTGGCGGCAGGCCTCTGACGCAGCGCCTCCGCGCCGGCCCGACTGCCGGCGCGGAGGTACGCTTCTTATCTCCGGGACTGCTTTCCGCGGAAGCAGCGCTTGGAGATAACGATCAGCCCCATCAGCGAGACTGCGTACAGCAGCGCCCAGAGTCCGATCCTGCTGGAATTGCCTGTTAGCGGAACGTTCGGGGCGCTTTCGCCGCCAGGGTACGTTTCGGGCAGATAGTTGGTGAACGCCGCCATAGCCGTGGCGTCGACGGGGATGGTGCCCGTCGCGCCGGTGCTGGTCGTGACGTAGCCGTCGGCGTTTGCCTCGGTCTCGGATACCGCATAGAACGCGTTCGCGGGAAGCCCCGTGGCCGTCGCGCTTCCGCCGTCCTTGAGCGCGAAGGTTGCAACGCCGTTGGCAAACGTCATGCCGCCGTAGGTCCCGCTGACGCCGGTATCGCTCAACGTCACGGTGAAGTGCCACTCGCGGTCCCTCTCTCCGCCGCTGCCCGTCACGGCCTTGCTCACGGTCAGGCTACCGGTCTTTGCCTGATTGCCCGGCGCAGCCAGGACAAAGGGAGAGAAGCCTCCGCTCACGATTCCACCCTCGTTTTGATACGGCTGAACCGTGAACAGCACATGCGTATCGGTCACGGTGATGGGCACCTTCTCAACGGTACATGTATCAATCTTTTCTTCGATCATGTTGGTACCCATCTCCCGATGAAGGCCCTGGAAGTGGAGCAATTCAAACGGGGTATCCTTCGTCGTACCTTCCGGCAGAGGCCAGCAGACGGTGATGGGCGTGCTTGCCGCCACCCAGGCGTTTCCATTGTCGCGCTCCACCAGATCCAGATACCGGGCCTCGTACTGGACGTTTTCCTCACCCGCCCAGTTCAGGACCTCCTCCGCCTTGTCAATCAGCAGACCCGTATTGGTGTTCGAACTGCCATCCGTTTCGAGAATGTTGTCAAACAGCAGGGCGATTTCTGCATCCTTCCCCGTCTGCACGTTGGAGCCATTGATGGTATACACCGTGTCGGTGCGGACAATCGCGCCCGACTTGATCTTGCCGATCTTCTCCAGCGCGTCGTCCACAGCGTCCAGCGTTACGGCGTCATTCTGCACGACGACAACGCCGTACTGCTCCTCGTCCGGGGCGTCGGAAGCGCCGCGCACCGTCAGCGTAGCGGTATCGGTGGCTATATCATATGCCCGACCATCATAGATCGCTTTGACCTTGCCTTCCTCAATTCCGCTGCCGTAGACCTTCATCTCAAGCTCTTGATAAATGTATTTGTCAAACGCGAATTCATCGCTGTCCACCGTCGTGCCGTCGCTGGTGGTAAAGGTCATTCTCACCTTGGTGAGAGGCGTCGTCCCCACCGGCTTGATACGATAGACATTGTGGTCGCCCGCTCCGTATTTCTCAAAGCCCCACTCCGCGGAAACGGTCTGTCCGTCCTCCTTGTACTGAAGCGTTAGCGCCGTTACGTCCTTTCCATCCGCTTTCAGCTTTTCCTCCAGCGTTTCCGGCAGCGTAACCAAAAATCCCGGTTCGGGGAAGCCGCTGTCCTCCGCGCTGCCGCCGGTCGTGATCGTGCCCTCATAGCCGCTGCCGCCCATGTAGATGGTGACGTTGCCGGGCTGGATCAGCACCTCCTCGGCAACCGCAATCCGCCAGGCATGCCGGTAACCGGCGGTGCTCGCGGCTTGCGTGGTATACTCCACATACCGTCCATCGCTGGGGTTGTTGAGAAGGTCCAGCAGCGTGGAATCGACCTCGCTTATGCCCTCGCCGGCCGCCTGCTCATTGGTGGCGTTTGACCGCACATAGACCTGTCCCACCTCCGGAATCAGGCCGGTATTGCTGGCCGTGATGCGGTAACCGCCGCTGCTCCAACGCTTCTCTTCCGGCTTCACGGTATAGAGCCAGCCGGCGCTGTTGCCTGAATACGCTACTGTCCCCGCCACGTTCAGGACGCCGTTTTCGGAAACTCCGCCATCCGCCGCCGGCAGCGCCAGCGTACCGCCCTCGTGAATGGTGAAATTTCCCTTGATGGTGTTTTCCCCAGCCAGCGCGAGGGTGCCGCTGATGATCTCGACATCGCCGCAGTCCTTCAGAGGCGGGTACTGGCTGCCACTCGAATTCTGATAGTATCAGATTGAAGCAGGGGCGGTGTTATTGACGATGATATCCGCCTGATCGCCGTTCTTGGCCGTATTTGCGCTGTTGATCTGATAGAGAAAAACCGGCACGTCATTCTCAAAATAGATGCGCTGGCCGTTGTAGCAGGTCGTCAGCTCGTGCGCATAGACCGAAGGAGTGCCTGTAAAGCTGCCGCCGGTGATGTGCAGTTCGATGCCCTTGGTACCATAAACCCTCGGAAGCTTCTGCAAGTTTTGAAACCCATGCGGATCGGCTTTTGTCGGATTGCCCATATATACCTGTCCGACGCTGCCGCCCTCGATGCTGATCATCACATTGCCGTAGAGGGTCGGCTGATCATAGTATTTCGTACCATATGCCATTAGCGGAATGCCTGACCACGCAACCGCTCCGATCTCTCCACCCTTGACGGTGATGTTGACGGTAGTCTTGGGATAATAGGAGCCTTCCTTTGGATCGCTGCTCTTACCTATGGTCTGCGTCGGGGACGGTGTCGCACTTTCGTAATTCATTTCCCCCAGGCCGTGCAGCGTGTCCTCAATATAGCCGCCATTCACGGTAATGTTTACACTGCCCTCGACTACGTCGTTCCGTCCCATGCCGGTCAGGTCGCCAGGAAAATAGGCGCCATCATTGATGGTGACGTTCACCTCGCCCTGAATGACGGAACAGGGTGCTCCGAACGTGCTGGTGTACTGGCTGGTATGGACGGCCGTTTGATCGGCCGCGCCTTCCATGCCGATCACCACATTCACATTGCCACCGACGGAAGCATAGTACAGTGTTTTGCCATAATAAGCATTGCTCGTATTTTTTGCCTGTATCTGTGAACTTCTCATATCGGTGCCATTCTGACCACCGCCGCCGCTGATGGAAGCAAACCTGCCGCTGTACAGATAAAGATCAATATCCCCCGTCACCGTACCGCTATCCTTGCCGGTGCTGGCAATGACTGCGCTGCCTCCCGTCGGACTTATCGCCGACCCCAGACCGCCACCAGTGATGTTGCCGACCTGATGATCCGGATCATTGATATCCCCCTTGAGGATGATGGTCACATCGCCGCCCACGCTGCTGTTGAAGCCGCCGCCATAGACCCATGGGACCCGGCAATGCGGCCCTAGCTCGATGAGGACGTCCCCTGTTACTTTTCCGTTGGTCGTACCGGAGCTGGTATTCTTGCCGCCGCCAAAAACGCGATAGTTCTGTGAATTTGCATCACAGATGATATCCCCGTTAATGATGAGATGGGTGTTTGCAACCGCCGTCGTTTTCCCGTTTGACCCGCCATAGAGATTGGTGATAATCTGTTCAAAATTTTCTGTAAATTCCGCGGTATAGCCGTTGGCATAAAAGCTGCTGATCGTGCCGCGACCGCCTCGTCCGGCGGTCTGTCCCAAAGAGAGCCAAACATTATCAAAGGTCATATCGCCGCTCAGTTCCACCGTCGCCATGGATTTGCCGCCGATGGAATAGGGCGCGCCTTCGCCCTCGCTTTTTACGGTGATGTGCTTTCCCGCAACGCCAATGGTGTATCTGTACTGATTGTTGAATATTCCTATATCGTTTGTCAGAATCACGGTGGCGTCTGTTTCCGATTGCTCCTCAATCTGCTCGATCGCGTTGTTCCATTCCTCTGATGAAGCCACCCGATAGACCGGCTCCGCTTCCTGCGCCAGCGCGCCCATCGTCAGCAGCAGCAGCGCCATGCAAAGAAGAAGAGCCAGGGCTGTTTTGCTCTTCGCCTTTCCAGTCCCTTTTTCACCCCTGGCGAATGTTTCAGCGCGCAACAAAAAAGGCGCAGCCTTTTCCTCCGAACACGGCGCGCCTTCCGGCATTGTAGTTGTCGTATTTATTCCAAAACAGGCAGACGAATCCCTTGCTTGCAAAAACGCACCCTGTTCTGTCATTTGTGTCCATCTCCCAAGCCTCTTTAATGCAACAATTGTATCATAACATTCGTAGTAATTCAATTCTTTTTTGATTCGCCCATCTATTGGGGGAGGGATAGCAAAAAGGAACCCCGACGCGATATCGGGGCCCCCATGTGTCTGCGCTTGAAAAATGATACACGTAACGATTGCGTGTCTGGGTATTCAACGGGCATGCGGGTTGAATACTTCTCTTTTGATGTTTCCTGCATCCCGCAGATGCTAAATGCAGATGCAAATGGCAAGCGGCCAGCCCTGGAATAATGGGAACCTTTTGCTTCAGGCCAAGGCTTTCATGCCCAGGGAGCTCAAAGACCTGTAAACCCTGGCGGAAGAAACCGCAGTCAAACCAATGAAGCGCCAAGCTCCTGGCAGGCATTGACCGCATCATCGTCCGGAGCTTCCTGGCAAATAACGCTGTCGTGAATGAGAATAGCTCCGTCCGCACGGCAGGTGTTTTCCCAGTTGCGCATCCATTCTCCGTCTCCCCAACCATAGGAGCCAAACAAGGCGATGCGCTTTCCTTGCAGTTTGCTTTCACAGCCTGTGAACATCGGTTCAAACTCGCTTTCCTCCAACTGTTCAGCGCCCATGGAAGGACAGCCAAAGGCAATGGCATCGTATTCGTCCATCATGGAAGCGTCAAATTCAGAGGCGGCAAGCAGGGTCGCTTCCGCTCCGGCTTTCTTCGCGCCTTCGGCCACAGCGCTTGCCATGGATTCCGTATTGCCGGTTCCGCTCCAGTACACAACCGCAATTTTGCTCATATTCCAACCAACCTTTCCTGTTTTGTTCTATTAACCGGCTACTGTAAGCCGCTCAATATTCCTTCCCTCTGCCCAGAGCTGGCAGTAGATTCGCGTACACCTGTCATAGAGCTCAAACCGCTTGAGCGCGGTCTGCTCATCACCATAAACCTTCCAATGCCCCGCATGTTTTGCGTTTTTTGCCTTGTTTTCGATAAACCCCTGCACATCAAGCGGAGGGTAACCGAGAAAAAGACCAACTTCGTGAGGAAAAGCGCCGTCTTCATTCAAACGTTTCATCAGATGAAGAATGCATTTCTGAGGGTCGTTATCGCAGTAGCCGCAGCGATGCAACAGATCACAAGCGATAGTGTCTTGCAGATCCTGATCCAGCTTTTTGGGTCTGAAAACATAAATCAAAGCACGACCGTTGCGATAACACAGCGGCAATACCCGCAAACCTTTTCCAAAAAACACACGATTCCAGTGTCTGACAGAATCGCGCAAATCGTTGCCATTTGCAAAAGAGTATGAGAACATGCTCCCGGTTTTCAACCCGGCCAATGTTGGCGAACAATGCCTGACCATCACTTCCCCGGACATGCTGGACCTCCGAACCGAACGGTTATAAGCAACTAACCCTTGTATAGAATGGGATATGACCTTGAAAGCAAGTTGGAGTATATCAGAAAGACGGGTCCCAAGCAGCTCCAAAAGGCAGATTTCTATTCCAAACAGGCAAGTATTTTATTGCTGAAACGAGAAAAAACAGCACAAGCGCGATCTTTCGTTTTTCACACCGTATAGGTTTTTTGATTCTGTTGACGGTATACTCCAGGGGATACGCCTTTCACCGAGCGAAACGCACTGGCAAATTTGCTGCTGTTATCATAACCGTGGTCGCCGGCAATTTTGGCAACGGGCTGGTCCGTATGTTCCAGCATATATGCAGCGGATTCCATTTTTCTGGCTTTCATGAAGGCGTAGAAGGAAACGCCGTAAACCGCCCTGAAGGAATTCTTGATGCATGTGCGGGAAACGCCAAATATTTTTGCAACCTGATCCAATGTATGCCGTTGTTCCATATGTTCCATCTGATATGCGGCGACGGATTTGGCCAGGTGCACCTGCGCCGGAGGCAAACCGCGACGGTTCCATTCCGTTTCCTGCGTGTCAAATACGCTGAGAAACAGCATCAGTTCCAGAACTTTAATTTTTGCAAAGCCTTCTTTTATTGCATCCGGAATGGCATACATTTCCGAAAAGATATGCTCAAACGAGGGATTTGAACGAGCGATAAAGCATTCCTGTCTGCTTAAAAAACGTTCGGCAATAAGCTGAGGTTGCACATTGACATCCTGCAAAATGCAAGAAAGGCAATGGGGCGTTCGTTGGACATCAACACGCACAATCAAGCCGTGATAATGCCGCAAGGGAAAGGAAACCTCCGAGGAAATCTTTCCCGCCCGAGCAATCAGCAGATCCCCGGGAGCCACATAGCAATACTCGCCGCCTATATTCAATTCCATCCGGCCCTCTCTGCAATGAAAAATCTCCAACACATCCGCTGATATAGGCGAAGCTTCCGCAAGGCGAGCCGCTTTGCTATGCGCGCTCAAATGAATCAGCATGATCCCCGGAAACACCGGTTGCGTCCATGCAGTGTAGTCGGCGTTGTCTTGAACGCTCTGCATTCCGGTCACTCCCTTTGCGTTGATGGTCAAATCCATGGTTAGTTTTTTCTAATCAAGCGTTAGTATGCTTGCTTCTTCTACTTTTGTCAACCTTCTTAGGACAATTCATGTCTGAAGAGTCAGCCGTTTTTTCTTTGCGCTATTGACAGCCTGCTTGGTGGGATATATAATAACAGCGTTACATAGCAGTGTTATATGGAGGAATCCATGGAAGAAAAGTCGAGCGTTACATTGGAAAGCATACAGCGGGCAGCCTTGGAGGAGTTCCTGAACAAGGGGTTTCTGGGTGCTTCCTTGCGCCAGATCGTCAAGAACGCCGGTGTGACAACCGGGGCGTTTTACGGGTATTTTTCCAGCAAGGAAGCCCTGTTTGCCTCCATTGTGGAACCTCACGCCGCGGCGCTGATGGGCCGCTTTATGCAGGCGCAGACAACCTTTGCAGAGTTGCCTGAACCCGAGCAGCCCGAGCGCATGGGATTGGAATCTTCGTCATGCATTCGGTGGATGGTGGAATACATCTGCGATCATCGAGAGCCGGTCAAGCTGCTGCTTACCAAGGCCGAGGGAACGAGCTATGAGCACTTTGTCCACAATATGGTCGATGTGGAGGTGGATGCCACCCTGCGCTATATGGAGGTGTTGCGGCATCTTGGCCATCAGGTTTTGGAGCTGGACCGCAACCTTTGCCACATTGTTGCCAGCGGTATGTTTGGCGGCATCTTTGAGGTGGTGATCCACGACATGCCCCGGGATACCGCGTTGCGCTATGTGGATCAGCTGCGTGAGTTTTACACGGCGGGCTGGATGAAGTGGCTGGAGCCATAATGCTCCGTGAAGTGCCTCGGGACTCATGAATGGAAAGCAATATCGGGGGAATTTCCCCCGGTTTTTTGCCCCACGAGTTAGCAGATTCTAACTTCAAAAGGAGGGTCCATAATGAAACAGAAAAAACCAAACGCCCTTTCCGTCCTGTTGGACTATGCGGGCAGCCATAAGAAGCTTACGTTTCTCGGCCTGACGCTATCTGCGGCATCCATGCTCATGAGCATGGCGCCCTACATCTGCATATGGCTGGTGGCGCGCGATCTGATAGCCGTAGCCCCGAATTGGACGCAGGCGCAAAGCATCGCGCGTTATGGCTGGATGGCCTTTGGCTTTGCGGTGGGCGGCATCCTGCTGTATTTTGCGGGATTGATGTGCACGCATCTGGCGGCGTTTCGCACGGCGTCCAACATCCGCAAGCGGGGCGTCGCCCATGTGCTGAAAGCGCCGCTGGGCTTCTTTGATTCAAATGCGTCGGGTTTGATCCGCAATCGCCTTGATGCGGCGGCGGCTGAAACAGAGACGCTGCTGGCACACAATCTGGCGGACATTGTGGGAACGATCACTTTGTTTTTGAGCATGATCGTATTGATGTTCGTATTTGACTGGCGGATGGGGGCCGCATGCCTTCTGGCGGCTGTGATCTCCATACTCGCGATGTTTTCCATGATGGGCGGCAAAAACGCCGGGATCATGGCGGAATACCAGGCGGCGCAGGACCGCATGAGCAAGGCGGGCACCGAGTATGTACGCGGCATTCCGGTGGTCAAAGTATTTCAGCAGACGGTCGATTCGTTCAAGGCATTCAAACAGGCCATCGAGGAATACAGCGCAAAGGCGGAGTACTACCAGTCCGGCGTATGCCGGGTGCCGCAATCCATCAACCTGACGTTCACCGAAGGTGCGTTCGTATTCATGGTTCCGGTGGCTCTGTTTCTTGCGCCCGCGGCGCTGGCCGGAGGCGGCTTTGCGGGTTTTATAACCAACTTTGCCTTTTATGCGGTGTTTTCCGCGATCATCTCCACGGCGCTGGCCAAGATCATGTTTGCCGCGTCCGGCATGATGCTGGCCAGTACGGCGCTTGGGCGCATCGATCAGGTGATGCGCGCGCCGACGCTGATCACGCCCCAGCGTCCACAAAGGCCCAAAGGCGGCAAAGTAGCATTCAAGGATGTAAGTTTTACCTATGACGGCACGCAGGCCCCCGCGCTTTCCCACATCTCATTCTGCGCGGAGCCGGGTCAGGTGGTCGCGCTGGTCGGACCCTCCGGCGGAGGCAAGACCACGGTTGCCAGCCTGATCCCACGGTTCTGGGACGTCGATTCCGGCGTGGTGGAAGTCGGCGGCGTAGACGTGCGCCAAATGGACCCTCATGTGCTCATGGAGCAAGTAGCGTTCGTTTTCCAGAACAGCCGTCTATTTAAGACCTCGATACTGGAAAACGTTCGCGTCGCCCGCCCCAGCGCCACTCGGGAACAAGTGCATGCGGCGCTGATGGCCGCGCAGTGCAAGGACATTCTCGAAAAGCTTCCCGCAGGGCTAGATACCAAGATCGGAACCGAAGGTACCTATCTATCCGGCGGCGAGACGCAGCGCATCGCGCTGGCACGGGCAATCCTGAAAGATGCGCCGATCGTGGTGCTGGATGAGGCCACCGCCTTTGCCGATCCTGAAAATGAAGCGCTGATCCAGAAGGCCTTCGCCGAGCTGACCAGAAGCCGCACCGTGATCATGATTGCCCACCGTCTGTCAACCGTCGTTGGCGCGGACAAAATCATCGTGCTCAATGCGGGACGCATTGTCGAGCAGGGCACCCATGCGGAACTGGCCGCCGCGAAGGGCGCCTACGCCCGCATGTGGGCCGATTACAACCGGGCCGTCCAATGGAAGATCACGCGCAAAGAGGAGGCAAAGTAAATGTTCGGACAGAAGTTTCAGCGCAAATACGCCCTGACCGAGCAGGGGGTGCGCAATGTTAAAAAGGGAACATTTTGGACGGTCATCGTCAATCTGACGGTTATGGGCGGCATGAGCATCCTTTATCTGATGATGTCCGGCTTTATGGGTACGCTCACGACCGGACAGCCGCTGCCAAATCTGGCGTTTATGATCGCTCTGGTGGTGGCCTTTGTCGTGCTGTCCGTCGCAACGCACCTGCAACAATATAAGGCCACCTATGGCCTGGTATACAACGAAGTTAAAACCACCCGTCTAAACCTGGCAGAGCGGCTGCGCAAGCTTCCGCTGGGATACTTTGGCAAGCGCGATCTGGCCGACCTGACGGAGACGCTGATGGGCGACGTGAACCGCATGGAACATGTCTGGTCGCATGTGCTGGGCTATCTGTATGGCGCCTATATCTCCACGGCGGTCATCGCGGTTTGCCTTCTGGCCTACGATTGGCGGCTGATGCTCGCCAGTCTATGGGGTGTGCCGGTGGCGTTCGGCCTGTTGTTCGGCGCGCGCAAGCTCACCAGCCGTAGCGCGGAACGGACAAAACAGGCTGCGGTGCGCGTATCCGACGGCATCCAGGAGGCGCTGGAAAACGTGCGCGAGATACGTGCCACCAACCAGGAAGAGCGTTATCTCGAGGAACTCAACCACAAAATCGACGCGCACGAACGGATCATGATCCGGGGTGAACTGGGCACGGGCATCTTTGTCAATGCCGCCAGCGTGATCATGCGCCTGGGCGTGGCGACGACCATCCTCGTAGGGACCAGCCTGATTCTGTCCGGTCAAATTGACTTCATGCTGCTGTTCCTGTTCCTGATGGTCATTACGCGGGTCTATGCGCCCTTTGATCAGAGCTTGGCGCTCATCGCGGAAATATTCGTGTCGCAGGTATCAGCCGATCGGATGATGGAAATCTACCATACCCCCATCGCGGAAGGTGCGGAGACATTCACACCACGGGGCCACGACATCGTCTTCGATCATGTCAGCTTTGCCTATGATAAAAAAGAAGTCCTGCACGACGTGAGCTTCACGGCCAAAGAAGGAGAAGTGACCGCGCTGGTGGGTCCTTCCGGTTCGGGAAAAAGCACCTGCGCACGACTGGCGGCGAGGCTGTGGGACATCACCGGCGGCACGATTCGCGTAGGCGGCGTGGATATCGCAACTGTGGATCCGGAAGTGCTGTTGCGCGACTACTCCATGGTTTTTCAGGATGTGGTGCTGTTTGACGATACCGTGATGGAGAACATTCGCCTGGGCAAGCGCGGTGCAACCGATGAAGAGGTGCGCGTCGCAGCCAAAGCCGCCAACTGCGACGAATTTATCCGCAGATTGCCAAAGGGGTACGATACGCCCATCGGTGAAAATGGCGTCAAGCTCTCGGGCGGCGAACGGCAGCGTATCTCCATTGCCCGGGCGCTGCTCAAGGACGCGCCCATCGTGCTGCTGGACGAGGCGACTGCCAGCCTGGATGTGGAAAACGAGACGAAGGTGCAGGGTGCGCTGTCCCGCCTGCTGGCAGGCAAAACCGTGCTGGTCATCGCCCATCGGATGCGTACGGTGGCGGGTGCAGACCGCATCGTGGTGCTGGAGAACGGACGCGTAGCCCAGCAGGGTTCTCCCGCGCAGCTGATGGCTGCCGGCGGGCTTTATCGCCGGATGGTGGCATTGCAAAACGAGAGTGCGCAGTGGAAACTGAAATCAGACAGATGAGCATCTTCCCACGCCGTCCATGCTAATCCGCTTACCAAGGGCTTCCTTTGTCCGGCGTAATATGGGAGCCTTTGTCCAAAAGCTGCGTGATATGAGCTGTCGGGATATTTGACACATCGATATTGCGAAAGGAGCTTTCGATTCCCATCGGCGGGCTGTCATGATGATGCCGGGCTTTTCCCATCTGCTCGTCGGCAGGAAGCGATCCCGCAAAACAGGAGGAATAGTTATGGCAAAATTGGGTATTATAGAAGATACGCTGTTTGTCCCCATGCTGGGCAGAATCTATGCCAGTGAGCATTTCCCGCAAATCTTATATGATCAAAAGGCGCTGGAACTAAAAAAGAAGCTGCCGCCTGACCTGTTGAAGCAGGATCGTCAGAGTCAGTACACCTTGCTGGCCTCAGCTGCCCGCTCTGCCAATATGGACCGCTACATTCATGCATTTCTCAAGCGAAGGCCCGAAGGGGCAATCGTTCAGCTAGGCTGCGGGCTTGAAACAGCCTATTACCGTAGCGATAATGGGAAGACACGCTGGTATGCCGTGGATCTGCCCAATGTTGTCAAATACCGGCGGGAGCTGCTGCCAGAACCGGAACGGGAAATCTATCTCGCTGGGGATGCCTTCGCTGAAAACTGGATCAGGCAAATCCGCACGGATGTGCCTGATGCTCCCATTCTGGTCACCGCCGGCGGACTGTTCCACTATTTTGAGGCGGCCAAAATCCTAGGGCTGCTCCAAATGCTACGTCAATTTGGAGAGATAGAAGTTGTCTTTGACGCCGTGAGTAAAAGCGGTATGTCCATGATGCGCAAGAAGTATATGAGGCAGGTGGGCCATGCGAATGCGCAGATGTTTTTCCATGTGGATTCGGCGGAAGATCTGGCCCAAAAGGTTAACGCAGCCACAAAGGTTTTAGCGGATGAATCCTACTACAGCGCTGTCCCCCAACAGGGCCTTTTGCTTTCTACAAAGGTCAGCATGACCGTCTCTGACCGGCTTCGGATGGTCAAAATGATACATCTGCACGTATAAAAGAAGGGCAAAACAAGTATTCCTTTTCCAAAGAATGCAGTGATTAATTGAAGATGGTTTTTCGAAAACCGACAAGCAGTATATCTATGCTTTTTAATTCTTAAATGCAAAAGAAGCAATCAAGAAAGGACACCGATATTGTATCCATATCGGTGTCCTTTGGTGTGTCTGTACCTACAAAATGATACAAGTTACGATTTCATAGTCAGGTATTCAAAGGGTATGCAGATTGA
>OGYF01000896.1_pt1 | contig 28018 bp, 26 predicted proteins | sample 1576451 | NCBI WGS metagenome assembly OGYF01 (sample SAMEA3541505, study PRJEB24748) | human gut metagenome | biome: human gut; feature: human-associated habitat; material: faeces | place: China | collected 2012
TTTTTAAAAAGCCCCCGGCCCCAATTGAAAATACCCCTCCAATATGATAAAATGGCTTTGCGATTGTCAGAGGAAATGTCTGTCTGGCACCGCCAATTCATATGAGAATGTGGAGGAGCTTTTATGAGACCAGAATTGAGATTTGAGACACAAGTTATGAAAGCGGGAAGATTCGGAGAATCCACCAGCGTGCCTGATCTTGCGGGAAAGGCGGCGCTTCAGAACAGTTTGGAATTTTTCCTGGAAGAAGATGATGAGATTTACGAAGGATTTGGCCAGAGAAGGAATTCCTTCCCTTACCGTCAGGTCCAGGCTTATGATAGAGAGTTGAAAGATGTGGAGGTAAAAACAGCAGTACTGGAAAATGATTTCCTAAAGGCTGTATTTCTTCCGGAACTGGGAGGCCGCTTGTGGGAGCTTACGGATAAGAAGACGGGCAGGAACCTTTTGTATACAAATGATGTGATCTGTTTCAGCAATCTTGCTATATGCAACGCCTGGTTCAGCGGAGGCGTGGAGTGGAATATCAGCATGATCGGCCATACGCCGTTTACCACCCGGCCTTTGTACACGGCCAGTCTGGAGAAAGAAGATCAGACTCCCGTGCTCAGAATGTATGAGTATGAGAGAGTCCGGGGCGTAGAGTACCAGATGGATTTCTGGCTGGATAAGGGAGATCGGAATCTGAACTGCCGGATGCGGATCGTAAATTCTGGGGACAAAGTGGTGCCCATGTATTGGTGGAGCAATATGGCTGTGCCGGAATACGAAGAAGGACGGCTGATCGTTCCGGCAAAGGAAGCCTATACCGGAGATTATCAGAAGGTATATAAGGCGAAGATCCCGGAAGTAGACGGGGTGGACGTGACTCGGTACGAAAGGATCCCGGCTCAGGTAGATTACTTCTTCAATATTCCGGAAGAGAAACCTAAATATATCGCGAATATTGGAAAAGACGGTTATGGTCTGCTTCAGTATTCTACGAAGAGACTGCGGGGAAGAAAGCTATTTTCCTGGGGACATAAAAAGGGCGGCGACCACTGGCAGGAGTTCCTGACGGAAGAAGCGGGACCTTACGTAGAGATCCAGGCGGGCCTTGGAAAAACCCAGTACGGCTGTATCCCTATGCCGCCTCACAGCGCCTGGGAATGGCTGGAACAGTACGGAAGCGTACAGCTTTCCGAGGAAGAACTGGCGCTTCCTTTCGAAGAACTGCGGGACGAGTTTACAGAGAAAATGGCGGAGAGGATCCGAGAGGAAAAACTAGAAGAGAGACTGGCGGAAACCAAAGAAATGGCGAAAAGCAGCGCCAAACTTGTCTATGAAGGCTGCGGTTACGGAGCACTGAAAAGAGAAGAGCGGCAGATCGCTGGAGACCGCCCCCTTTCCGAACATCTGGAATATCACTTTACCAAACCGCATCAAAAAGCGTGGGCAGATTTCTTAAAGACCGGAAATCTGGAGACGCCGGATCCAAAGACCAGACCGGACGGATTCATGTATGGACAGATGTTCTATGAGAAACTGCGGGAAGGGGTACAGGGACAGAATCGGGAAAACTGGTACGCCCATTACCAACTGGGACTTCTGCATCTGGAATACCAGGAAATGGACCTGGCCAAGCAGGAACTTCTGGCCTCCTGGAATCTGGAAAAGACAGCCTGGGCCTGCCATGCCCTTGGATCTTTGTATACACTGACAGGAAACAAGGAAGAAGCGGCCTCGTGGCTGGCAAAAGGAATCGAAAAACGGCCGGAAGACCTGTCTTATGTAAAAGAAGGATTCCGTCTGCTCCTTTCTCTGGAAGCTTATGGAGAGGTCGTAAGATTGTATCCGATTCTGTCTGACCAGGTTCAGCGGGAAAGCAGAGTACTTTTCGATTATTATGCGGCTCTTGGTGAAACGGGAGAATGGCAGCAGGTATATGACTTCCTGAGCAGCCGCCCGGACTTTGTCTTGGAAGACCTGCGGGAATGTGAGGATAATCTGGCAGAGCTGTGGGGAAAAGCCTGCCGGGCCCTGAACGGGAAAGATCTGGTGAAAATGCCGGAACAATGGGATTTCGAAGCTTTATAAAATTCAAGTTGACAAACGGAGAAGGTTTAAGATAAGATGTGTTTACATCGAAATCGGAAATCTTCTCCGATTTTTGTATCTGGCCGGTTCGGCCTTTATTTCCTAACCATTATCTATGTAAAATTCAGCTGCGTTTTCATCACAGAAAGCGATCAGAGAAAGGAGTGACGCAATGGCATTTTGTACTATTTTGTCCGCGGCTCTGCGGGGACTGGCGGCGGAGCCGGTGCAGGTGGAGGCGGATATGAGCAATGGCCTGCCGGTTTTCCTTATGGTGGGCTATCTTTCGTCCGAAGTAAAGGAAGCCGCGGCGCGGGTAAGAACAGCTGTGAAAAACTCCGGCATCCAGCTTCCGCCGCGAAGGATCGTGGTGAATCTGGCGCCCGCCACTTTGCGAAAGAGAGGAGCGTCTTTTGACCTGCCTATTGCTCTGGCGGTTATGGGGGCTATGGGACTGTATGATCCAGCAAAGCTTGACGGGACGCTGGTCATCGGTGAACTGAGCCTGGACGGGAGCGTCAGAGAAGTGCCGGGCATACTTCCTATTATGCTGGCGGCAAAAGAATATGGCTGCCATACCTGTATCCTGCCAAAAGGAAACGGGGCGGAAGGGACGTTGGCAAAAGGGATCCGGATCCTGGGAGTAGAAAGTCTGGAAGAAGCAGGCCGGTATCTGCGGGGAGAGACAAAGATCCGTCCGGCAGAACAGGGAAAGACAGTACCATCTAAGTGCCTCCAGGAAGCGGGGCTGGACTATAGAGACGTCCAAGGGCAGGAACATGTCAAACGGGCTGCGGAGGTGGCAGTGGCGGGAGGCCATAACCTTCTGATGATCGGTCCGCCAGGAAGCGGCAAATCGATGATCGCCAAGCGGCTGCCGACCATCCTTCCGCCGCCCAGCCTGGAGGAAAGCATGGAGATCACTAAGATCTACAGTGTGCTGGGGATGGTAGACGAAGAACGGCCGCTGGTCACCGGCCGCCCTTTTCGGAGTGTTCACCATACGATCACCAGAAGCGCGCTGGCAGGGGGCGGCAATATTCCTATGCCGGGGGAGATCAGTCTGGCCCATGGAGGCGTCTTATTCCTGGATGAACTGGCAGAGTTTTCGAGAAATGTGCTGGAGGCGCTGCGCCAGCCTTTGGAAGAAGGACAGGTCCGCATCACAAGAAGTCATGGGAATTACCTGTTTCCGGCGGACTTTATCCTGGCCGCGGCCATGAACCCATGTCCCTGTGGGAATTACCCAAATATAGAAAAATGTACCTGCACGCCGTCTCAGGTCCAGCAGTATCTTGGCCGGATCAGCCAGCCGCTGCTGGATCGGATTGATATCTGCGCTGAGACGGCAAAAGTCCCTTATCAGACATTAAGAGGAAAGGGAGAGAGGGAAAGTTCAGAAGCGATCCGAAAACGAGTGATGGCGGCAAGAAAGATCCAGGAAGAACGCTATAAGAGCGGACCTACCAGAACAAATGCCGGACAGACGCTAGGCGAACTGAAGCGTTTCTGCGCTTTGGGACCTAAGGAGGAAGTCCTGATGCAGCAGGTGTTTGACCGCATGGGACTGACCGCCAGGACCTGCCATAAGATCCTGAAAGTGGCTCGGACGATCGCGGACTTGGAAGGAGAAGAGAAAATCCGGGAGTCTCATCTGCTGGAAGCCATAGGATACCGGACAATGGATAAAAAATACTGGGGGAGGTAGCGGATATGCTTTATGAACATTGGCTGTCAGGAATTCCAGGAATCTCCGGGGCAAAAAAACGCAGATTGCGGGAATATTATGAAAATGGAAAGAACATATATTATATAGAAGAAAAGAAGTTGGGACAGGAAGGAATCCTGACTGAGAAGGAAAAGGCTTCGCTGATCCAGGCAAGAAAGGACCAGAATCTGGAAGAGGATTATAGGAAAGATCAGGCGGCGGGAATCCGATTCATTCCGTATTTTCAAAAAGATTATCCAAAACGGCTGAGTGAGATTCCGGATCCGCCGTTTGCGCTGTATGTGAAAGGAAAACTTCCCAGAGATGACCGGCCCTCGGCGGCGATCGTGGGAGCCAGAAAATGTACGCCCTATGGGGAACAGGCGGCTTTGGAGTTTGGTTATGAGCTGGCCCGTGCCGGTGTGCAGGTGGTAAGCGGCCTGGCAAGGGGAATCGATGGGGCCGCCCAAAGGGGAGCCCTGAATGGGGGAGGAGAGGTGTTCGCTGTGCTGGGCTGCGGAGTTGACATCTGTTATCCCAGAGAACACATTGGATTGTACACGGATATCCAACGGACCGGAGGAATTCTTTCAGAACTAAAAAGAGATAGTCCGCCCCTTCCGGCGCATTTCCCCGTCAGAAACCGTATTATCAGCGGTCTGGCAGATCACATTCTGGTAATGGAGGCCAGAATAAAAAGCGGTTCCCTGATCACGGCGGATCTGGCGCTAGAGCAGGGGAAAGACGTGTACGCTCTTCCGGGCCCGTTTTCCAGCTCTCTAAGCCGTGGATGCCATCTGTTGATCCAGCAGGGGGCGGGTATCCTGGTGTCGCCCTCTGATTTTTTGGAAGGAATTGGAAGACCGGCGGTAAGAAATGGACAAAAATCTGACAAAAATAAAAAAATACTTGAAAGTCCCGAAAATATGTTGTATAGTTGTCTCGATTTCTTCCCAAAGAGCATAGATCAGCTTCTGGATGAGACCTCATTCGCCCCCGGAGAACTCCTGGGGCTTTTGACGGCGCTGGAACTGAAAGGATACGCAAGGGAAGTTTCCAAGAACTATTATGTAAGGGTCCGCTGAATAAAAGCGGCGGGTCCTAAATGGAGGATACAAGTTTTATGGCACGTTATCTTGTAATCGTGGAGTCTCCGGCAAAAGTAAAGACAATCAAAAAATTTTTGGGAAAGAATTATGTTGTCACCGCCTCCAACGGCCATGTGCGCGATCTGCCTAAAAGTCAGCTAGGTATTGATGTGGAACATGATTTTGAACCCAAATACATTACCATCAGAGGAAAAGGCGAACTGCTGGCAGGACTGCGAAAAGAAGTAAAAAAAGCAGACCGGGTCTATCTTGCTACGGACCCGGACCGGGAAGGGGAGGCTATCTCCTGGCATTTGAGCAAAGCGCTGAACCTGGAGGATAAAAAGACTTATCGGATCAGTTTTAATGAGATCACAAAAAACGCGGTAAAAGAATCTTTGAAAAATGCCAGAGATATTGATATGGATCTGGTTGACGCTCAGCAGGCCCGCCGTATACTGGACCGGATTGTGGGCTATAAGATCAGCCCCCTGCTGTGGGCCAAGGTAAAACGCGGACTTTCCGCCGGCCGTGTTCAGTCGGTGGCCTTAAGGATCATCGCGGACCGGGAGGAGGAGATCAGCGCGTTTATCCCGGAGGAATACTGGACTTTGGACGCCCAGCTAAAAGTTCCCGGCGAGCGTAAAAGCGTCACTGCCAAATTCTACGGGACCGGGGATAAGAAGAAGACCATCTCTTCCAAAGAGGAACTGGATCAGATCCTGCAGGAGATCCAGGATGCCCGTTATTATGTAGAGGATGTGAGAAAAGGAGAACGGATCAAAAAGACTCCGGTGCCTTTTACCACCAGTACTTTGCAGCAGGAAGCCTCCAAAGCTTTAAATTTTGCTACGGCAAAGACCATGAGGATTGCCCAGCAGCTTTATGAAGGTGTGGATATCAAGGGGAATGGGACGGTAGGTGTGATCACTTACCTGCGTACCGATTCTACCCGGATATCCGATGAGGCGGACGCCAATGTAAGAAGCTATATCGCGCAGCAATATGGAGAGAAGTTTGTTGCTCCCGGAAGTAAAAGCGGTGGGAGCGGCAAGAATATCCAGGATGCTCATGAGGCGATCCGGCCAACGGATGTGGCCAGAACGCCGGCGCAGATGAAAGAGTCCCTTACCAGAGATCAGTTCAGGCTGTATCAGTTGATCTGGAAACGGTTTGTGGCAAGCCGGATGCAGCCGGCCAGATATGAGACTACTTCCGTGCGGATCGGAGCGGGAGACTACCGATTTACGGTGGCGGCTTCCAAGATTGTATTTGAAGGTTTCCGAACGGTATACACGGAAGCGGGAGAAGAGAAGGAAGAGAAGAATGTTCTGCTTAATGGTCTGGAGAAAGGGATGGAGCTCACCAGAGAAAGTTTTGAGACCAAACAGCATTTCACCCAGCCGCCGGCTCACTATACAGAAGCGGCCCTGGTTAAAACATTGGAAGAGCTGGGCATTGGACGGCCAAGCACTTACGCGCCCACGATTTCCACTATCATTGCCAGGCGCTATGTGGCTAAAGAAAATAAAAACCTTTATCTGACTGAGATCGGAGAGGTTGTGAACAATATTATGAAGCAGTCCTTCCCAAGTATCGTGGATGTGAATTTTACCGCTAATATGGAAGGGCTTTTGGACGCCGTAGCAGAAGGAAAAGTGGGATGGAAGACGATCATCGAGAACTTCTATCCGGATCTGGAGGCGGCGGTAGAAAAGGCGGAAAAGGAGCTGCAGGCGGTCAAAATCGAGGATGAAGTAACAGACGTGATCTGTGACCAGTGCGGCCGGAATATGGTGGTCAAATACGGCCCTCACGGGAAATTTTTGGCCTGTCCCGGATTCCCAGAATGCCGCAACACCAAGCCTTATCTTGAAAAGATCGGCGTAAAATGTCCGATCTGCGGCAAAGACGTAGTCTTGCGCAAGACGAAGAAAGGCCGGAAATATTACGGATGTGAAGGAAACCCGGAATGTGAATTCATGTCCTGGCAGAAACCTTCCAAAGAGCGCTGCCCAAGGTGCGGCTCTTACATGGTAGAGAAAGGGAACAAACTTTGCTGCAGCAATGAACAGTGCGGGTTTGTGGAAAATAAAGAAAATTCCGAAAAAGAAGAAAAATAATCGATAAATTCATTGAATGTTTGAGAAATGTATGATAATATAACATTCAAAGGATGGAGGAATGCAGATGAGCGTACAATTATTGGATAAAACCAGAAAAATCAACAAATTACTGCATAATAATAATTCGAGTAAAGTAGTGTTTAATGACATCTGTGCGGTTTTGGCTGAAATATTGAACTCAAATGTATTTGTAGTAAGCAAGAAGGGAAAGGTCCTCGGAGGAAGCAAATACGATACAGTTCCATATATTGAGGAACTGATCGAAAAGGATGTGGGAAAACATATCGATGAAATGTTGAACGAACGTCTTCTGAGCATTCTTTCCACGAAAGAAAATGTCAATCTGGAAACCCTGGGATTCTCGGAAGAGGCGGTGAAAGGCTACCAGGCGATCATAACCCCCATTGAGATCGCGGGAGAGCGGCTGGGCACCTTGTTTATTTACAAGCAGGGAGAGATGTATGAGATTGACGATATTATCTTAAGTGAATATGGAACTACGGTTGTAGGTTTGGAGATGCTCCGGTCTGTGAATGAAGAAAACGCTGAAGAAACCAGAAAAGAACACATTGTACAGTCGGCGATCAGCACGTTGTCTTATTCGGAGCTGGAAGCCATCATCCATATCTTTGATGAACTGGATGGGACAGAAGGAATCCTGGTGGCGAGCAAAATTGCCGACCGGGTGGGGATTACCCGGTCGGTGATCGTAAATGCCTTGCGCAAGTTTGAGAGCGCCGGGGTTATCGAATCCCGCTCTTCCGGAATGAAGGGTACATACATCAAAGTAGTAAACGATTATGTATTTACAGAGCTGGAGCGGATCAAGAAAGAAAAAAACAACTAAGGAAAAGGGTATCGGGAAACTGATACCCTTCCTTGTGAATACGGGAAGGGAGCGAAAACGATATGTATGAGGACTGCCCTGCAAAACTAAAGATGGAACGGATGATTTTAAAAGACGGCTTTTTCGATGAGACAGTCCACCACTGCAAGGTGATCTCGTATCATCCGGAGAGGGAAATGGTCTACTTACTGACGGGAAAGACAGAGCTTCCCGTTTTTTCTCTGGACGCTTTATATACTTGTATAATAGAGACTGAGGAAGAGGCAATCTGCTGCGAGGGACAGATCCGGGAACGCTATTGGAGCAAACTGGGAAGAGTGATCGTGTTCCATATCCAGAATGGATTTTATAAAAATCTCGTAAAGTGAATAAAGGCTGTTGACAAACGAATCAGAGAGTGCTATTTTATATCTAGAGTCTTTTAGCACTCTCTTTTTATGAGTGCTAACAACCCTGAAGATAGATGTTTAAGGAGGCATAAATTATGAAATTAGTACCATTGGGAGACAGAGTCGTATTGAAACAGCTTGTCGCGGAAGAGACAACAAAGTCAGGGATCGTGATTCCTGGACAGTCTAAAGAGAAACCACAGCAGGCAGAAGTGATCGCCGTTGGACCTGGCGGAGTGGTTGATGGAAAAGAAGTAGCGATGAACATCTCAGTCGGACAGACAGTTATCTATTCTAAATACGCGGGAACAACCGTAGAGATTGAAGATGAAGAATATATTATTGTAAAGCAGGATGATATCCTGGCAGTAGTTGAATAAAGCAAAACAGATTATTTATTTAGGAGGCATGCAGCTATGGCAAAAGAAATCAAATATGGGGCTGATTCAAGAGCAGCACTGGAAGTAGGAGTAAATAAACTGGCAGATACCGTAAGAGTAACCCTGGGACCAAAAGGAAGAAATGTGGTTCTGGACAAATCTTTTGGCGCTCCGCTGATCACCAATGATGGTGTGACTATCGCAAAAGAGATCGAACTGGAAGACGCTTTCGAGAACATGGGAGCTCAGTTGATCAAGGAAGTGGCTTCCAAGACTAACGACGTGGCAGGAGACGGCACAACCACAGCTACCGTTTTGGCGCAGGCAATGGTACATGAAGGAATCAAGAATCTGGCGGCGGGAGCAAATCCGATCATCCTCAGAAAGGGAATGAAGAAAGCTACAGATACAGCGGTAGAAGCGATCGCTAAGATGTCCAGCAAGGTTACCGGCAAGGAGCAGATCGCGAGAGTCGCGGCGATCTCCGCTGGTGATGAGGAAGTAGGCGAGATGGTAGCGGATGCTATGGAAAAAGTTTCTAACGACGGCGTGATTACCATCGAAGAATCTAAGACGATGAAGACAGAACTGGACCTGGTAGAAGGTATGCAGTTTGACAGGGGCTATGTTTCCGCGTATATGGCTACCGATATGGATAAGATGGAAGCAAACCTGGAAGATCCATATATCCTGATCACAGACAAGAAGATCTCCAACATCCAGGATATCCTTCCGCTGCTGGAGCAGATCGTACAGTCCGGCGCAAGACTTTTGATCATTGCTGAAGATATCGAGGGAGAGGCTTTGACCACTCTGATCGTCAACAAACTTCGCGGAACCTTTAACGTAGTGGCTGTAAAAGCTCCCGGATATGGAGACAGAAGAAAAGAAATGCTCAAAGATATCGCCACACTGACAGGCGGACAGGTAATCTCCGATGAGCTTGGCATGGATCTGAAAGAGACTACTATGGATCAGCTTGGACGGGCGAAATCTGTAAAAGTCCAGAAAGAGAACACAGTGATCGTAGACGGACTGGGAGACAAAAAGGCAATTTCTGACCGGATCGCTCAGATCAAAGCTCAGATCGAGGAAACAACTTCTGATTTTGATCGGGAGAAACTGCAGGAAAGACTTGCGAAACTGGCAGGCGGCGTTGCTGTGATCCGCGTAGGCGCGGCTACCGAGACAGAGATGAAGGAAGCAAAACTTCGTATGGAAGACGCTCTGGCAGCAACGAGAGCGGCGGTTGAGGAAGGAATCATCGCCGGCGGCGGTTCCGCGTATATCCACGCGGCAAAAGAAGTAGCGAAACTGGCGGAGAATTTGGAAGGCGATGAGAAGACGGGCGCAAGAGTCGTTCTGAAAGCGCTGGAAGCGCCTCTGTTCCATATCGCGGCAAACGCGGGACTGGAAGGCTCCGTGATCATCAATAAGGTGGCAGAGTCTGAGGCAGGCATCGGATTCGATGCTTTGACGGAAGAATATGTAGATATGGTAAAACAGGGAATCCTGGATCCTGCAAAGGTTACAAGAAGCGCGCTGCAGAACGCTACCAGCGTTGCCTCTACACTGCTTACGACAGAATCTGTTGTGGCAAATATCAAAGAAGAGACTCCTGCAATGCCGGCAGGCGGCGGAGCAGGAATGGGTATGATGTAATCCGCTCTGCGCAGATGAAATTTTTGAAAACTCCCCTTCAGGGGAGTTTTCTTTTTGTGCCAAAATGTGCTACAATGGTCTAAATCAATAGTTTGGTTTGGAGGAAATAATAATGAGTGACTATTATACAGAACAGCTGATCAAAAAGCAGACAACCATGAAGGATATATGTATCAAAGCGCTGCTGGTATCATTGGCGATCGTATCCGTTCTGGTGATATTCCTGTTCCCGCTGGGGATCATTGTTCCGGTGGCGGTAATTGCCGGAGTGGTCTTTCTGTTTAGGAGATTGGATGTGGAGTACGAATATCTCTATGTGAATGGAGATTTGGACATTGACAAGATCATGTATAAGGCAAAAAGAAAACGGATCTTCTCTATGAATGTGAACGATCTGGAGGTTCTTGCTCCGGCGGACTCCGGAGATCTTCGGCAGTATCAGAGGGCCAAAACCTATGATTACACTTCTGGTTCCGGCCAGGGACGGATCTACGCTCTGGTAGTGACGGAACGCGGACAGACGAAGAAAATTCTTTTTGAGCCAAACGATACGATCATTGAGGGATTCTATCTTCTGGCGCCCAGGAAAGTGGTCCGTGGATAAAGAAGTGGTTGACAGACTAAGATGGAATTCGTTATTATAGCATTTATAGTACGAACAGAGAAAGAGAGGGAATATCATGGGAAAGATTATCGGAGAGGGAATTACTTTTGACGATGTGCTGCTGGTTCCGGCTTATTCAGAGGTGATTCCTAATCAGGTAGATCTGTCTACCAATCTGACAAAAGCGATCAAGCTCAATATTCCGATGATGAGCGCTGGAATGGATACGGTGACGGAGCATAGAATGGCCATAGCTATGGCGCGCCAGGGAGGAATCGGAATTATCCATAAAAACATGTCCATCGAGGCCCAGGCGGAAGAAGTAGATAAAGTAAAACGTTCTGAGAATGGAGTTATTACAGACCCCTTCTATCTTTCGCCAGAGCATACATTGGAGGATGCCAATAATCTGATGGCGAAATTCCGGATTTCTGGTGTACCGATCACAGAAGGAAAGAAACTGGTGGGGATCATTACCAACCGTGACCTGAAGTTTGAAGAGGACTTCTCTAAGAAGATCAAAGAGTCTATGACTTCAGAAGGGCTGATCACAGCGCCGGAGGGAATCACTTTAGAGGAAGCAAAACGGATTCTGGCGAAAGCAAGAAAAGAAAAGCTTCCGATCGTAGATAAGGATTTCAACTTGAAAGGACTTATCACCATCAAGGATATTGAGAAACAGATCAAATATCCTCTTTCTGCTAAGGATGGACAGGGAAGACTTCTGTGCGGAGCCGCGCTTGGAATTACCGCTAACTGCCTGGAGCGGGCGGCGGCCCTGGTAGAAGCGAAGGTGGATGTGGTAGTCATGGATTCCGCTCACGGACATTCTGCCAATGTACTGCGTACGGTGGATATGGTGAAATCCAAATTCCCAGAGCTTCAGGTGATCGCGGGGAATGTGGCTACCGGAGCAGGCACAGAGGCACTTATCAAAGCAGGCGCGGATGCGGTCAAAGTCGGGATCGGGCCAGGGTCTATCTGTACGACCAGAGTCATCGCCGGTATTGGCGTTCCTCAGATCACGGCCGTTATGGATTGCTATGAGGCGGCAGATAAGTATGGCGTTCCGATCATTGCCGATGGCGGGATCAAGTATTCCGGAGACATGACAAAGGCTATTGCCGCGGGAGCCAATGTATGCATGATGGGAAGTATGTTTGCCGGATGCGATGAGAGCCCGGGGACCTTTGAACTGTATCAGGGAAGAAAATATAAAGTCTACCGTGGAATGGGCTCCATCGCCGCTATGGAGAATGGAAGTAAAGATCGGTATTTCCAGACCGACGCAAAGAAACTGGTGCCAGAAGGCGTAGAAGGCCGGGTGGCTTACAAAGGCAGCGTGGAAGATACGGTTTTCCAATTGATGGGAGGCTTACGTTCTGGTATGGGCTACTGCGGCGCGGCAACGATCGAGGATCTGAAGACAAAGGGACAGTTTGTGAAGATTTCCTCCGCATCGCTGAAAGAAAGCCATCCTCATGATATCCATATTACAAAAGAGGCGCCAAATTACAGTATCGAAGAATAGATCAAAGACAGTCGATCAAAACGGGACCGTCAGGACAGATGAACCAGCCCGAAAGGGGATCTTGTCCGGGGTCCCGTTTTTTTCTGCGGGAGGAGGAAGTGTGAAGATGAAAGCGGAAAAAGCGGAAACCGCCTGGCTGGAAGACCCGGAAGTGTTTGAAGTAAATAGGATCCCAGCTCATTCAGATCATAGATTTTATGAACAGACAGAAGAAGCTAAGAAGGAAATCCCGATGCCTCTGAAGCAGAGTTTGAATGGAGAATGGAGGTTTGCCTGGGCGTCAGATCCAAAGAAAAGGCCGAGAGACTTTTACAAGATGGACTTTGACCACAGCGGTTTTTCTAAGATCCAGGTACCGGGCCATATAGAGACCCAGGGATTTGGGCGGAACCAATATGTGAATTCTATGTATCCCTGGGACGGCGTGGAGGAACTGCGGCCTCCTAAGGTGCCGGAGAAAGCCTGTGCGGTGGGGTGTTATCTGCGCTGTTTTACCCTTAAAGAAGAGCTGAAAGGGAAGAGAGTGTTTGTGTCGTTTCAGGGAGTTGAGACGGCTTTCTACGTATGGCTGAATGGAGAATTCATCGGATACAGCGAGGACAGCTTTACACCGGCGGAATTTGAATTGACGGATAAGCTGGCGGAAGGCGAGAATAAGCTGGCTGTGGAAGTTCATCAAAGGAGCAGCGCAAGCTGGCTGGAAGATCAGGATTTCTTCCGGTTCTCTGGGATCTTCCGGGAAGTGTTCTTGTACGCGGTGCCCAGGACGCATATCCGGGATCTCTTTGTGAAGGCGGGGCTTCAAGAAGACAATCGGACGGGGATCTTGCGCGCGGCCGTAAGTCTGGAAGGAGAACCCGGCTGTCAGATCAGGCTGCGGCTTTGCGATGAGACGGGGAAGACACTTTTTGAAACAAAGAAAAAAGGAAAAGAAAAATTGGAGTTTTGGACAGAGGTAAGCGGGATACAGCCTTGGAGCGGCGAGATCCCATGTCTGTACCGGCTTTTCCTGGAAGTGGAGGGAGAAGAAGGAGGAGGTATTGAGACGGTGTCCCAGCGCATCGGGTTCCGGCGGTTTGAGATGAAAGACGGGGTGATGTGCCTGAATGGAAAGAGGATCACTTTCCGGGGAATCAACAGGCATGAGTTTCACGCCCGGAGAGGCCGGGCAATCACAAAGGAAGATATGCTCTGGGATATCAGGTTTTTGAAATCCCATAACATTAACGCGGTAAGGACTTCCCATTATCCCAACCAAAGCTTTTGGTATGAGCTGTGCGATGAGTATGGCATATATCTGATCGACGAGGCAAATCTGGAAAGCCATGGTTCCTGGCAGAAGCTGGGGAACTGTGATCCGTCCTGGAATGTGCCGGGAGACTGTCTCAAATGGCGGGGAGCGGCGCTGGACCGGGCCGCTTCCATGTTCCACAGGGATAAAAATCATCCGTCTGTTTTGATCTGGTCCTGCGGAAATGAATCCTACGCGGGGAAAAATCTGGAAGCAATGTCAGAGTATCTGCACAGACAGGACGATACCCGTCTGGTTCATTATGAAGGGGTGTTCTGGAACCGGAAGTACAGTCATATCAGCGATATGGAAAGCAGGATGTACGCAAAGCCGGAAGAGATTGAGGAATATTTAAAGTCTGATCCTAAGAAACCCTATATCAGTTGTGAGTACGCACATTCCATGGGCAATTCCACTGGCGGTCTGTGTCTTTATACAGCGCTGGAGGACCGGTACGACAAGTATCAGGGAGGGTTCCTCTGGGATTATATGGATCAGGCTCTGTACCGGATCAATGATCAGGGAGAAGAAGTGCTGTCCTATGGAGGCGATTTTGACGACCGCCCTACAGATTATGAATTCTGCGGAAATGGCATCTTGTTCGCGGACCGCGGACTTTCGCCTAAGGTTCAGGAAGTAAAGGCCCTTTATGCCCCTCTTAGGATCTATCCTGGAGAGAAGGAGGTAAAGATCCAGAACCGGAATCTGTTCCAGGATACTTCCGGATACTATTTTGACTGCCGGCTGATGCGGGAAGAGAAATGCCTGTATCAGACTACTGTTTGGGCAGTGATCGCGCCAGGGCAGACTCAAAGGGTTCCCGTGGACGTTCCATGGCCGGAGGCTCCGGGAGAGTACGTGTTCCAGGTAAGCGCAAAGCTTGCGGAGGATACCCTCTGGGGGAAAAAGGGAGAGGAATGCTGTTTTGGGCAGAAGATCTGGAAGAAAAAAGCTGGAAATGAAAAGGGGAGCAGAGGCGGCGGCCCCATCGAAGTGATCCGGGGAGACGTAAATATTGGGGTAAAAGGGAAGGGATTTTCCGCTCTTTTCTCTAAGGCTCAAGGAGGAATCGTCTCTTTGTGTTATCAGGGAAAGGAGTATCTGGCCGGGCCGCCGGAATTAACGTTCTGGCGGGCGCTTACGGACAACGACAGAGGCGCGGGGCTGGGATTTGACTGCGCGCCCTGGATGACGGCGGGAAGATTTGCGAAACACAGCAAGACCCAAATAAAGGAAGAAGAAGGAAAAGTCACGCTTACATTTGTATTTTTACTACCCCGGCCTCTTGAGACGGAAGCGGAGGTGGAGTACCAGGTGGAAACAGGCGGCAGAATCCGAGTAAAAGCTGTTTATCACGGACGGCAGGGCCTTCCGTGTCTTCCGGCTTTTGGAATGGAGTGGAAATGCAAGCGGGACACCAGATGGTTCCGATACTATGGGTATGGACCGGAGGAAAATTATAGAGATCGCAGAGAAGGAGCAAGACTGGGAGTCTTTGCAGGCAGCGCCGATGGGAACCTGTCTCCCTATCTAAGACCGCAAGAGTGTGGGAATCGAACGGGAGTCAGATGGTTGGAACTGGCGGGAAGAGAGGGGGCAGGAATACGATTTTCCGCGGCGGACGCCCCCTTCGAGTCCAGCGTCCTGCCCCATTACACCCTGGAACTGGAGACAGCCTCCCATCAGGAAGAGCTGCCCATTCCTCATTATACCTGGCTGCGGATCCTGGCAGGCCAGATGGGAGTGGGAGGCGACGACAGCTGGGGAGCCCCTGTGCATAGCCAATATCTTCTGTCTTCCGAGAAAGACTGGAAGACAGAGTTTGTAATAGAACAAAAAGGAATCCATAATTGATGAAAAAGGAGGAAAGGCAATGGCACAACTGTTCGGAACAACGAAAAAGGGAGAAAAAAGCTGGATTTACAGGATGAAGAATCAAAAAGGGATGGAAGTCCTGGTCAGCGATTACGGAGCTTCTATCGTAAGTCTGTACGTGCCGGACCGGCAGGGGCATCCCGTTGACGTGGTGCTGGGATATGACAGTGTGGAAGGTTATGAACAGGGGACGTTGTTTTTTGGCGGTGTGATCGGAAGAGTCGCCAATCGGATCGGAGGGGCCCGGTTTTTGTTAAATGGGAATACCTATCCGTTAACGGCAAATGATCACGGAAATACGCTCCATGGAGGCCGGGATTTTACCAATCAGAGAATCTGGGAAACTTTGGAAGCAAAGGAACAGGAAGTGACTTTTTCCCTGGTGAGCCCAAATGGAGACCAGGGATTCCCAGGAGAGGTCCAGATCCAGGTGACCTATGCGCTGACAGACGACAATGAACTAAGGATCCGCTATCAGGGAAAGGCCAGGGAAGATACGGTTTTGAATCTGACCAATCACAGCTATTTTAATCTGGCGGGGCATGCAAGCGGCAGTGTAGAGGATCAGGAAGTCCAGATCCAGGCGCAGGCATTTACCCGGACAGATGCCTGTTCGATTCCTACAGGAGAGTTTGTTCCTGTGGATGGGACACCTATGGATTTTCGCAGGAGAAAGAAGATTGGAAAAGAGATAGAGGAAGATTATGAAGCCCTCAGCCTGGCGGGAGGTTATGATCACAATTATGTATTAGACGGCGTTGGATTGCGCAAGGTGGCGCTGATGTATGCCCAAGAGACGGGGATTGCCATGGAGGTTTCTACAGATCTTCCGGGGATGCAGTTTTATACCGCCAACTTTGTCGCGGGAGAGCGGGGCAAAGAAGGGGCTGTTTATGAAAAGAGAAGCGGAGCCTGTTTTGAGACTCAGTATTTCCCGGATTCTGTGAATCAGCATTCTTTTGAGACACCGTTGGTTCGGGGAGGGGAAATGTATGATACGGTGACGGTATACCGGTTTGTATCATGAAATTCTTACAGAATCTTAAGTAACTCTTCAGATTTTAGGGAGAAAATTGTGATAGAATAGTTCCAGAAATACGAACGGAGCGGGTATGAATGAAAAAGAAGGGGTACAAAAGAATCAGCTTGGCGCAGCAAAAGAGAAGAATGCGGCGAAATATCCATCTGGGCATCATGATCCTGATTTTTGTGTTATTGGCTGTGGGAGTCCTTAAAATAGCGAAACCAGACTGGTTTGGCCGTGGATATTTTGAACTGACGGGAGAAAAGATCGATGCGTCAAAGCCGGAAATTGATGTGGAACTTTTGACGGTGAATCCTTATTCCAGACCAGGAACGGAAACCGACCGGATCACAGGGATCGTGATTCACTATACAGCGAATCCGGGAGCGACAGCTATGGAAAACAGGAATTATTTTGAAGGACTGAAAGACAGCCACACAACCAGGACCAGCAGTAATTTTATTGTGGGCCTGGACGGGGAGATCGTTCAGTGCGTGCCTACCTGGGAAGTGGCTTACGCTTCTAATGACCGGAATCATGACACGGTATCTATCGAGTGCTGTCATCCGGATGAAAGCGGAAAGTTCAATGAAGCCACTTATCGTTCCATGGTACAGCTTAGCGCCTGGCTCTGCCTGAAGTTCGATCTGGGACCGGAAGATGTGATCCGCCACTACGATGTAACCGGGAAGAACTGTCCGAAATACTTCGTAGAAAACGAGGATGCCTGGAAGCGGTTCCGAAGCGATATCCAGAGCGCCCTGGACGAGAGCGCGGAGTGATCAGGCAAAAGAGAAAGCGGGGAACAGGTTTTGAGAAAGAGATAGACAAGTACCTTGCGCAGTCTGCGGAATACTGGTATAATACACAGGCGGCGCTCAATGGATCAGGCGCTGTCCCCTTTGCGGAAAGAGCGAGAGAGTAAGAGCAGGAAATGGGAGAAAAACATGAATGATTTAGAAATGTATAGGGAACAGCTGGCGCTTTGCGATGATAAGGTCATCGACGCGCTGGTGGAGAGAAACGCGATCGTAGAAAAGATCATGTCTTACAAGGAAGAATACGGAATGTCGATTCTGCAGCCCCAGCAGGAAGAAAAGCAAAAGCGGCGGCTGGAGGAAAAATTAACGGATAACAAATATAAAGAAGAGATTTATGACGTTTTCCGCTGTATCTTAAAAAACAGTAAGCGGATACAGGCTAGGAAGCTGTTTGATTATAATATTGTTTTGATTGGATTTATGGGAGCTGGAAAGTCTACCGTATCCGATTATCTGAGCACCATGTTCGCTATGGATATTGTGGAAATGGACCAGGTGATCGCGGAACGGGAAGAGATGAGCATTACCGATATTTTTGAGACTTATGGAGAAGAATATTTTCGAAATCTTGAGACAGAGCTTCTCAAAGAGATGCAGGACCGGAAGAATACCGTTATCTCCTGCGGGGGCGGCGCGGCGCTGAGAAGCCAGAATGTGGAAGAAATGAAGAAAAACGGAAGAGTAGTGCTCTTGACCGCAAGCCCGGAGGTAATCTTCGAGCGGGTAAAAGATAATGATGAAAGGCCGATTCTGGAAGGAAGGAAAGGTGTGCGGGAGATCGCGCAGCTTATGGAAGAGCGCCGGGAGAAATACGAAGCGGCGGCAGATATCGTGGTGAATACAGATAATAAAACGGTGCTTCAGGTCTGTGAAGAACTGGTACGGCGCCTGATGGAAATGGATGGAGAATAATGTTTGAGAGATTTTTCCCTGACCGGTATGTGGCATCTACTTATGTTATTGATTTTGAGAAACTTTATGAAAAAGGGTTCCGGGGCCTGATTTTTGATATTGATAATACGCTGGTCCCCCATGGGGCGCCGGCGGATGATCGGGCAGTAAAACTGTTTGCGGGACTTAAAAGGATCGGTTTTTGCTGCTGTCTGATCTCCAATAACCAGGAGCCCAGGGTAAAGATGTTTAATGAGAAGATCCAGGTGGACTACATTTATAACGCGCACAAACCTTCTGTGAAAAATTACCGGAAGGCAATGGAGATCATGGGAACAGACACAAGCAATACAGTTTTTATCGGAGACCAGCTTTTTACCGATGTCTGGGGGGCAAAGCGGGCCGGGATACCCAGTATCCTGGTAAAACCGATCCATCCAAAGGAAGAGATCCAGATTGTGCTGAAGCGCTTTCTGGAAAGGATTGTCCTGCGCTCTTATGAGAAAAGCCAGAAGAAAGAAAAAAAGGTTGAAAAAAGCCGAAATCTATTATAGAATGAAAAGAGTGAGTAAGAACGTAAAATGTGCGGTGTTCCGCACGATTAAGGAGGATTATAATGGTATCAGCAGGTGATTTTAAAAATGGTCTTACCGTAGAGATTGAGGGAACGGTATATCAGATTCTGGAATTTCAGCACGTAAAGCCAGGGAAAGGCGCGGCTTTTGTTCGTACAAAGCTGAAAAATATCATCAACGGAGGTGTGGTTGAGAAAACCTTCCGTCCGACAGAAAAGTTTGAGAACGCTCATATCGACCGGAAAGAGATGCAGTATCTCTATAATGATGGAGATCTGTATTATTTCATGGATACAGAGACGTTTGACCAGATTGCGGTCAATGCGGATACAGTCGGAGATTCTCTGAAGTTTGTGAAAGAGAATGAGAATGTAAAAGTAAGCTCTTACCAGGGAAGCGTATTCGCGATCGAGCCGCCGCTCAACGTAGAATTGGTGATCACAGAGACAGAGCCGGGATTCAAGGGCGATACAGCTCAGGGAGCCACAAAGCCGGCAATCGTAGAGACAGGGGCTCAGGTAATGGTTCCGCTGTTTGTTGAGCAGGATGATAAGATTAAGATTGATACCCGTACCGGAGAGTATCTGTCAAGGGTATAGAGAAAATGTCAAAAAAGCCTTGCATTTTATGCAGGGCTTTTTTATAATCAAAACTACCATAATATTCTTGTTTTGATTTCAAAATATCTCAGGCAGAATTCCTGCAATATTCCTAAGAAAGCAAAAGACGCGCCGCCTATTAAGAAAGGAGATCTATGACTTATTATCAGTTTGTACGGGCGGTAGAAAAGAAAGTAAAGTCACAGGTAAAAGAAAGCCACGCGGTCCATATCCATACAGCGCAGAAAAATAACGGGGTATGGAGAAAAGGGCTGACCATTGAGGAGAAGGGGATCAATATCGCGCCGACGATCTATCTGGAAGAGTATTACCAGCAGTTTCAGCGGGGAAGCTCTCTGGAAAGCATTGCGGCTGATATTATGAATCTTTATAGCGAACTGCGCTTTCAAACACCCTGGAAGAGTGAGAAAATAAAGACCTATGAGGAGGTCAGAGAGAAAATCGTCTATCGCCTGATCAGCAGGGAAAGAAACCAGGAATTATTGACAAGGGTTCCCTATGTGCCTTACCTGGATCTTGCCGTTGTGTTTGCGGTTATCCTGGAGATCAGCCAGCATGGGATCGCAACCATGCTGATCCAGGAAGAACACTTAAAAGAATGGGGCATTGACCGGGAAGAAATATACCGGAGGGCCAGTGAAAATACCTGCCGGCTGCTTCCTGTGGATTTTCAGACCATGGGCGCGGTGATCGAGGAATTGACGGCGGTTCCCCAAATAGAGGACGAACTGAACATGTGCGTGCTGACGAACCGGATGAAGAATTACGGGGCGGCCGTTGTGCTTTACAAGGGAGAGCTTGAAGCGGTGGGCCGGATGCTGGAAGAAAATTATTATCTTCTGCCAAGCAGCGTACATGAGATGCTGATCCTGCCGGAGTCCTGCGCGCCAGAGGCGGAAGAACTGAACCAGTTGATCGTGGAGATCAATGAGGCGGTGGTAGACCCGGAAGAAGTCCTTGGGGATCACGCGTATTATTATGACAGAGAGAAAAATGAGGTTTGCTGGGAAACAATATAAAGACTATAAAAAATTCTCTCCAGGATTTTCTTTACTTTATGTAAAATTTGTGGTAGTATAACTAAGGCGGTTTTAGAAAGCCGCCATACGCACCCGTAGCTCAGGGGATAGAGCACCGCCCTCCGGAGGCGGGAGCGGCGGTTCGAATCCGCCCGGGTGTGTACCTTTAAAAAAGTGCATAGTACGCGGAGGTAGTCTTTATGAAAGGAAGACAGAAGGGCTGCCGTAAACGCCGGACAAGTATTCAAAGAAGCCGTGTGACAGCGGCTCTTGTGATTCTTGCGCTGGCGGTTGGGGTGGCGGGTTTTTGTCTTACCGAAGAGAAAGAGCAGAAGATACGCAGGACAGGCAGTATCGAAGCGGTCAAGATCAAGATTTCCGGGCGGGAGAGTATGGCGCTGAATCCATTGCGCCAGGAAGAGGAAGATTCCAAGATCCGTACTGCTGTAAAGAACTACTACCAGGAAGAAAAAGCAAAAGAAGATTTTGTGGAGGCTTATGAAGATATCCAGGTCTATACAAAATACGGAGCGTACAAAGATACATATGTGGCGTTTGTCAGATATGGAATGAAGATCAAAGATATTTATACAAAGGTACCGGGACTGGAAACACTGTATGTAGAGAAGAAAATGGACAGTGGAGATTACCAGGTCTTGACGGAGAATCTGGACGAGGATACCAAAGATTATATACAGACGGTGGCTGAGCATGAAGATGTAAGAGATCTGTTTGCTCAGATGGAGGAAGAGTATCAGAAGGCGCTGCGGTCCGATGCCCTGCTCAGGGAAGCGCTGATGGATCTGCAGAATGCTTATGAAGATTCCGCCGGAAATGAATGAGAAATGAAAGAGGATCAGGTCCTGCAAAGGGTCTGATCCTTTTCGCGGTTTTTGGATGCTGTTGAGATATGGAGAGGGAGGGAAGAGACAGATGGGTTATAAACAGGCGTTTAAAAAAGCGTTCCCCTATACCATACCGGTTCTGACCGGATACTTATTTATTGGGATCGCATTCGGCGTGATGTTCGCGGAAAAGGGATATTCTTTTCTTTGGGCGGTTTTGATGAGTGTTTTGGTCTACGCCGGATCGGGTCAGTATCTGGCGGTGAATTTTTTCGCGCCAGGCGTGTCACTTCTGCAGGTGTTTTTCCTTACGCTGATGGTCAATGTACGCCATATTTTCTACGGGATCTCCCTGCTTGAGAAATTTCACAGTATGGGTGGGAAACGCTGGTACATGATCTTTGGATTGACGGACGAGACCTATTCTCTTTTGTGTACCACAAAAGTACCGGAGGGAGTGGAAGAGGATAAATTTTTATTTGCGATCTCGCTCATGAATCAGTCCTACTGGGTCATTGGGTCTGCCATTGGAGGCTTAGCGGGGGCTATGCTCCCGGTCAACTCGGAAGGAATTGATTTTGCCATGACGGCGTTGTTTGTGGTGATCTTTGTGGAACAGTGGTTTGAGAAAAAGAACCGTCTTCCGGAGATGATCGGAGTGGCGGCGGCTTTTGTATGTTTACAGATCTTTAGAGCGGACGGGTTTGTGCTCCCTTCCATGCTTCTGATCGTGCTGGTTCTTTTTGTTGGAAAGACCAGAATGGAAAGGCAGGTGGATGAAGCATGCCAGTAAGTGTGGGAATGTCTCTTTTGATCATTCTGGTTGTGGCGCTTACCACTTTTGGCACCAGAGTAGTCCCTTTTTTGATCTTCCCCAAGGGGAAAGAAGTGCCGCCGGTGATCCAATATCTGGGAAAAGTGCTGACTCCCGCGGTCATCGGGCTTTTGGTGGTCTATTGTCTGAGAGAAACGCCGGTGCTCGCGGCGCCTTACGGGATTCCGGAAGCCGCCGCGGTAGCGGTCACGGCGATCCTGCATGTATGGAAGAGGAATAATCTTTTGAGTATTGGTGTGGGAACCGTGCTCTATATGTTTTTGATCCAGGTTGTTTTTTGAGTTTTAAAATCTGATTTAATTGTTTTGTCATGGTTTCATCACAATTTGAACACAATTGAAAGTTAAACTACTCTATGTAAACGGAAAAGGATAACTGTCCAAAGCAGGACAGATCATGAAGGGAGATAGAGTTTATGGATAACCAATATACGTATTATACACAGAATCAGGGGAATTCCCAGAATTATAGCGAACCAGAGAAGAAACCGGAGAAAAAGAAGAAAGGCGCTCCCAGGTGGCTGAAAGTAGTCTGCCTGGCGTTGATTTTTGGCGTGGTAGCAAGCGCCGCCTTCCAGACCAGCAATATCGTGGCGGGCAAGATCCTTGGAACGTCCGGAAGATCTTCCGGTGGAAAAACCGTGGAAAGCGCTCAGCTGACCACAAGCTCCGGCGGCACGACGGATTCCAATGTGGCAGAGATCGCGCAGAACGCAATGCCCTCGGTCGTTTCTATTACGAATATGAGCGTACAGCAGGTGCAGAATTTCTTTGGCGGAGTGCAGGAACAGGAAAGTACCAGCGCAGGTTCTGGAATCATTATCTCGCAGACGGATACAGAGCTTCTGATGGTGACCAATAACCATGTGGTAGAGGGGAGCGATACGCTGACGGTAACATTCGCGGATGGAGAAAGCGTGGAGGCAAACATCAAAGGAACCGACTCGGCGAAAGACCTTGCTGTGATCGCGGTCAATCTGGACAACATCAAAGATTCTACCATGGAATCGATCGCGGTGGCTCAACTGGGAGATTCCAGCAAGATTCAGGTAGGCGAGCAGGCGATTGCCATTGGAAACGCGCTTGGGTACGGACAATCTGTGACGACAGGGATTATTTCAGCAACGGGCAGAGAGCTGGAAGGGTTTGATATCGGCCTTCTTCAGACAGATGCGGCTATCAATCCCGGCAACAGCGGCGGCGCCCTTCTGAACGCCAACGGTGAAGTGATCGGAATCAATACGGCAAAAGCGGCCAGCACGGAAGTAGAAGGTATGGGATACGCCATCCCGATTTCCGAGGTCAGCGATGTCATCACCAACCTGATGAACCAGGAAACGAAAGAGAAGGTGGCGGAAGACGAGAGAGGTTATCTTGGAATTGAAGGCGTGGACGTAACCGCGGACAGCGCCCAGATGTATAATATGCCGGAAGGCGTTTATATCGCGGGTGTGAGCGATGGGGGCGGCGCGCAGAAGGCGGGCCTTACGCAGGGGTCTGTGATCACCGGGCTGAATGGGACCACCATTGACAGTATGGAGACTCTGCAGGAACAGCTCCAGTATTATGCCGCGGGGACTACGGTAGAAGTGACAGTCCAGGTTCCGGCAGACGGCGGAAGCTATGAAGAGCAGACAGTGGAAGTTACACTTGGAACAAGCGCGCAGTAGTGTTATAATACAATTACACGAAAATGCTGTGTGTGAGCAGAAAGAAAGGACGGCGGCCAGCAGGCGTGCTGTCCTTTCTCTTTGCGCAGGATAACAGGAGGTGGAGCTAATATGTATGATCTGGATATGATCAGGGAAACAGACCCGGAAGTGGCGGATGCGGTGCAGGCAGAATTTGAGAGGCAGAATTCTCATATTGAACTGATCGCCTCGGAAAACTGGGTGAGCAAAGCGGTGATGGCGGCGATGGGAAGCATCCTTACTAATAAATACGCGGAAGGATATCCGGGGAAGCGGTATTATGGCGGATGTCAGTGTGTGGATGTGACAGAAGATCTGGCAAGAGAAAGAGCGAAACAATTATTTGGCTGCGATTATGCCAATGTACAGCCTCATTCCGGCGCGCAGGCTAATCTGGCCGCTTTTTTCGCGATGCTGGAACCGGGCGACAAGATCCTGGGGATGAACCTGGATCAGGGAGGGCATCTGACCCATGGATCTCCGGTCAACATTTCCGGGAAATATTTTCAGACTTCTTTTTATGGAGTGGATGACAGAGGATTCCTGGATTATGACCAGATCAGAGAGACGGCTCTGCGGGAGAAGCCTAAAATGATCATCGCGGGAGCCAGCGCCTACGCGAGAACCATTGATTTTGAGAAGTTCCGCAAGATCGCGGATGAGGCAGGCGCTTATCTGATGGTGGACATGGCTCATATTGCGGGGCTGGTAGCGGCGGGACTTCATCCAAGCCCGATTCCTTATGCCGATGTGGTGACTACAACTACTCATAAGACGCTGAGAGGGCCAAGGGGAGGAATGATCCTGGCAAATAAAGAGGCGGCTCTGAAATTCAAATTTGACAAGGCGGTATTCCCGGGAATCCAGGGGGGACCTTTGGAGCATGTGATCGCGGGGAAGGCCGTCTGTTTCAAAGAAGCGCTTCAGCCAGAGTTTAAAGAATACCAGAAGCAGATTCTGAAGAATGCCCAGGCGCTGTGCGAAGGGCTGTTAAAAAGAGGGGTAGACCTTGTGTCCGGCGGCACAGATAACCATCTGATGCTGGTTGACTTAAGCAGAAGAGAAGTAACAGGGAAGGATTTGGAGAAACGTTTGGACGAAGCCCACATTACCTGCAATAAAAACACGATTCCAAATGAAAAGCGTTCCCCATTTGTCACCAGCGGAGTGCGTCTTGGAACACCGGCGGTGACTACGAGAGGCATGAAAGAGGAAGACATGGATGTGATCGCGGAAGGGATCGTCCTGGTCATCCAGAGTGAGGATAATGTGGAGAAAGTCAGAGGGCTGGTAAAAACACTGACAGAGAAATACCCACTTTTTTCGTAGAAATTTTGCCATTTTTATCTGTGTGTAGTATAATCGACATATAAATTACGTTGAGGAGGAGGCATAAGATACCAATGAAGTGTCCGATATGCGGTCAGCAGTTAAGACCAGGGAAAAAGGATCCCAACTATCTGTTGTGCTATCACTGCAAGAAAAAGTTTAAAGCACCATCCGGCGCCCAGGAGAATGAGAGGCGCGGTGAGCAGAAGTATTCCAACATCCCGCCCAAGCACGTCCGCCAGAAGAGAGAGGACGAAATGAGAAAAGCATATGATGATATGCTTTCCATTGACGATGGCCGGGGGAAAAAGAAGAAATCTCAGCCGCAGCCTAAGAAGACCAGGCGCAGGCGGGAGATTGAAGATGATTATTACGATGATTACTATGAGGAGGAGAAACTATCAAAGGCGCCGGTGATCATCCTTGGGATCGCCATCGTTGTTGTGGCTGCCGTGATCGTATATCTGTTGATCCGGTAAAACGAGAAAATAAAAAAAGCAGGAGACGGACATGTTGTTGTCTGTCTCCTGCTTTCCTTGGGTTACCGGCAGTTTTTGTTATCAAACGCCGGATTAAAGGCGTAGAAGTTCCTGCTGTCCAGCTTATCCTGGACGATCCGGAGACCTTCTCCAAAACGCTGGTAATGGACGATCTCCCGTTCCCTTAAGAAGCGGATAGGATCGCAGATCTCCGGATCTTTGACCAGCCGGAGGATATTATCGTAAGTTGTGCGGGCTTTTTGCTCCGCGGCCATATCCTCATGCAGGTCGGTGATGGGATCTCCCTTGGACTGGAAATAAGTGGCGGTCCAGGGCGTGCCGGAGGCGGCTTGGGGCCACAGGGCCAGGGTATGGTCCACATAATATTTTTCAAAGCCGTATTTCTCGATTTCTTCCGGGGTTAAATCTTTGGTGAGCTGATAGACGATAGCGCAGATCATCTCCATGTGGGCCAGCTCTTCGGTCCCGATATCTGTCAGAAGCCCGGTCACTTCTTTATAAGGCATAGTATACCGCTGGGACAGATAGCGCATAGAGGCAGCCAGTTCTCCATCCGGCCCGCCAAACTGGCTGATGATCACCTGGGCGATCTTGGGATTGGTCTGGGAGATTTTTACAGGATACTGCAGCCGTTTCTCATAATTCCACATAAATCAACATCCCCCTTCCTGCCATGGCCACGGCTCGTTGATCCACATCCATTGGGCCTCGGGCATACATGTGGTATCTGCGGTGTCTATGGTCAGAGGACCGTAACATTTCGCGAATTCTTTCAAAGCCTGGACCCGCTGATCCTTCATGTCCTGGAAATAATCCAGGGCCTCCCGGCAGTCCGGGTGAGAGTCCAAAAAGAGCCTGGCATCGTCAACGGCAAAGCTGACTACATTGATCCAGTCTAACATTTCTTTCCTGCTTCTTCTTGCTTCATTCATCTGCGGCAGCCTCCCATCCCCTGAAATGGTTTGTTTAAATCTTCAAATATGGTACCGCGGCAAAATCCCTGCCTCGCATCGCAGAGACTGCCCCACTCCTGCCAGGGGACATAAGCCATAGCGAGGGACATCTCGGCAAGCGGGTCTTTTGGCGAGCAGCCCGCATTTTCCGCTCTGTGATTGCGGTTGGGATAAACGGAAGAGGAGGCGGACTGGTTTCGCCCGCATCCGCCCCGCCTTATATAATCCTGCGAATGATAGCGGCAATTTGGCATATCTATTCTCCTTTTAAAAATATTTGCACTACTATAGTATGGAAACTGACGGAAATTGTGCCGAACTGACCGGGATTTTGCGATTGTATTTCAAAAGATTTTGTAATATACTGAAACAATATGGAGGGCGAAAGAAAAGATGTTGAGTAAGGCAGAGAAGGATTATCTGATCGAATTGATCGAAAAAGGAGAACAGATCCCGGAAGATTTCCGCTATAAATTATTTCCGGTGAAACACGAAGAATATGAGCTGGCCTATGCAGGCAAGATGCGAAGAGAAGATCTGTTTGCCAACGACGACGGTTCTTTTCCGGTCCCGCTCCAGGCAGAGCAGATGTTTGGCGGCGCTTGGGAAGAGGAATGGAGAAACCTGATCGTTTCCGGGGATAATCTGCATTTTTTGAAAACCATATATAAAGACGAAGATCCATTGATCCGCGGGAAAGTAAAAGGAAAGGTGAAATTGATCTATATTGATCCTCCCTTTGCTACCACCGATGAATTTCAGAACAAAGAAGGGGCCAAAGCCTACAACGATAAGAAAAAAGGGGCCCAGTTTGTAGAATTCTTAAGAAGGCGTCTGCTGCTGGCGCGGGAGATCCTGTCCCCGGACGGCAGCATCTATGTCCATCTGGATCAGAAGATGAGCCACTATATCAAGGTGCTTATGGATGAAATTTTTGGAAAGAATCATTTCCGCAATGAGATCGCCTGGTGTTATACCGGTCCTTCCCAGGCGGGGAATTATTTTCCAAGGAAGCATGATACCATCTTGTTTTACAGCAGGACCGCCAATAATGAATTCTTTCCTCCCAGGATCAGCCACAAAAGCGGGGTGCATAATAGCGGGCAGCTGTTTGGGGCTTCCGCTGAGGGGGAAGGAAAGAAAGAAGAGATGGAAAAGCAGGGGAAAAAGGTAGAGGACTGGTGGGTGGATATCTGGTCCTGCGACCGGTACCGCGGCGAGCTGGCAGGGTACCCTACCCAGAAGCCGGAAGAATTATTGAAGCGGATCATCCAGGCTTCCACCAAAGAAGGAGATCTGGTGATGGATTTCTTTGCGGGTTCCGGAACCACCGCGGTGG
>OGYF01000910.1_pt1 | contig 27638 bp, 30 predicted proteins | sample 1576451 | NCBI WGS metagenome assembly OGYF01 (sample SAMEA3541505, study PRJEB24748) | human gut metagenome | biome: human gut; feature: human-associated habitat; material: faeces | place: China | collected 2012
GAACACGGGGATCCCAGAGGCGCGGATCAGGGACTCTGCTTGTGCAGTCGCGTCTGACTTGGTCCGCCGCGTAATCAGAACACCGGCGATCCGGACCTTGATATTTGCCCGCTGCAGGTTCTGGATCTGACGGTGCATATCATAAACGCCTTCAAAACTAAACCCATCCAGCACCATGGGGATCACCACCTCATCGGCTGCCATCAATGCCCCCACGCTGGAAAGCGTAAAGCCAGTCGGGCAGTCCAGGATAAAGAAGTCCGTCTCCTGATCCTCCGCCGCGCACGCCACGAAATCCCGTATCCGCTCCGGGGCACTGACGCCGTCCTGGATGGCTTGCAAATCCAGCGCATACAGCTCCGGCGACCCAGGGACCAGATCCAGGCCCGGGACGATGTTCTCCAGGTTGTCGCTCCATACCGACTCTCCCTTGCCCATCAGCAGATCCGCCATGGTGCAGCTGTTGACGGGGTCGAACTTTGGCCGGTAAAACCGGGTCAGGTTCATCTGCCCATCACAGTCCGCCAGAACCACCCGTTTTTTGTAGCGGTTCACCAGGATGTCTGCCAGATTGATGGCGGTGACGGTCTTTCCGACACCGCCCTTGTTGTTCATAATTGCGATCGTTCTCATATGTCCTGTCCTTTCATCCTCTGGCCCCCGGCAAGCGTGGGCCCCATCCAGACCGAGCTATCAGCTCCGGCCGGTTCGGGAAATAAAACGTCTCCCGCCAGGTCTCACCGGTGACCGTGGAGCAGAACTCCACCACGTAAAACCGCAACTCCGGATGGATGTACACCACCTGGCAAGGCCGCGGGCTGGCGTCCAGCATATCTTTTGTGCCGTAAAACGTAGGCGCCCGGGTCAACGTATCTCCAATCTGCATAGCATTGCTCCTTAAAACGGCAGGTCCTTGGCCTCAGCCGGCGGCAGCTCCACGATCTCACCGATCCGCTGCTGGCCAGGTGTCTCCGTCTGTTTTCCAGTCTTTTTTCGGTTCCCGGTGGTATCTGATTTCCGGATGATTTTCGCCCCGCCCTCATCAGCCATAACGTAAAATGTCTGGCGGTTTGCGTCAAAGTACAGCGGCCACCGGCCCCGCTTGTACTCCTTGTTTTTGGCAATCTTGAGGATCCGGTTTTTCTCCTGATCCAGCTCATCGTCCTTGGGATTGGGCCGGAACAGCAGGAAGATCATATCCGCGTCCTGCTCAAACTGGCCGGACTCTTTCAGGTCGTGCATATCCGGCTCCCGCCAGCCGCCGGACCGGTCCTGGCGGCTCAGCTGCGCCAGCTCCACCACCAGGGTGCCGGAACTCTGGGCAAAGGTGTGCAGCGCCATGGAGATACCCGCCATTTGCTCCTGCCGGTTGGCCCGTCGGTCAGACTCCGGCGTCACCAGCTGCACGTAGTCGATGAAGATCACCTGGAAGCCATAGGCCTGGCTGGTGGCCTGGATCTCCGTGGCCGTCATTCCGGAGGCCTGCAGCACCGTGAGATCCCGCTTCGCCATATCGGCGGATTTGGCGGCCAGCGCAGCCCAGTCCTCTTCCGAGAGGCTCCGCAGCTTGATGTCCCGGGCGCTGATCTGCGCCACATGGCTCACCATGCGGTCCCGGACCTTGCGCTTGCCGGTCTCCAGGGAAAAGAAGCCCACCTTGTACTTGGCCGCCATGTGATAGGCCATCATGAGGGCCAGGGCCGTCTTGCCGTCTGACGGGTACCCGCCGAGCATCACCACATCTCCCAGCTCCGCAAAGGCCCCTTCGTCCACGTCCGGCAGACCAAAGGACACATACTCCGGCGCTGGCGCGTCCGGGTCCTGGGCGGCAAAAAAGTCGTCCAGCATCTCCCGCATAGTCCAGGCGTCGGTCTTGCGGCCATCGGAGAGCATCTGCCCCAGATCCGCGCACAGCGGGCGGCAATCCTCCAGCGTCACAGCTGTGGCCAGCTTGTCCGCCAGCTCCCGGACCCGCTGCAGCGTGGCCTGGGAATGCATCATAGCGGCGTACTCCCGCCAGTTGGCGCTGGTGGGCGTGTAGTTCATCAGATCTATCATGTAGCCGTTGTAGTCGGGCCCGATCCGGTCCCGGATGGTCACCGCATCCACGGAGCCCCCGGCCTGAAAGAGTGCCCGAGCTGTCTGGAAGATCAGCCGGTTGGCAGGATTGAGGAAATCTTTAGAGCTCACCGCCATCAGCACATCCCGGACGATCTCCGGATCGATGAGCATGGAACCGATGACAGCTCGCTCCGCATCCAGCTGGTGATCCAGCTTTTCCTGGCTGCTCATTGCCATCCGTAGGACCTCCTCTCCGGCTCCTGCGGAGCAGGCGGCACCGGGAGATCCTCCACGTCCTTCCAGCGGGCGTTGTTCAGGTATGTACCGGCGTAGGGCTTCCCGTATCCGGCCTGCCAGCTCTCAGAAGCCACCTGTTTTTCCAGCGCACGGCCAATCCGGGCAATCAGAGTGTCATCCGGCTTGAGCTTGTCCCAGGCTCGGATAGCACCCTGCCGATCCTCGCCCCGGACGTTGGTACGGTAGTAGGTCCAGAACGCCTCAAACCTCTCCGGCTTCCAGTCAGCAGTCTCCTTGAGTTCCCGCTTCCTGCGCTGCCCCCCTTGGGGGGCTTTAGGGGGTATATTATTCTTTAAGTCTTTATTTCTTTGTGTCGGGTTTCCCGACGACGGTGTTTCCCGTTGACGGTTTTCCCCGTCATCGGTATTTCCCGACAACGGTATTTCACCGTTGTCGGGTTTTCCGGACGACGGTGGTGCCACGTCCTGCAAAATGTAGATATTCCCGCCGAATGTCCCGTTCTCCTGGTGGGCCTGCTCCCGAACCAAGTAGCCCACTTTCTCCAGCTCGGCAAGCGTATTGCGGATGGAGTCCTTCCCTACCCCTGTAAATGCTGCGAGCCCGCTGACGCTGAACTCCCAGCCCTCCGGACGGGACATCATCACCGCAAAAAGGCCTTTGGCCTTGAGGCTCAGTCGCTTGTCCGTAATCATAGAGTTATACAGGACTGTAAAGCTCTCCCGCCTGCCAGACCTAACCACGCTGTCGCTCATGAGATCACCGTCCCTCGATCCGATCAATCACTCGGAAAAGTCCATTTGTAGCTGAGCAGACGCCCAGCACCACGAAGAAAAACTCCCAGCCTGTCATAGAGAGGTCCCCCCCCCCCCGACAGTCGTATGGGCCTTGCATTTCCGAGCAAAACGTGTTATCATAATTTTGCGATTGTTCTCGGACGCAAGTCCCGGAACCGAGCGCCCTGAGGTTGCCGCCTTGGGGCGTTCTTTTTTTATGCCTGTGACACGCCGCGCTTTTTTCTGCGGTCTTTGCTCTGTTGTAACGTCTTCGCTCAATCCCAGCTCCATGATCGCCCGTACCAGCTCCTGCAGCTCCGCCATGATCTGGTCAAACAACGGTCGCTCCTCCGGGGAGATCACCCCGTCCTCCGCAATGTCCAAAAGTTCCCGCTCCCGGTGCCGCTCCGCGAATTTGCGCACCAGATTGATAATGCGGATCGCCGCCCTGGGCAGATCCAGCACCGTCACCGGCGGCAGGATCTCAGCGGCCACATGGCTCACCAGCCGCAAGTGCTGCACGGCCAGAAGTTGGCTATCGTAAAGCACCACCATCTGATAGGCGATGTCGTCCGGCACCGGGGCCTCCCCGGCCTCGTACCGGGCCAGCTGCCGCACGGAACAGTTGAGGCCTTCGGCTGCCTGCTCCTGGGTCAGTCCGGCCTGCTCTCGGCAGGTCCGATAGATCTCTATGCCATTACCCGGCATGGTCCATCAGCCTCCTTCGTGATAAGATTCTGTCATAACCTCGGTGGCTCGCTCATCCACCCACTTTTCAAACAGCTTGGTGTAGATCTCGTAGCACATATGCTTGCGACCGGGGATGCAGATCCCCCAGGGATACAACCCGGCCTGGATTGCATTGGCCACCTTGGTTTCCGTTGTGGATACACCCAGCAGCCGTAAACGCCGCACGGTCTCGTTAAGCGTCATGGTTTCAATGAACTGTTGCATAGGAATCCTCCTTCCGCTAAAAGTTTGCAAGAATGTTTATGCGCTGGCGGGTTCACGGCCCAGGAGCGCATCCACGGTGGAGTCCAGAATGTCCGCTAGTTTGATCAGGTTTGCCGCGCTGGGCAACGCCGCCCCGGACTCCCAGGCAGAAACCGATGCCTGGGAAACGCCCATGCGGTCCGCCAGCTCATACTGCCGCATTCCCCTGGATTCTCGTATTTTTTTGATTTCCATATCCTTCCTCCTTTCCCGGATACTTGAAACGCTTGTTTGAGTGTGATAATATAGTTTAAAACTATATTATGGGGTGTTTTGATAATGACCGTGGAACTGATCACCGCCATTGCACCATATATCACTGCCCTGGTTGGCTTGCTGAGCGGCGTATATGCTGTTTCCCGTGCCAACAGCAATCAGTTGACATCTACCTATTTCAGTCGGATGACTGCCGCCTATGAAAACCACTGGGCCGCCTTTGCCGAATTTGTCTATTATCCCAACGACAAAACCCGGAACGCTTATGTCGTGGCTGTTTATAATGCCGTGCTTTACTCTTCCGAGGACGCGGCAAATGGCATACAGGCTTTGTTCCACAAGGCCATTGAGTACACCAGATCCGGACAGTCCGATGCGCGTCAGCTTGATAAGTGGGCCGGAGACCTTGAGGTGATTTTGCACAATGACGTTCTTCGGTTTCGCGAACGGGGTTCCCGGTAAAAGAATCACACCCCAGATACCACGCCAGCATCTTTCGGATCACCGAAAGATCACTGACCGCGTCGCTGATTCTTTTTTCTTTCATAATCTGTTTCCATGAGCTTATCGCAGCGGATCTTGCATCAGACTCCTTGCTGCTCCTGTTGAAAAAAAACATGGTTTTCCCCTTTCTGCCTCGCGGCTTAGTTTGAAATTGTTTAGCTTGTGGTTATAACTATAAATCGAACTTTTTTAACTGTCAATATAATTTGATTTACTTTTTTAACTTTGTGTACTTTTACTGCATTTAGGGGGTGATTACTGTGTTTTATGACAATTTCATCAAGCTTTGTAATCAGGCTGGAAAAGCACCTTCTTTTGTTGCAGAAGAAATAGGGTTAAAAAAGTCTGCTGTTACTAGTTGGAAAAAGGGTAGGACCCCAACTGACGCCAACTTGCATAAAATTGCATCCTACTTTGGGGTCACAGTTGAAAGCCTCATTGATAAAAAAAATACGGTGTCCGATTCGGATACCATCAGCGAGGATGACTTGAAAGCCGCCTTTTGGGGCGGTGATAAGGACTTGAGCCAGGAAGATCTGGACGCCATGTGGAGCGATGTGAAACGGTTTGCCGCTTTCATTGCGCAGCAAAAAAGGCAGGAGAAGCAGCAGCATGATTGATTTACCCGCATTGTATGACTTTGCGGCGCAGCGCAGCATTGATGTGTACTGGTTCAGTTTGGATGCTGCGGAATCCCTGTCCTATATGGACACGGATGGGACCTGCTATATTGCTGTGGATCCTTGGTGCCTCCGGACCTTGGCAGACGAAAAGACAAAACTGGCCCACGAGCTGGGCCACTGCGAGACCGGCAGCTTCTATAACCGCTATGCCAAATTGGATCTCCGTCAAAAGCATGAGAACCGGGCCGACAAATGGGCAATCCGGCAGCTCGTGCCGGAGGATACCTTGGATCAGGCCGTGGCCGACGGATATACGGATCTTCCGTCTCTGGCGGAGCATTTCGGCGTAACAGAGTCGTTTATGCGCAAAGCTGTCTGCTGGTACACCCACGGCAATCTGGCAGCAGATTTGTATACGTGATTCCCCGCCAGCGTGCGAATAAAAATAAAACGTGTCCGATTCGGACACATTAAGGGAGCTACCTGACCATGGTAAAGTGCAGTCAGTGTGGGAAAAAAGGATTTTTCCTGTTCTATCAGGACGGGCTATGCCGCGAATGCTTTGAAAAAAAGCAAAAAGAAGAAGCTCGCGCGCTGGAACAGAAGAAAGCTGAGCAGCAACGAGAAGAGGAAGAACACAAACAAAAACTTCAGTACGCATTGCAGATATACAGCAAATTGATAATGCATTACCAGCAAAGTAAGGTAAGCCTTGCCACGTGTACCATTGATGATTTATCTGCTGCTGTCACTGAGGGTGCACGGTTCTGCGATTTGCTGGCCAAATTTGTATCCATACCTCTTTTTATAGATGCATTTATGCAAGACAGCAGCAACCATGAAACATTTATTCTTAACAATGTTTTTGGGTATATAAAGGTCCGTGAGGATCGCACGATTTGTCTGGATGGTATCAGAGATGGTGTTGAAAAGGATTGTAAAAAGTATCGGGAAATTATTCATAAATCTGCCGAGTTTGAACATCTAATCGCTACTCTTCCTACGGCGGACTTCCCTGCTGAAACCAGTCCTCTATTTCCTCCCAGCACAAACTTTCCGCAAATGGAAGATTCCAATATTACAAAACGCACAAAATATTCCGCAGTTAACTCATATTACGTACTAGATACCGAGACCACAGGGCTTTCTATTACAACCGCTGAGGTTATACAAATATCGGCAATTCGTTTTATGAATTTCCAACCCGTAGAAGCGCTGACTTCTTATGTGCATCCCAAACACGGGCTGAATGCAGATGCTCAAAAAATAAACCAAATTACCGAAGAGGATGTAAAAGACGCTCCGGAGATCGATCAGATACTCCCGGCTTTTGATGCTTACTTGGCCCCAGGTGTTCCTATCGTGGGACATAATCTTGGCTTTGATTATAATTTCCTTCGAGCAAATGGAAGCCGGGTCATGAGAGAAAATTTGACTAAGGAACGGAAGTTTTTTGATACACTTGAGCTTTCTAAGCGAGAGTATAAAGATTCTCCCAAGTATAGTCTGGACTATCTGTGTCGAACTGAGCTTGGGATTATTAGAAGTACAGCCCACAATTCTCTCTCAGACGCTCTGGCTACCGGACTTTTATTTGCGGCCATCTGCCAGTCTCGTATGGAAGCATCAGATTCCTAAATATTAAAAAACGTGTCCGATTCGGACACAAAAAGCCGCCCCTGGCGGGCGGCTTTTTCTTAATCGCGGAATCGAACAAACGTTTTACGGAGGTGCGCACAGTGGTGTGTCCAAAATGCAAAAAAATCATCCCGGATGACGCTGCTCTGTGCTGCTACTGCGGGAAAGTTCTGATCCGTAAACCCAGAAAGCGCAGAAAACGACCAAACGGCACCGGATGCATCCACAAAATGACAGACCGGCGCCGGTCGAATCCCTACCGGGTCGAAAAAAACGGGACGTCGCTGGGGTATTTTCCATCTATGGAGGCAGCCCAACAGTTTCTGGATAAAGTCAACTCTAAGCCGCGTCTGGCCAATACCATCAATCTGACCTTGGACCAGATCCATGACATCTGGAAAGAGCGAGATTATCCACAGCTTTCCCCGAAAGGGCAGGAGACCTATGACACCATCTGGCCGAAGTTTGAGGGGATCAAGTCTACCAAGATGCGGGACATTACCACACAGACCGTGCAGCCGCTGATCGATGAGGAGATCCAGAAGGGCCGTTCCAGATCCCAGCAGGAAAAGATCCGCAGTATGTACAGTCTGCTCTGTCAGATTGCCATGGAACTGGACGTCATTGACCGCAACTATGCCACGTTCCTACGCCTGGGGCAGCAGGGAGCCGTGCAGCGGGATGTTTTCACAGAGGACGACATTCGATTGGTTCTGGAGGATGCTGCAGGGAGCGACACCTCCAAGATCATCGCCATCTTCCTGTATACAGGTTTCCGGCTCAATGAATTGCTGGCCATGCCTCTTACCGGCGTCAATATCGAAGAGTGGTTTTTTCGTGGCGGTGAAAAAACAGAGGCCGGTAAAAACCGTCTGGTTCCGATCCTGCCCACAATTCAACCATTTGTTCAATACTTTGTGGAAAAGTCGAAAGGCGATTTGTTTCTTTCGGGCTATGACGGAAATCTTGACGCGAGAAACTTCCGGCGCCGTGACTACTATCCAACGCTGGAACGGCTGGGGATCCGCACGAAGGATCGCCGTATGAACCCCCACAGCTGCCGTTATACGATGGCCACCCGTGGCCATAGCATGGGAATCGACGATGATACACTGGCCAAGATCCTTGGCCACGCAGATTTCGACATGACGTCCGGGACCTACATCCAAGCGGACCTCGAAACGCTGCGCCGTGAGATGTCCAAACTAGAGCCCAAAAACATGGGCGAGAATGTGGGCGAAACTGAAATAACATAAGGGAGCATGCAAAGCGGAAAAGCATTGACACACCACAATTCATGTGCTACCATGTCTCTCAATGTGGGGCTTGATATGCTTGACGTGCAGGGGGTCACAGGTTCGAGTCCTGTATCGTCCACCAAATGAAACCCTTGAAGCCCAATGGCTTCAAGGGTTTTTCTTATGCCTTTCCATGAGTTACCCTTGTTTTTACCCTTTTTGTTGGGTAAAAACGGCCTATCCGGCAGATACTTCTTGAATCATTTTCTCCATCCGGTCTGCACTGTCTTTTTTCATCTGACTGGTCACATGGGCATAGACATTCAAAGTAAACTCCGGTGTCGCATGGCCTAAATTCTCCTGTGTGGTCTTGATGTCGTCACCGCCTTTTAACGACAAGACGGCATATGTATGGCGCAGATCATGAAAGGTTGTTTCCGGTGAGCCGATTTTCTTCATCACTCGCTTGAAGCAGTCGTAGACTGTCCGATAGGAAAGGAAGCCTCCGGTGCTGTTAGAAAAAACAAGGTTGTTCTCCGTCCATAAATCCCCTGCCTCCAACCGCTGTCTGTTTTGCTTCAACTTCTGCATACGGAAAAGCCGAAGCACCGAAGGAGCCAGCGCAAGACACCTGCTTTTGTTGTTCTTGGTAGAGGAGAGGTAGCAGGAACCTCCTGCCTGCCGAGCATGACAGAGCTGCTGCTTAATCAGGAGCGTTCCGTGTTCAAAGTCAACGCAATCCCAGGTGAGCCCCAGCACTTCCCCCTCCCGAATCCCGGTAAACAAAGTGATCTTGTACAAGTATTCATGCGGGTCATGCGGGCATCCTTTGATAGCGTTCAAAAACGCCGGGATATGTGCCTTATCCAGGGGATGTCTCTCTTTCTTTACAACTCTTGGAAGATTATAAGCATTGGCGGGGTTACTTGGCAGACAGCAAAGGTCAGCCGCCTGTTGGAGCACCTTATGCAAAACCCCATGGATATTCCGAACCGATTTGGCAGAAAGGCCCAGTCCTCCGCTCTTCTTGTCCGCTAAAAGTTGGTTGTGCTGGTGCTGAATCTGTTTTCCGGTGCAGGGTCAAAGCCGACCGTGCAGCGGGCCTCATGGTAGGTATAGCTTTTTCCATTTCTTACCTGTGTTCTCCTCTGAATACTGCCCGCACCATTGGCGGCACGAGCCATTTTTTTGCGTGGTATACGGTCAATTCCATTTTAATGTGCGTTGAGGAAGCTCATTAAAGCTCCTCTTAAAATCCTGATTTGCCGCCCCTCTTGGGCGTTCGGAATCCGCTCCATGTCTCCACCGTCCATATGCTCACCCCCGTAAATCAGGAATCCTCGTCCAGCCAATACGCCTGAAAACCGTACCGCTGGTTCCACTGTTCCCGTCGTTGAGAAGAAAGCGGTCTGTGCATTTTGGAGGATCAGGTTTGCGTCCGGGCCACCCGGAAGGTCCCTATCCTGTGCGGGGACTGTATGCTGCCTATGGTGGAGGCATAAAAAGAGCCATCTATAAAAAAGACACGCCGCGCACATGCGCGGCGTGTCTAGCCTGAAAGATCATAGATAAAGCCTTCAAAAAGCAGATTCAGAGCGGCAAGGAGAAGAGCGAAACACTCTTAGGCGTAAGTGCCCAGGTTGGAATCCAGATCTCCAAAGAACTGAATACAAACCCACGTTTTATTAGAAGTCTGGGCAACACCAATGCCCATATTATTTAGGGTAGAATCAATCATGGCGCTAAAATGGCCCGGAGAATTTACCCAATTATCCACTGCATCCTGCGCTACAAAAGCACTGTCCGCATAAAAACCGGTCAAGTTAGACCCGCCACCATAAAAAACTCCAGCAGCTTTGCGCATTTCAAGTTCCATCTTTGGATTATGTCCGCTCCAGAAAGAGCCTGTTTTTGCATACTCTTCTGCCGCCATCTGGGCTGCATTCATCATGGCATCATCCACCGGCAGGGCGGCGACGCCGTTCTCCTTGCGCACCTCATTGGTCAGGCGTACGATCTCCTCCCGAATCGCCATGTTGGCGTCCAGATCTCCCATGGTGGAGCCGGTATTTCCACTGCTGGAGGAAGAACCATTAGTCACCGTCACGTTAATAGTAGCAAGCACCGTCTCATAATCCGTGGTGGAAAGGCACTGCAAGGTTACATCAGAGGCTGCAAGCCCCTCAATCACGAGAGAATTTGCACTGTCATCCCAATGCATTTCCGCAATGCGCTTTCCATCCACAAACTTGTTGCCATCGAAAGAGCTCCAGGCCTCATCAATCTGATTTTGAATTGCTACAGTCTCGCCCACGCCGAAGGTCACGTTGTAGGTACCGCCCTGCTTCAAAACCAGAGTATCGCCCGCTGTATAGACCTTGTCAGAAGTGCTGGGCGTGGTCTCCACCGGTGTCTCCACCACGCTGCCGGGGTTGGCGATCTTCGTTTCGTAGCGATACAGCATGGCAGCAACATGGGAACGCTTAATGGCGCCAAAGGGGTTCATCGTGGTATCCGTGGTGCCGCCAAGGATGCCGGCGGGAACCGCCCAGTTGAGAATGGCCGTCTTGATTTCGCTGCTCACATTGGTCATATCGGCATAGGGATTCTCCGCACTGTTGTTCACTTCAGCCTTGCCGTTGAGCTTGGCGAAGTTGTACAGCATGACGGCGAACTCGCTGCGGGTGATACCCTCGTCCGGATTCAGGGATGCGGCATCCAGCTTATCCGCCATGAAAATGCCGTTTTGCTTGGCCCAGGCGCAGGCGTCGGCATAATAGGCTGTGGAGGCCACATCCGTATAGCCGCTGGTGCCGGTGACCTTGGGAGAGCCAGCGTAGCGGTACAGCACCGCAGCCAGCTGGCCACGCTTCATCTGAGCCTCCGGAGAAAAGGTCGTATCCGTGGTGCCATTGAACAGGCCCTTGGTTACAACATACTGGATCTCCTTATTCGCCCAATAAGTGGACGGAACATCCTTAAAGGATGTGGCGGCAAAGCTCAGAATGCCAATGCACAGACTGGCCACCATCGAAATGGCCAGCAGAAAAGACAATGTTCTCTTGTTTTTCATCGTAAGATCCTCCTAATGATTATTGATGTATTGAATGATATGCTGAATCTTAACTTTCCCGGGAGTTCCCGGTACCTGATATATTATATGCAAATACCACAAAAAATATTCGTAGTCAATATATCAGTGCTAATTTGGAACTGCTCCGGTATCTATTATATTATATGCAAACATCAAAAAAATATTTGAGAAACAGAAATAGAATCAAAAAGAATCAGTTTGTGAAAATTATACCACTGTTGTCCAGAGATGAAAAGGGTCAGAGAAAGACAAAGAGATGGATCAGGGATGCGTGGTGCAGGAAGCCCTTCCCTCCCCCCATAAAAATAAAATCGGCGGCGCCTGGCTAATGTAAAGATACCCATAATAGAGCCATTTTCGTTTTCGTGGTGTATTTCACAACGGCTTTTTATAAAAAAGACAGCCACCTTCAGTCTAGCTGCTACTATGACCAGAATAACCTTGTATGAGCTGTTTTTCTCTGATAAAATAAAAGAAAAAGCATACAATAGACTAATCCAAAATTTAGGTGATAGAAATAGGAGGATGAGTACGATGCCGGAAATAAGTAAATTTGGGGGCATTCGGATCACAATGTACTATGATGATCACAATCCGCCCCATTTTCATGCACAATATGGAAATCAGGGCGCTTTGTTCGATATCCAAGGAGGTTATGTGATCAGTGGCGGACTTCCGTCAAGGCAGTTGAAGTTTGTTTTGGCATGGGCGGAAATGCACAAAGATGAACTCATGCAGAACTGGGAACTTGCTAAGGATAATCTGCCTTTGGAAAAGATCGCTCCCCTGATGTGAAGAAGGAGGCTGAGTGTATGGATTTTATGCCAATGATTGTACAGGCCATTGCCGGTGAGAATTTCACTGTGTATGCCTATTTTAACGACGGAGCGATCCGCTTGGTAGATGTAAAACCGTTCATTAAAAAAGGTGGAGTCTTCTCTGCAATTGCTGATCCGACAGCCTTTAGAGAGAAGCTAACAGTCCTCAACGACACGGTTGCGTGGGACATTTCTGGGGATCGTGATCCGACAAAATGCATTGATCTGGATCCGATTTCGATTTTTAAAACGTGTCCTATTGTTTCAGATCCTTTGGCTGGGGTAGGTTAAGATAGTGGAGAGAGTAAGAACTGCTGTTCAGAGAAATCTGTGCAGCAGTTCTTTTTTATTCTGTAGGAGGCCCCCGACATCGTAAAGATAACCATAATAGAGCCATTTTCGTTTTCGTGGTGTATTCCTTCCACCACAGCTTTTTTATAAAAAAAGACAGCCCCTTCAGTTTCCTGAAAGGGCTGTTCGTGTCTCCTAAAAAAAATAAATTTCCTTGTGATAAAAAAACTCCTATATTGCATATCATATAGGCAAGGGACCTGCTTTTGGCAAGTTACCCTAAAAATCTCTCCAAGAGAGATTTTGCGATTGCTGAAGCAACGGTTGGCAAAACCGTCTTCAGTAAAGAAAAGAGCACCTGCCGTAGCTTGGTGGGCCTTGGACAGCTGCTCTTTCTTTCAACTGCCGCATCTGCCTTTTTTAGGTGGATGCGGTTTTTTGTACCCTCTTTTAAGAGGATGCGAAACCTTTCAAACTTTTCCGGGTCTGAAAGGATCTCTTGCATCATACACATCTTTTGCAATTGGATCCAATTCCAGAAAACAAGAGATGCAATGATGATAGCAATAGAAAGAAAAACAGTTATAAACACTGCAATCGGAAGAATTTTCATCTTTTAGGAGACCTCCTTTTTTGCAAAAGAGGTAACCTACCGATCAGCAGTTCCCGACGCCCAACCAGTTCCTTGTCAAGCCTGTTATTCTATCTCCTCAAATATGTTTGTCCCTATGATATGCAAATCCATTTTCAAAAAAAGAAGGCGGCTGCCCATAAATGTCCCGCCACTGTAAAGATAACCATAATAAAGCGATTTTCGTTTTCGTGGTGTATTCTGCCACGGCTTTTTTATAAAAAAAGACAGCCCCTTCAGTTTCCTGAAAGGGCTTAGAATATCAATCGATCACGGACATATCTTCGTTAAGAAAAACGATATAGTCGCTGGGAATTTCCCGTTTGCACTGGACCTCATATCCTGCTGCTGGTTCATACACAAGATCATCTTCATAACTCATAGGCAGCCGGATCTTCAAAATCACAATTCGCTCATCGCCAAACTCTTCTCCTAACCAGTTGCTAAGAGCATTTTCCATGTCCTCCTGTGTCGGGAACAGAAAAATCACAGGCTCTTGTTCTTTACAACTTTCAGACCTTTCCCCAATTTCAGGCTGAAGGCCTTCCCTGCTGATTTTCCAGGCATTAGAATACAGAGTGACATGAAAAAACGTTCCGCAATCTTCATATCCATTCCAATCGCAGTTCCCACAAAAACCCGTCTCTTCCAGATAAGCTCCTGATTGAGAATTGCCACAAACCATCACGGTCTCGCCCTGATCGTTCTGAAATTCTTTGGTATAAGGGCAATCAACGCATTGCATGATATTCTCTCCTTTACACTAATTGATTTTTCCTATGATTTCTTGTGAGATCACTGGTCTTTCCATAGAATCACCTGTCCAGACAATAGACTTTTGGGGACATTGATAATTCTCTGATTTGTGCTGCCTCTAAATTTGCAGGTCTCGCTTTTTTTGTCGATCAGAAAAGGCCCATCAACCAAAACGTCAACTTTCTCCAAAAAGAGTTTCTTTGCCGGATCCTTCAGCAATTCTTCATACGTCCACCCAGTATAGGCCCAGACATCGAGCCCAAGAGAATGAGTGTATTCCGCAAGTTCTGCGCATTCGGCCGGCTGCATAAATGGATCTCCTCCAGAAAAAGTTACTCCATCTGTAAGCTTCTTGCTTTGGTCTAGAATCAGCCCTCTCATGTAATCAAGAGGAACTTCTTTTCCTCCAGCCGGATCATGGGTATCCGGATTCTGACATCCAGGACAATGATGTGGACACCCCTGCGTAAAAATTACGAATCGCCATCCGTCTCCATTGACCAGACTGTGTGTCAAGGTTCCTGCTATTTTCATGATTCCATCTCCTTAATAGAATTTGTTCTGTTATATGCAAAAAACAATACCGGTTCTCTTTTTAGAGAACCGGTTTTGTTTAGGTGGAAAGAGAGATTTTTCCGCTTTTGATTTTTTTGAAAAGCAGTTCATTCGCCATCTCATTCATCTCATTTACCGCTGTAATGAGATCATCCATCTCTTCTTGATCCATATTACAGATTGCCCACAAAATTTGATCCGGATTCACCACAGCAACATCACAATTGCAAACCCGAAAAATTGACAGGAATCCGTTTTGGCACGCCCGATAAAATTCCGAGGCGTTTTCCTTTGAAGACCTCGGCAGGTTTCCAGGCAAAAAATAGGAACAGGGCTGAAATTCCAGCAGCAGATCATTGACATCACAACCCTGAAATCCCTGGCAAAGAAAATCCATAGCCGAAATTTCTTCTACAGTCGTATCCCGTTCGATGAATGGACCCATGTCATATACAATGGCCACATTCCCTTCAGAATCCGCTGCCAGAATTTCCTGGTACATCATGCCGGAGCCCTTCATCACAACATAGGATCCATTTGTTCCATTTTTGAAGAAAATTTTGGCATTTTGGTATCCCTTTTGCAGAATATAATCTGCCAGAGCTTTCTCGTTAGGTGTCTGGTAGATCTTCATCCGGCCAACAAAGAAACCATAGCTTCCATGATCATGCAGCTGCGTGATCTGGATAGGACCAGAGGTCAAATTTTTGCACGATCTGTCCGGAAAGAAAAGCTTTCCGCTACCCGGCTGGCCAGTCGGAATTCTGCAATAAAGTCCCTTCTTCCCCGGCCAAAGAAATGTTTCCCATAAAATCGTATTGTCCTGCATTTTACTATACCTCCTAAAAAATTTGATATGTTATATGCAGTTTTTCAATAAAAAAACTCTCCCCCCTCAAAAAAGAGGAGGAAGAGACTTTTTCATGTTATTTATTATTTTCATCGAAACCAAGAGTTTTCAAAAACTCTTTTACTTCTGGACTCGATTCATCCTGCTCTCCTTCTGCATCCAGCAATTTATTAAAAAGATCTTCTGAAACCATCCCATTGATAAAAGCGTTGACTATGTTCGCCACATTAGCCATATCTGCTTTTGCATAGCCCATCGTTGTAAACAGATCATCCTCAGGAATATCGTCAATTGAGTATTGAATAGATACAGTTTTTGATTCCAGATCAAATTCCATACCTATTGGCTGGCGGGAATCAGGTTCTATCAACTGCAAAATTGCAGAACCTTTTTCTTTCAGTCCCGGGTAGCTTTCTGTTCCCTTTTGTCCCGGACGATCAAACGTAACCATTTCTCGCCCCAAATCAAACCATATCTTTTCCATTTACTCACTCCTCCGTTTATCTAAAGGCAACTTGACATACTCCCACAGCTTACGCAGTGGGCTTTCTGCTTGTCTTTCAGTAAAATTTTCTCCCTGGTTTATCCGTAGGAAGTGTCAACATTTCAGATGTAAGCATCATAGCATATCAAAAGGGAAAAATAAATATCGTCGCCACACAAAAAGTCCCCTTCATCTTTCGATGAAGGGGATGCCTTTTCAGCAGATTTCCTTAGCTTCGGACTTCTTTTTCTTCTTCGCAGCGGCCTTTCTGACTTTCAGCGGAGAAAACTTGTTCGGAGTGTACACTTCCTCATTGTCTACCCCTACAACGGGGAACGGGAACTTGTTCACCTTGTCCAGGTTCTCTACCTCCAGCTTCTTCTTCTGCACTGTCTGATGGATCACATCACCAACAATGCAGAACACAGTCTTGTTCTCACCGCCGCCGGCATTGAATCGGATGGCCCGGGACAGCAGATAGCTACGCAGCTGATGGAAATTCTGGTCAGCCAGGGCCCCGGATGCAGCCACACTACCGGGATCCGCCAGAATATCACACAGGTCAATCAGCAGCTTCTCATTGATGCCGTTTTCATAGGCAATCATGATCGCAGCTCGGATCGAGGCCTTTTCAAAACCATGCCCAAGAGCATGGTAATTGCTCAGAATCCACATGATGGAATCCTTATGCTGCTGCATATACTGGGCCTTCTCATCCTGCGTGGGCATCATGTGCCGCCAGCAGTAACTGAGGATGTTACAAATGCTAGACGCCCGGGGCGAAATCCAATGCAGATCGGGATACCCAATCTTGATCCGATCGCAAATACTTCTCCGCCGGCCACAATCGATGTGGTCCATGCAGGCCGGAGGACAGTTTCTCACAACCATCATCATCTGGGGCACATTGGCGGCCACCACTGCATGAAGCCGATGCTGGCCATCAATCAGGCGGCCTTCGGTATCAAAGCAAACTGGCTGCGGAGAACGCTCCCAGGTTCCTTTCATCATGTCGAGACACATGTTATGCACATGCCTGGCGCTGACATTGCGGTTCTCCGCTACATTCGTAAGTAAGAATTGTTTTGCCAGATCAGGGGTAATCAGAACCTCTTCTCCAACCATCTTGAGGGTAGTGACAGTGTTGTTCTTCTTAGCCATTTTTTTAAATCTCCTTTTATTTTTATCTACCTGTAATAAGGTTTGCCATGTTATATGCAAATTCAGGAATTCAATGGCTGCAGAAGAAATATTTTTTAGAAAATTTAAAAACGCATAAAGAAAAAGATGCCCGGCGGCGGTTGTAGGGACCGGCGGCGCCGTTGTGTTCCGGGTTTCCTTATCTGCGGGAAACCCTGTCGCTTCAGGTGAAATCAAATCAATGTTCAAAATCCTGTTTAATTTCTTGTATAGAAGCAAATAATCAGATACAGAATAGAAAAAGAAATGTGATCCGACGGAGGTTCTTCTTAAAATTTTATATATCAAAGAAATAGGACCTGATCCAGAATCAGATCAAGCCCCTTATGTAGAACTGGACTTATTTCTATTTTGATCAAGGAGAAACAGGATCCGGCTGGCTTTGTCCAATCGGCCGCCGATACTCTTTTCTTTTATGCCTCTTATCACCATTGTCTTTTACTGCTTTTGCCGTATAATATACTCAAATGGCTCAATACCTATCTGAAAATATTCTTCTCCGTTTTTGCATATAATAAGAAACAACCTATAAGGAGGAGATACATAATGTCGAAAGCGGATCAGATTTTTGTTGATACCGTAAAAAAAATCCTGAAGGACGGTGTGAGTGACGAGGGGATGACTGTTCGCCCCCATTGGGACGATGGAACTCCTGCCCATACCCTGAAGATTTTTGGGGTTGTCAATCGCTATAACCTGCAGGAAGAATTCCCTGCAATGACACTGCGGCAGACGGCTCTCAAATCTGCCATGGATGAGCTGCTCTGGATTTGGCAGAAAAAGTCCAACAATGTCCATGATCTACATTCCCACATTTGGGACCAGTGGGCCGATGAAACCGGCTCTATCGGAAAGGCCTATGGCTATCAGCTTGGTATCAAGCATATCTACCCTGAAGGAGAGATGGACCAGGTGGATCGGGTGCTTTATGATCTCAAGCATAATCCTGCCTCCCGCCGCATCATGACCAACATCTACAATTTTCAGGATCTGCATGAGATGCACCTTGCCCCTTGTGCTTACTCCATGACCTTCAATGTTTCCGGCAACGTGCTCAACGCCATTTTGAATCAGCGCAGCCAGGATATGCTGACCGCCAGCAATTGGAATGTGGCTCAGTATGCCATTTTGCTGATGATGATTGCACAGGTTACCGGGTACAAAGCAGGCGAACTGGTCCATGTTATTGCGGACTGCCACATCTATGATCGGCATATTCCGTTGGTCAAGGAGCTGATTCAGCGGGAACAGTATCCGGCGCCGAAAGTCAGCCTGAATCCTGATATTCGGGATTTTTATGATTTCAGCGTCAATGATCTCATCGTGGAGAACTATCAGCATGGTCCTCAAATCAAAATTCCTGTTGCCATCTAATTTCAAAAAACAAAAATAAGGAGGTGAAGGGGACAAGCGAATCGCTTGTCCCCGTAAAAATGAAGGGAAAAAGGTTTCGTTTGGTATTGGCCCTGTCGTTGGTGATCAGCTGCTTTGTTGGGGTACTCAGCTTTGCCTCCCCTCAGCAGTTTCCGGATCTTCCTGCCTGGTGTTCCGAAGCTGTCAATGATATGGCATCGCAAAACATCCTGAGTGGCTTTGAGGATGGCAATTTCTATCCCGATCGAGCCATGACCCGTGCGCAGCTGGCAAAGGTGCTGCATTTGATCTATGCTCCTGAGATCGATGAGTCAGCAATGAAAAATGACCCTATTCTCAGTGAGCAGCTGGAATACACAGAATCTGTCAATCCTGGCAGCTGGGCAAATACGCATATTGCCCTGGCCAATTCTATTTCTATTGGAGAATTTGGATACAAATATGAAGACTGGGCAAAACCTGCTACCCGGTATGAGATGGCTCACATGGCATCTCAGTTTGCCGCCTACCGATTGATGCTGGACGGTAAGGACACTACTCTGGTTGCATTGGATGATTTGATCCCCTACATCGGTGATTATGATACTTTTGCAGATAGACCTTATGCAAAGGCCGTTTTGTGGATGTATTCGGAAGGACTTACAAACGGATCTGACAGTAAGGGTTCGTTCAATCCCGATGCAACGATCACCCGTGGGCAGGCCTGCGTGATTTTGTATCGGATCCAGAATGATGATGCCAAGGTGAGTGTCACAACAACTTCTACCCCATCGATCGACAATGCTATGGAGTTCCAGGGCGGAGAGTATAAGCCGGGCAGTGTTTACGGTCCGAAGCTGAATCAGACGGAACTGAACGAAGTAAAGGCAGTTGTTGAATCGTTCGTTTCTGGATATATCACAAACGATATGAGTGATTACGAGAAGGTCTCGTTGGCCCAGGAGTTTTTGTCCCAGACCTGCAGTTATGCTCCTGATTGGTCGAAGAACCAGGCAAACACCGCCTGGGGGGCTCTGGTCTATCATGAGGCACAATGTTCAGGTTATGCTCGGGCTTTGAAAGCGCTCTGTGATGGGATGGGAATCGGCTGCTATTATGTCCATGCAGATAAGAATGCCAGCAACCCAAGCCATCAGTTTAACATGGTCCAGGTAAACGGAAACTGGTATATCGTGGATCCGCAGTTGAACGATACCATGGGCAACTACTGGCCTGCTTTTTTGATCAGTGGAAATGCCTATACTTCCCTAACTGGAGTTACATGGGATTCTTCTGGACTGCCGGAGTGCAGTAGAAATTACCAGCGTTAAACAAATTTCGACCCCAGGACATGCATGTCCTGGGGTCTTTCTTTTGCCTTTGTCTTATCAGAATTCTTCAGTGAAGACATGAAGATGCCGCCTGAAAATGACGCTTTCCGCTTTACAGTTACCTTATTTCGCTATATAATATGCAACGTGTAAACTTTTAGCAAGGAGGAGCGATTATGGGCGTGGTCGTCACTGTCGTCAACCAAAAGGGCGGCGTAGCCAAAACAACAACCGTCTCTGCATTAGCTCATCTTTTAACACAAAAAGGTTATCGGGTTCTTTGCATTGATCTTGATCCGCAGCGCAATTTGGATATGCTGGCCGGGAAAGACATTCCAATTCCGATCAATGATATGACAACTGGCAGTATGCTTCATGTTTTGAATCATGAGATAGACTTGGAAAAGATTCTGGTCCATACAGATTTAGGGGATTTGGCCAGGGCGTCTTCACAACTTTCCAGTTGGAATGGGCGGCCAGTTCTGACAAAGGATGAATATAAAACTCTTCGTGATAAACCCGATGAGTTGATCCGGCTGTTGGAAAAGCGTTTCGAAAAGACCGATTTCTCCAAGGAGTTGGCAGAGATCATTCCCACTGTTCAGGATCAATATGATTTTATTTTGATTGATACAAACCCATCGCTTACTCTTCTTACTCTCAATGGCCTATGTGCAGCAGATTATGTATTGATTCCAGCTTTCCCTGAAAAGTCCTCCCGGGAAGCTGTCGTTGAGTTATGGAACACCATCGAGGGCCTTCGTTTTTATAATAAGGGAAAGTATCTGAAGGTATGCGGAATTCTATTAACCAATGTAAATTTACGGACCAACCTCTATAAGAGCTGGCTTGCCCCCTTCCGGAAAATTGCCCTCAAAATGGGAACCATTGTATTCAATACCACCATATCCCGTTCTGTTTCTGCTGCAGAATGTATGGGAAGATATGAGAACATTATGATTTACGATAAATCTTCTACAACAGCAAAAAACTATGCAGCTTTTGCGGATGAGTTTCTCAATCGCATTCAAATGCTGGAGGAGGAGAGAAAACATGGCTAAGAAGAAATTGTTTGTTGATGATGATGACTTTGATTTGGAGGGGTTTGATCCAAATGCTGCTGCCGGAAAGCTGACTACTGATATTACAGGAGGAAAGCGCCCCATCAATGAGTACATGGAAGTTCCTTGCGATCAAATTATCCCTTTTCAGCAAAAGCAGGATTCTGACTTCCGGCCATATCCAGATGATAAGTTTTCTCTTCTTGTTGAGTCCGTCAAAACAGTGGGTGTCATCGAGGCTATTACGCTCCGGGCTCTTCCAGATGGCCGCTTTGAATGTCTTGCCGGCGAGCACCGGTGGAAGGCTTCTATTTCAGCCGGAAAAGAAACAGTTCCCGCACATGTAATTACAAATCTATCTAATGAACAAGCGGAAGAATATTATTCCATAACCAACATTCTGCGGCGTGATACATCTGTTTTAGATCGTGTAAATGGCTGGTGGCATATTTATCATAGCAATGGGAAAACCCTGAATTTTGATGGAACAGACGCCCTAGTTGATCTTGCTCTTGAACTCACTCCAGCAGATCGAAAACCTGGATATACAAAACGGCATATCAATCGCTACATTAAGATGCATGATCTGATCCAGCCTTTGAAAAATCGCCTTGATGCTGATTTTCCCAAAAATCTTGCCATGACAGCCGGATATTGGCTTTCCTTCCTTTCTGCTGATCTTCAGCAAGTTGTTGCTGATCTGGACAAACCTGTTTCAGAGCAAAAGGCAAAGCAAATAAAGGAAGCGTATGAAAACGGGACCCTGAATAAAGAAGAAATTCAACGCATTCTCTCTCCGCAAAAAAAAGTCTCTGTTTCTGTAGATTATCGGGCTCTCAATAAACAGGTAAAGAAAACGATCCAAGAACAACTACGTCCTGAATATTTGCCGGATGCAGGAAAAATCTTTGCTGCAGCTATCGAAGAATATATGACAAAGCACCCGGAAATAAGAATAAAAGAAGATTGAGGACATGCATGTCCTATTAAAGAAACAGGAGTCACGAAGAAAATTTCGTGGCTCCTGTCTTTTTATTTGCAATAGTTGATTTTTGGTCAGCACAATGGTTCTTTTTTTCTGGGACATGCATGTCCTGGAATAGGTGTTCGCAACATTCTCTTTGCGTTTCACGCCTCTATCTTACAACTTCGCTCAAGTATTTATAGGTTATTGATCGTCTGTTTTCTGTTCCAACATTTTAATAGAATCCAAATAATCCTGTTCTACTTCACTGAGCGTTTTCGCCTTGTATTTTCTGTACTCATCCGTAGCTTTGTCAACAGCCTGTTTGTGTGTTACACTGCCATTTCCGATCAACAGCTGCTCACCACTCATGGTCAGGATCCGATCCAGATGTTCCGCCCAATCCTGCATGGTCATAGCCTGTTCCCGTTCTGCCTGACGCTCCGCAAAGTCAAGGTAGCCGGACACAAGCTGCCCCATGGCCCGAAGCTCTTTTTCATTCAGATAATTCTTCGCTACAACTGCTTCTTTCAAAGTGGGCTGTTTCCCTGCAAATGTGGTAAGGCCCATAAACTCTTTTTCAGCGTCTGCTCTTGTATAAATCACTTCCGCCGCCGTTTGTCCATGAATGGCATAGTGAATTTTGTTCTGAACCTTTTTGAAGAATTGAACTGAAATTTCCGCTTTAGGATCATAGTCAATGCTGGTAGCATAGATCTCCAGCACTTGCCGGTAGAACACCTTTTCAGAAGCCCGAATATCCCGAATACGATCCAGGAGTTCCTTAAAGTATCCGCCTCCACCCAGATTTTTCAGCCGTTCATCATCTAAAGCGAAACCTTTCCGGATATACTCTTTCAGGATCCCGGTCGCCCAAATTCGAAATTGCGTACCACGTTTGGACTTCACCCGATAGCCAACGGAAATAATGACATCAAGATTATAGTATTCAACTTGATAGGTTTTCCCATCGGCTGCAGTTGTTGCAAATTTTGCAACAACTGAATCTCGGTTTAGTTCACCCTCTGTAAAAATATTTTTGATGTGACGAGAGATAGTAGATTTATCTCGCTGAAATAACTCTGCCATCTGGTCAATAGACAGCCAAACTGTATCGCCGTCAAAAGTAGCTTCAATTTTTGTGAGACCATCCTCTGTGGTATAAATCATCATTTCAGAATGCTGCATTTCATTTTCCAAATGTTCCATTGCTACTTTCCCCCTATTTTACTTGTGCTGGTTGCTGCCTTTTAAGGGATTCCAAAGAGGGAAGTGTTTCCATTTCCTTGGAAAGTATCAGCAAGCATTTCCCGCTTATTTTATCATGATGGTTTTTGCATTTCAATAGATGCTAAATTCATCAAAAAATAAGTTCAAATGCAAATTGAGTTTCGACAAAATATTCCTTTCCTTACTGAAAGATAAGCAGAAATCCCGCTGCGTAAGCTGTGGGAGTATGTCAAAATTCTTTTTCAGGACATGCATGTCCTGATTTTCCTTTCTGATCAATCTTAGGCCATTTTGCATATAATAGACTATTCATGGCACAAAAATGCCAAACCAAGATTTCAAATTCAAAGGAGGAACTCTCATGCAGGATTTGTATATTGCAATTGACCCTGGTTTTGATACGGTCAAGGTTGCTGCCAATGGGAAAGTATTTAAGTTTCCCTTTGCTGTCGTGGAAACAGATGAGCGAAAGATGAGCGACTACAATCTGCGGGACACTTTCCTGTGTCATAAGGACACCACCGGCATCACGAACCGTGTTGGCCTCTATGCCCAAGAGCTGATTTTTCAGCAGAAGGATAAGGTTGGTGCAGAAGAGCAGATGGAGGCTTTCTACACGGAGAATCGTTTTACATCCGGAGCTTTCAAAATTGGCCTGCAAACGGCCATTGCCCTTGCTATGCAGCAGGAAAATCTGCCTTCCAATTATGATGGAGACATCTATCTGATGGTTGCCCTGCCTCACGCAATCCGCAGTCGTTACACCCCGTCTGTCATTGGCGCTGCCGCCGGCGAACACCATTTTTTCCTTCGTTCCGGCGTATCTCCTGAAACGGAATATAAGTTCCACATCCATGAAAAGAACATCTACACAGTCTCTCAGACAATTGCTTCGGTCCTGGGAGAGACTTCTGATGACAAGGGCAATATTGACCGGCAGAAGTTTTTCTACCTCTCCAACGGCCCGACTCTGATTTTGGATGGTGGGTACTATACCATGGGCATTGTCGAGATGTCAAAGGGTGGCAGTGTCGATGATGATAAGACGGAGAGTGATACTCTGCACGCAATGCGGAATGTTAACATGGCGATTGCTGAGGAGATCCATCCGCAGCGGCCGGATGTGCAGCACTACATGATTGAATATCTGCTGCGTCAGGGGTCTGGCCAGATTCGCTATATGGATCATGGTCATGCCGCTGTTCTCGATCTGAATAAGATCCGAAAGGCCAAAATTCGACAGGTAAGCAATGACTTCATCAAGTACCTGAACGCCAAGTACAACAACCTGCTGGATGTGAACTATGTTCTCATGACTGGCGGTACCGGGGCCTGTTTTTATCCGATTGTCAGTGCCTATTATCAGCGGGCCGGCATCATGGATGACAAGCACCTACTGCTGGCAGACAGTTCTCTTTGCGGACAGAAGCACTCCATCGAATTCTCGATCGTCATTGGCGCATATAAGGGCCTGCGTGGAAAGCTGAACCACTGATCCGGAGGGGGGAGTCAGCATGGCCACAAAGAGAATCAGTGTGGGAATTCTGATTACTCCATCAGATGCAGATATTGCAGCTTATCTGAACAGTCTAAGAGACTCCGGAAAAAAACCGGCAAAATGGCTATCAGGAATGCTGATTGCAAATGAAACAGGAGAGGATTTTCCTATCCCGGATTTTCGGGGTGAAACTTTCCAGAATAAACAGACTACAACACCAAGTTCTTCTGGAGGTGGATTACTGTTCGGATCAGGAAATTCCTCTGCCGATTTGTCGGCATCCGATAAGTGGGAGTATGGTTGGCAAGTACGAGGCCCTCACGGAGAAATTGTAGAAGGAACAGTTGTGAGCGTTTCCTTTTGCCGGCCGGAAGTGGTTTCCATTCTAAATACCATGAAAGAGAACCACCTGAAAATTGCTACATACCTCAAAGCACTTATGCGACATAATATGTCGCTGGAAGGACGTCCTGTAACAGATAGTCGTCTTGATCAGATCATGAGGGAATACTATCTGAACCGAGGAAGAAGATCAAACGCAACCTCACAGGCTATCCTGCTCGATCCGGATCCAACTCCATCCACCTTCACAACACCATCACCCACGGCGCCCTCTTCATTTGAGGAAAGCGGGGAGAAAAATCCATTGCTTGATTATATCTGATAAGTTTACAGCCGTCCCCTAAAAGAGGACGGCTGTTTTTTGCTCTTTTAATAATACAAAACCCCCACTCCCAAAAAAAGAGTGGGGGGCAAAATTGTGTCAGGGAATTTCATTTCCCATCAAGGTCAGCTGGCCGCTGCATTCCAAAATAGGGACAACCTTATCTTCATCGATAGCATAACGGGTTCCATGAACGTAAAAGGTTTTTCGCCCATCGTCTTCGACAAAGGTAATCTTTTCAGGAATCGTTCCATTTGCTTCGACAAAATATCCACACGGCTCTTCCTCAGAATCATGGGGCAGATACAAAGTTCCGCACGGAGCACTGCTCTGGTTATTATCGTAAACAAAAAGCCTTTTACAGAAGATCTCCTCTGCTTCTTGATGGCATTCGCTGCACTCTACCCACAAAATTTCTGCAATTTCAGGGCGGGACGATATTTCCTCACCAAGCTCTCCTTCACAGTTAATCTTCAGCTCGGCAGGGACATTCACACTCGCAACAAGAGGCGCATGACACCCATTGGGGCATACCAGAAGGTCAACATCCTTATCTTCAAAATATTCTTCGTACATATTTCTTACCTCCAATTAAAATAAATCATACTCTTCATTGCCGTCTTTTTCAGGCAAATGCCGCATCAATTCTGCGAAATCCTTCGGATCATTCAACCGGAATTCCAGCTTGCTGATCAAAGGAGTAGAGTGGCGAAAATCCGCCTCTGCAGAAATAAGTTCAGCACTGGGCAATGCTCCATGAAGCAAATCCAAAACTTTCTGAATTTGCTTCTCACTGAAAACAGCCGCCGGCATCCGGTCATCCTCTACCTGAAAACAATCCAGAACTCCTTTATATGGACCTCTACACGGCATTCTGTTCGGTCCCAAGCTGAATTCAACCACATTCCAATCCTTGATATTGAATTCGTCCAAAAACAGCGGAGAGAGCTTGATCCGGACAAAGCGGGCCAGACCGATGGGGATGCTCTCTACAAATTCACGATCTTTCAGCATCTTAACGGCATCTTTCTGAGCTTCTTTTTCAATAGCCCAAATCCGTTGATTTTTTTCTCGCTCTTCACGGTGCTGTCTTTTAATATCCCGGCAAATGGAAAGGTCTTCACACCCCATGATTTCTTCCATATGGCAGATGTTATAACGCAATGTACCGATGTACAGATTTTGGTTTTCTTTATCCAGAACCATCATAGAGGGGGCGCTTTTTGCTGTACTGATCTCCTTCTGCAGTTCATAAACCTCATCTTCACTCAGCACATCAGATTCTTTTTTGAGCTTCTCCTTAGGAGAATCATCTGCTGCTGTAACGGAAACATTCTCAGGCCGCACGATAAAGCAAATCTTATCGATGTAACCATTATAGATCTCATACCGGATCCCCCTGGCTTCAAACATCTGGGTGAGAGCATGTTCCATAAGAGAACGATTTTGCTCTGTATCATAGAATCTGGGGTGAGAGCCTTTGATGTTGATTTCGAAGCCTTCATTTTGCAATTCGTCCAGTAAATGAGCAAACTCAGCTTTTTTAGAAGGGGTATTCTCAGACCCCCAGATATTCAGCCCCAATTCAACCTCAAAAATGCGTCGATGCATATTGAAGCTGATTTTTGTGAAGACCTTGAACCGGTTGTCCAGCGCATCATCAATGATACGAATTCCGCCATTGACTGCATCCACAAATGCAGCAGCCGGTTCTTCCTTCTGACAACGGATTCGCTCTTCCAGTTTCGCTAAGCGGACGTCAGTAGATTCCCTAAACAAGGGAACATACTTTTTATCGTCATCAGGATCGAAAGAAAAATGAGCCATGATTAGCTCCATGCGATCATTGATCTGCCACAGAAGATCCGCATAGCCGCTTTTTTTATCCCCAGCTTTTGCCTGTTTCAACTGATCCAATAAATTTAAGAAAACCTGCATACTTTAACCTCCTCAATAAAATTTGCTCTATTATATGCGAATCTTAAATTAACAATAGATAGAGGAGAAGCTTACGTATTTTGCAGGAAAATGCGTGAGCTTTATATTTATCTGAAAGTGGCGTACCTCTTCTAGATTTATCTATGGGGAGTGTCAATTTGTACACTCATAACCTCTGACTTTCTCTCCGTTTCGACTTATTATGACCAAACCTGATATAAACCGGAATCGCATAAAGAAAAAGATGTGCCGGCGGCAGTTGTAGGGGCCGGCGGCGCCACTGATAGCCGGAAGGGCTTTCTTAATCGATCGACTCCAGGTCTATATAGAAACCCGGTCAAAAACAGATTCTCTTTAAGAAGCCAGGACATGCATGTCCCAAACAATCCGTCTATTGTTCAAAATCATTTTCTTATATTGAAATCGGAGTAGGCCCCGGAAGAAAATTGCTGCGACTGTGCAGCAAAGAGAAAAATGAACGGAATCGTTTCTCATCCAAAGGAGCCAGGTGGCGAATTTTGTCGGATCTCATTTTTCTAAAAGGGAAGAGGGAGAGCTGTGTTTATCAGATAGCGCCGTAAAACCCCTGGATTTATCCATGGGGATATAAGGCGCC
>OGYF01000914.1_pt1 | contig 27595 bp, 27 predicted proteins | sample 1576451 | NCBI WGS metagenome assembly OGYF01 (sample SAMEA3541505, study PRJEB24748) | human gut metagenome | biome: human gut; feature: human-associated habitat; material: faeces | place: China | collected 2012
ACCTGCGGCATCTTGGTCCCAAACCAAGCACTCTACCAAACTGAGCTACGCCTCGTTGAGCACGTTTGTTATTATATCGCATCCATTCCATTTTGTCAACACCTTTTTTCATCTTTTTTTATCTTTTTTCAATTTTTTTGCTCAGCGTCCAAAACAGGCAACATTTTCCGCATAAACAGGCAGTTTGTCGCTCTCTTCCCTTGACTTCCACCCTAAAATTGTTTATCATTAAACAATATGAAGGCTTTCTTTTCATTGGCATCCGACAGCATTTCATAAGGTTATCTGAGAGCAGATTTTCTTTACTCTTTAATAAATAGAAGGAGGAATTTGTGATGAACAACAACGAAAAAACAATGGAAAAAATCGTTTCTCTGTGCAAAGGCAGAGGCTTTATCTTTGCAGGCTCCGAAATCTACGGCGGTCTTTCCAACACATGGGACTACGGTCCGTTGGGTGTTGAGCTGAAAAACAACGTCAAACGCGCCTGGTGGAAACGCTTTGTCCAGCAGTCCCCATACAACGTCGGTCTGGACAGCGCCATCCTGATGAACCCGGAGGTCTGGGTTGCAACCGGTCATGTAGGCGGCTTCTCCGACCCGCTGATGGACTGCAAGGACTGCAAGACCCGTCATCGCGCCGACAAGCTGATTGAAGACTTCACCGGCAAATCCGCCGACGGCTGGAGCAACGAGCAGATGATGGACTTCATCAAGGAAAACGGCATCAAATGCCCGAACTGCGGCAGCACCAACTTTACCGACATCCGCCAGTTCAACCTGATGTTCAAAACCTTCCAGGGTGTCACCGAGGATGCCAAGAGCCAGATCTATCTGCGCCCGGAAACCGCACAGGGTATCTTTGTAAACTTTGCCAATGTTCAGCGCACCACCCGCAAAAAGCTGCCGTTCGGTATCGCACAGGTCGGTAAATCCTTCCGTAACGAGATCACTCCCGGAAACTTTACCTTCCGTACCCGCGAATTTGAGCAGATGGAGCTGGAATTCTTCTGCAAACCGGACACCGACCTCGAATGGTTCCAGTACTGGAAGGACTTCTGCCACAAATGGCTGCTCGATCTGGGCATGACCGACGAAAACCTGCGCCTGCGCGACCATGAGAAAGAAGAGCTTTCCTTCTACTCCAAAGCAACCACCGACTTTGAATACCTCTTCCCGTTCGGCTGGGGAGAACTGTGGGGAATTGCAGACCGCACCAACTACGACCTGTCCCGCCACAGCGAGCACTCCGGCAAACCGCTGGAATACTTTGACCAGGAAACCAACGAGCATTACATCCCATACTGCATCGAGCCTTCTCTGGGCGCTGACCGTGTGGTACTGGCATTCCTGTGCGAAGCATACGACGAAGAGGTCGTGGATGCAGAAAAGAACGACACCCGCGTGGTCATGCACCTGCATCCGGCACTGGCTCCGTTTAAAGCCTGCGTCCTGCCGCTCTCCAAGAAACTGTCGGAGGAAGCTTCTGCCCTGTACGCCGAGCTGAGCGAACACTTCATGGTAGACTATGACGAAGCCGGCTCGATCGGTAAACGCTACCGCCGTCAGGACGAGATCGGCACCCCGTTCTGCATCACCTACGACTTTGAGTCGAAGGAAGACGGCTGTGTCACCGTTCGCGACCGCGACACCATGCAGCAGGAAAGAATCCCGATGAAGGATTTGACCCACTACATCATCAAAAAGCTGAAATTCTAGCAGACCAGCTTAAAGCCGGACACTGTTTTATTGAAACAGGTAAAACATCACAAAGCAGCAGAGGAATGTTCCGCACGGAACATTCCTCTGCTGTTGTTTTTCTGCCAATCTACCCCTGATAAGGAATCGCATCCTTCGAGCCGGGCAGCAGCATCACCTTTTGAAAATAATCGGTCAATCCTGCGGCAGGGTCGGTCGCTTCTTCTCCTTCTCCATGTACAAACGGACTGCCCTTTTCATCCAGCGGGATGAGGGTGTCCTGCCCAAAGTAATCCTCAAACAGCTCGAACGGAAGGGTTTTGTTGGATGGGAAGGCATAACCGGAAGGCGCCATCACATTTTTGTGCGGAAATGCCATATAGATGGAGCAAACCTGCCCTTTTACCGGAGAATCTTCCTCCTGCAGCTGTGTTGCAAAACGATGGTAGTCCAGATTGTACCCATCCGCTGCGGTATCTTTTTGCAGGACGTGCGCATTGCCAAACTGCCCGAAAAATTTTGCCTGCTTCGGCAGCTGCTCGATTGCAAAGCAGAGCTTTTCTGTCATCGCATCATCCCGCACCCGGTGCGCCTGCTCTTCATCTTCTGTTTCCTTGCGCACCTGATAAAATGTAACCGTCGCCGTTATATTCTTGGCATACTGCTGTGCCCACGCAAAATTTTCTCCAAACGCCTCCTGCATCTCCTGCGGATACTGCTCCATCGCCTTCGGAAGTTTTCCCAGCGCCTCCCCATCCGATGTTTTGAGCTTTTCAATCAGCGTTCGAATCTCCTGTGCCGGTGTCACGCTCTCGTCCAGCAGCAGCGATAAGCCGCGTGCGCTGGAGTTTGCCTGAAACTCGATGTCCAGCCCAAGGACGTGCAGCTTGCGCTTCTGTGGCTGCTGTTGGTTGTATTCGTACAGCCACTGCCAGAATTCATACTCCTCCTGCGAATATGCCATTGTCCCCTTGAGCTCCTCCAGGAAAAATCGCAGGTTTTCCTCATTCCCCGTTCGAATATAATCATCCATCAGGAAGCCGTGTCCCATGCCTATTTCAAAAATCAGATAATCCACCTTCTGCTTCTCGTGAAAATACTGAATCAGCAGTTTTTTGGCTTCATAACCCTTTTGCTTGGCGTGCGTTTCCCCGCTTAAAAAGACGCGATAATCCGCATTACCAAACGCCCGGTTGGTGATTCCGTTTTCCCAGTCCAGCTTGGTCGCGTACCGTTGCAGATATTCCTCCACACCCATCCGCTGCGGCTGACATCCGGTCAAACAGATACTCAGCACCAACAGCAAAGCCAGCAGTACAGAAAGTTTTTTCATCTATTTTGTACCTCCCTTTTTGTTTTTCTATATTATATTCTGAATAATATTGTTTTTCAATATAATCGCTCTGCTTTTGGTGAACTTTCCAAATATTCCGACCCGATTTTATCCGATCTATAAAAACAAGAGCCGCAGTCGTTTGACTGCGGCTCTCCCTATCCTTCCGACCGAATCATCACCTGCACCTCGATGGGCGCCGATACTCCGCCCTGTTCGTCCAGCGCAGTCAGCACAAAGCGGTCGGTTCCCTGCGCTCCCTCATTGGGCGTGTAGACACATTTTCCATCTGCAAAGCAAACGCTGCCCTTGGCAGGCTTTCGCTGGACGGTGTATACCACCTTCCCCTGCAAGCAGGACAGCGCTGCAAAGACCGGCGTCTGTCCGCTGGTGCAGCAAAAGACATCCTGCACCAACGGGCGCTGTGCAGTGTCCGGCTGCTGCCCGATTTGAAAGGTCGCACAAATTTTTGTGCTTTCCTTGCACAGCGGAATAAAGCTGAACCATCCGGCGCCGGCTTGCTGTGCGCTGTCGTCCTGCACATAACACAGCCGGTCCAGTTCACTGCGCAGGATGGTGTCGTACATCTGCACCTCCACACCGTCGAGCATCAGCCTGCCGCCGCTCTGTTTTGGCAGGGAGGTGATGGTGATAGCTACAATCTCACCTGCGGGCAATCCCAGCCGCATCTCCAGATATTCTGCCGACAGGGTCACACTGTTGCCCGGCGGCAGCAGCAGTGGACAGACCTTGCTTTCCATCGACGGCTGTTGGTTTTTGCAGGCGGTGGTGTTTTCTGCCGCCTGTACCGGTGTGCCTCCCAGCAGCAGGAGCATCGCCAGTACAAACGCCGTCCTGCGTGCGCTGTTTTGTAAAAAACTTCGTTTCATTTTACTTCATCCTTTCACAGCTGTTCTCAAGGATAGTATTCCTTTTGTTTGCACGCCTACCAATGGCAATCCTTTCTGCTGAAATTTTTGTCGAATGCTTCCAAAGCTTTTCAACAAAATTCCTATTTCAAGCGCATCGCTGTGACAAAATCTTCGGCAATCCTCCAGAGTTTTCCTCTGTTGTGGTCTTTTTGCCCTGCGGTTATTTACAAAAGTGCGTTTCTCCCTTATAATTTAAGGTATATAAATTTACTTTCTATCCCTGAAAGGATGGTGTCTTCATGTCACATCAAAACGTGCTGATCCTGGACTTTGGCGGTCAGTATAACCAGCTGATTGCACGCCGCGTCCGTGATCTGGGCGTCTATTGCGAAATCATTCCCTTCAGAACCGCTACGGTGGAAAAGATTCGTTCCTACTCCCCGATCGGTCTGATCTTCACCGGCGGTCCAAACAGCGTTTATGCAGAAAACGCTCCTAAAATCGACCCTGCTATCTTCTCGATGGGCATTCCGGTGCTTGGTCTGTGCTATGGATGCCAGCTGATTGCGCACACCCTCGGCGGCAAGGTGGAAACCGCTCCTTCCCGCGAGTTTGGAAAAACAGCCACCCATTTCGATACCACTTCCCCGCTGTTCCAGTCGCTGCCGGCTGAGGCAGTCACCTGGATGAGCCACGTGGACTATGTCGGAGCGCTGCCGGAAGGCTTTGTCAGCATTGCGCACACCGACCACTGCCCGGTTGCTGCTATGCAGAACCTGGAGAAAAAGGTGTTCGGCTTCCAGTATCACCCGGAGGTAGAGCACACCGAAAACGGCAGCGGAATGCTGCGCAACTTCCTGTACAACGTCTGCGGCGCTGTGGGCGACTGGAGCATGAAGGACTACTGCAACACTGCGATTGAACAGGTTCGCCAGAAGGTTGGAGACGGCAAAGTCCTGCTGGCTCTTTCCGGCGGTGTGGACAGCTCGGTCGTTGCAAAGCTGCTCTCTAAAGCCATCGGCAACCAGCTGACCTGTATCTTTGTTGACCACGGTCTGATGCGCAAAAACGAAGGCGACGAGATCGAAGCGGTATTCGGTAACGGCGACATCAATTTTGTTCGCGTCAACGCAGAGGAGCGTTTCCTCTCCAAGCTGGCTGGCGTCAGCGAACCGGAAAGAAAGCGCAAAATCATCGGCGAGGAATTTATCCGCGTATTTGAGGAAGAAGCCAAAAAGATTGGCAAGGTCGACTTCCTGGCACAGGGCACCATCTATGCTGACGTTGTAGAATCCGGCACCGGTGATGCTGCTGTCATCAAATCTCACCACAATGTCGGCGGTCTGCCGGACTATGTCGACTTCAAGGAAATCATCGAGCCGCTGCGCCTGCTGTTCAAGGACGAGGTCCGCGCACTGGGCAGAGAGCTGGGTCTGCCGGATTATCTGGTCAACCGCCAGCCGTTCCCGGGTCCAGGTCTTGCCATCCGCGTCATCGGCGAGATTACCAAAGAAAAGCTGGACATCCTGCGCGAAGCAGATTTCATCTTCCGCGATGAGATTGCCAAAGCAGGTCTGGATAAATCCATCCACCAGTATTTTGCGGTTCTGACCGATATGCGTTCGGTCGGCGTCATGGGCGACTTCCGAACCTATGACTATACCCTCGCACTGCGCGGTGTTACCACCTCCGACTTTATGACTGCCGACTGGGCACGCATCCCGTACGAGGTGCTGGATAAGGTTTCGGTCCGCATCGTCAATGAAGTTGACCACATCAACCGCATCTGCTACGACATCACTTCTAAACCACCGGCAACGATCGAGTGGGAATAAGTTAAATAGGCTTTTGAGTCCCGAAAAACCTTGATATTACAGGGTTTTTCGGGATTCTTATTTTTTACTGGCTACAAAATGGCTACATCAGGGCGTTTTTTCGTAGCCATCATCTTTTGTGGCTAATACATCAAGCTGGGCGGCTACTTCGGTCTGCTTGTTCGGGTACAGATGGCTGTAGGTATCCATGGTGGTTTGCACCCTTTCGTGTCCCAATCGTTCTGCAACCAGAAGTGGTGTACAGCCCATGTCAATCAGCAAACTGGCGTGGGTATGACGCACATCGTGCACCCTGATCTTCTGCGTTCCGGAGTGGTCACAGCCATACTTCATCTGTCTGCCGACCCAGCCCCTGTCGTAAGGGAAGATGCGGTCTGTAGGCTGTACATCATATAGCTTAGCCAGATAATCTTTCAGACAGCTTTCCAGTACCTTTGGCATGACCACCTCACGATAGCCAGCTTCTGTCTTGGGCGGATAGATGTAGTCTTTTCCGTTCAAACGCTGGTAGTTCTTGTTGACAGAGATAATGTGTCGGTCGAAGTCAATGTCCTCCGGTGTTAGAGCCAGCAGTTCGCCAACACGCAGTCCTGTGTAATACATCACCATGAAAACGGTGTAGCCGACAGGTCTGCTCTCCATGGCTTCAATGAACACCTCGAATTCCTCGTTCGTCCAGAACAGCATTTCATCGGCGTTTTTCTTACCCATGGTTCCTGCCTTGTGACAGGGATTCTCTCTCAGTCCGTAGAACTTCACTGCAAAGTTGAAAGCTGCGGTGAGCTAGTTGTTGATGGTTCGCAGATAAGTCGGTGAATAACCTCTGCCGTTGGGACGGCGATAGTTAATCAGCTCGTTTTGCCAGTTGCGAATATCGGTCGGTTTGATGGCATTGATCGGCATCTCACCGAAGTATGGGAGGACTTTCTTGTTGAACAGATAGTGCTTGTTGGCTAAAGTTGTCTCTCTGAGACGAGGGTCGGCATCTTTCATATAGAGTGCAACGAAATCCTTGAACTTCATGCCCAAGCTACCATCTGCCTGACTAATAAAATCACGTTCCCATTGCAAGGCTTCTTTCTTGGTAGAGAATCCTCTTTTCTTTTTGTGAATCTCTTTTCCTGTCCAGTCCTTGATGCGGATCTGGGACATCCATTTTCCAGTGTTTTTGTCTCTTGTTACTGACATTGTGTTCTCCTTTTCTATCCAATGTCAGACCTTAATTATTCTACAGAACCAAACTCCTTTTCAAGATAGGCTCTGCGACGAGCTAAACGCTCATCTTCGTCAAGTTCTTCCGGTTCCACACATTCCACGGAAGCCCCAGCATAGTACGCAAGGGTCTGCTCTTGCCAGCTATGTAATGCTGTAGGAGAACAGTTGTAGCTGCGCATATCCTCACGCATTTCTTCCCATTGTTCCAAGAACAGGCACATATCCGCATTGTGGTCTGCGTCCATTTCCTTACCGTTAAAGCGGATGGAGCAAGTCCACTCATTGCTGCGGGGCGGTTTCTTTACATCTACATCGAATTTGATGGAAGAAACCTTGTTCAGTTCAAACAGGAAGCTCATTATGTCGGCAAGGCTTCTGATCGGTGCCGTATTGGTTTCATAACCAAGGATAAAGGTCGGCGTAGTGTCTAGATGCTTTGCCAGTTCGTTTACGACATCAATGGAAACCTCGATTTCTCCGGTTTCATACTTCTGCACGGTGCGCAGAGATTTGCCGAGTAGGTTTGCCAGTTGTGTCTGATTCAGCCCTTTGCGTTTTCGTAGTGTTTTTATCCGCTGGCCGATTACGGAATAATCGAAATTGTCCATAAATAATTCACCTCGTCCATACTATACCACAAACAAATGCGAATTACAAGTACATATTCCTATTCTACAGGTATTGACAAAAGTATTTCTTGTTCGTATAATAAAAGCGTACTAAAAGTGCGCATTTAGATTTTGAGAAAAAATCGAACGAATGAAAAATGCGCAAATCACCTTTTTAGACACAGGAGGTACAATGAGAGCACAGTTTATCACAGCAGAAGAAGTACAGCAAATTTTGGATGTAAGCCGCAGCAAGTCTTATCAGATCATTCGTGAACTGAACAAAGAACTGAAAAGCATGGGCTATCACACGATTGCCGGTAAATGCCCGATTCCGTTCTTCAAGCAGAAGTTCTACGGTCTGGAAATCGGAGGTGAAAGCGCTTGATGAGAGAAAAAGAAAAAACGACCGTCCCGGTTCCATCTGTTGGCGCAGATGGGGAACAGTCGCTTTCCTATGTAAGTAATGAAATTATAGCAACTGAAACCGAAGAAATCAATCCTCTGGAAGAAAATATGGAGGAAATTCTTCGTCAGATGCAGAGAATGGCAGAGCCTTCTTATCTGCCGACCATGACCGTGAATCAGCTGTATGACACGGTATTTCAGCCCAAACAGCCGGTGATTGATGAGCTGCTTTATCCGGGAACCTACCTCTTCGTAGGAGCGCCCAAGGTGGGCAAGTCCTTCCTGATGGCACAGATCGCCCACCACGTCAGCACAGGAAAGCCTCTTTGGGGACATGGGGTGCATCAAGGCACCGTGCTGTATCTGGCCTTAGAGGACGATTACAGGCGATTGCAGGAGCGTTTGTTCCGTATGTTTGGGGTGGAGGGGACGGAGAAGCTGCACTTCGCCACCTATGCAAATCAGTTGGGCGCAGGGCTATTTGACCAGCTTCACCGTTTTGTGCGTGAGCATTCGGATATCAAATTGATTATCATTGATACCTTGCAGAAAATTCGTGAGGCTGGTGGGGAGAAATACAGCTATGCCAACGATTATGAGATCATCGGTCAGTTGAAAGCCTTTGGGGATGAAAAGGGTATCTGTATGCTGCTGGTGCATCACACCAGAAAACAGCAGGCAGATGACAGTTTCGACCGTATCTCCGGCACAAATGGTTTGCTGGGTGCTGCGGACGGTGCATTTATTCTGGAGAAGGAAAAGCGCACCGGCAATACCGCAAGTCTGGAGGTGTCCGGGCGAGACCAGCCGGAACAGAAATTCATTCTGAAGAAGAATATGGAGCGTTTGACCTGGGAGCTGGAACGGGTGGAGACGGAGCTGTGGAAGCTGCCGTCCGATCCTGTTCTGGAGAAGATAGGCGCATTACTGTCGGGAGAAGTTTTGGAATGGAACGGAAGTCCCACAGATTTAGTGTCAGCTTTGGAACTGGAAATGAAGCCTAATCTGCTGACAAAGCATCTGAATGTGAATAAGGCAAGGCTGCTGAATGACCATCAGATTGATTATGCGCCTGTCCGCACCCATGCTGGACGAAGAATCCATCTGAACAGAGTTTTGGAAGAGCGTGACGATGGTGTCGGTGGTGACGATGATTTGGATAGTGGGGGCGGTGTCTAAAACACCGTCACTATCGTCACAACCGACACGGAAAGGAAGGGACAGGAAATGAAGAGTGTGCAGATACCCTATGCACTATTTGTAGCGCTTCTGCAATATCATCTTGCGATGGAGGATGATTATGCAGAGGACATCCGGCGAGGTCTGGAAGAAAAGCTGGATGCCATGGTGCGGCATGAGCTGTATGCGAAATACAAGACCGCACCGACCGAGGAAGAACGAGAGCAAGCACGACAGGAATACCTTGACAGGCGTGGTGTGCTGGAGAGCTTCCGCTGGTAAATTTTCCGTTGTCGGTAATTGACAGGGGCGTGACACGCTCCTGTGAATGGCTGATAAGGGAAAAGGGGGAAGCTGCCGCCCGGCGAAACCGTACAGGTGTCGAGAGGGACTGCTGCAGGCAGCAAAGCCCCCGGCAGGGCGCAAAACCTGTGGAGAATGCTTGACATTCTCCAGCAGGTCTGCATTTTTGATGGACGGAACGGCTGTCAAAAGTGCTTTTGCGTTACTTTTGGCAAAAGTAACAAAACCCGCCGACAAGCGGCGAAAGTGAGTCTAATGAGAGTGTTACAAAAGCGGAGGTGGTAAGTGTGAAAAGAACAATCAGTGCGATGTCCGGCGATGGTGTAGTTGCCCATAATCGCCGTACCTACTTCGCAGAAAATGTTGATCAGACACGAACCCATCTGAACATCGAATACTGCTACACGCCCATAGAGGATGCCTACCATCAGCTGTTTGATGAAGCGCAGGCTGAGTACAATGCCAAGCAGAAACGTAAAGACCGTCGTATCGAAAACTACTATGAAAAAATTTGCAAGGGTGATCAGGAAAAGCCGTTTTATGAAGTGATTTTTCAAGTTGGCAATAAAGATGATATGGCGGCTGCCAGCGAGAATGGCGAGCTGGCAAAGGAGATTCTGAATAAGTTCTATCACAGCTTTCTGGAACGCAATCCCCATCTTCATGTATATTCTGCTCATCTGCACATGGATGAAGCCACGCCCCATCTGCATATTGATTTCATTCCTTTCACTACCGGGAGCAAGCGAGGACTATCAACCCGTGTTTCGCTAAAACAGGCACTTGCTGATCAGGGCATTACCGGAGAGGGACGATCTCTGACAGAACGTGATTTGTGGGTGCAAAAAGAGAAAGAAGCCCTCGCAGCAATTATGTTGGAGCATGGCATTGAGTGGGAGCAAAAAGGCGAACACAAAGAGCATCTCAGTGTGCTGGAATTTAAGCGAGAAAAACGCAAAGAAGAAATTGCGGAACTGGAGCAGTTGCTTGAGCGTGTCCAACAAAAGCAGGTTTCTGTTCAGGCTGTGGAGCAGATTGAGGCGAAGCCCCTGCCGCTGACCTCTAAGGTGGCCGTAGAGCGTGAGGACTATCAGACACTGGTAACAGCAGCACAGAAGTTTGTAGTACAAGAGAAGCAAGAGGGCAAACTGAAAAAGCTCCTGAAGGATGCAAAGAAAACCATTGCCGATCTGAAAGCAAAAATAGAATTACTGGTGACAGAGCTTTCAGCGGTTAAGGAAGAATTAGCGCAGTACAAGTCCGTCCGTGGTCAGCTCCGCACAGCAGATCTGGAGCAAGAAAATGATCGGCTCCGCAAAAGACTTCGCACCTATGAGGATGTGATTTCTCGGAATAATCTGTGGTCGTACTTCAGTCGAAATAAAGATAAGACCGCTGTACGAAGAACTGATAGATGAGTTCATTGAGGCATAAATACTTTTGCCAGCAAAGGACTTGGAGATATATCAAGATTATATTGATATATCTCCAAGTTTCTGGTAGAATATAGTTCGTGGGAGGTGATTCGCAGTGAGTATTAGCTATAATAAGCTATGGAAGATGCTTGTCGATCGGAATATGAATAAAACCGAACTGCGCACTCAGGCTAAAATTAGTACCAATGCAATCGCAAAGATGGGAAAAAATGAGCCTGTATCAATGGATACAATGGATAAAATCTGCAAAGTTCTTCATTGCAATATCGGTGATGTAATGGATTTTGTAGCAGATGATGATATTAGCGGTTAATGTCCGTTTTTTAGTACCAGTAGTTTTATAGAATAAATTGCAGCTACGGTATGCAGATTTATTGCATAAGTTGGCTGTAATATGATACGGAGATATAGTTATGAGCATAGAAAACAATGGTCTTACGATGACCGATTTACAAAAAACTGCCTTGATCAGCGGCAATAAAGCAATGCAAATGCTGGAATTATCCAGACATTCTTTTGAAAAAATAGTAAAAGACGGTCTGCTTAGCATCGTTCATGAAGGCGATAAAAAATACTATGAAATTGGTGAAGTTGAAGCCTTCATGGGAAGTGATACATATAAAGAACTTGTAAACGGTGTTGTAGATGCAAGAAATAGCCTTAATGATTTGACAGGAAAGGATTGGCTTCCTGAGACCAAAAGTTTCTTTTACCAAAAAGGTCTTGGCGCAAATCATCCGGAAGCACAGATTGAGAAGCTACATCCCGCACCATACTCTTTCCAAGACATTGGCCACCTTGTAAACTTCTTTACAAAGCACGGTATGTCGGTTCTTGATCCTTTTGGTGGCGTAGGTTCTACAGCAAAAGCCTGCGAAGTGAATGGCAGAATCTGTACAAGCATAGAGCTTTCTCCTGTATGGCATGAGTTATCAATCAAACGATTGGAAAACGAAGTTGGAGAAGGAAGCAGCCAGAAGCACCATTTCATTAACGGTGATTCCTGCGAAGAACTGCTGAATATTCCATCGGAATCAATGGACTTCATGGTCACCAGTCCTCCTTATTGGGGAATTTTGAATAAGCAAGACCAAAAAGTCAAAAAGAATCGAGTTGCCAACAATCTTGAAACGAAGTATTCTGAAAGTGAAAAGGATTTGGGAAATGTTGAGAATTATGAAGAATTCCTCGATATTCTGGTTGGGAAAATATTCCTTCAGTGTGCCAGAACGCTTCGTTATGGAAAATACATGGCAATAGTGGTATCAGATTTTAGAGATAAATCTGAATATATCAGCTTCCATAGTGACTTGATTCATGCGCTGAACAAAGCGGCGATTCCTGACGGCGGCGTATTGAAACTTCAGGGAACTAAGATATTGCTGCAGAATCATAAAAGTCTGCTACCCTATGGTTACCCATTTGCTTATGTGGAAAATATCCACCATCAGTATGTGTTGATTTTTAGAAAGGAGAAGAAATGATTACAGACAATCTTTCTGGTGTGGTTTGTGGTAATTCAGATGTTCTCCTGGATCAACTTATTGAAGATGGCGTTCATTTTGACTTGATATTGACAGACCCTCCATATAACATAAACAAAGATTTTGGAAATAAAAGTGACTGTTTACCTTTAGACGAATTTGTTGCGGTTACAGCGGAACGAATGGCAAAGGTAAAAAAACTGCTTGAACCACATGGCAGCGTTATTTGGTTCGGCATTCACGATTACATTGGTTTTGTACAAGTGGCTATGTATAATGCTGGTTTGCATTATCGAAGAATGAATATTTGGCATTACGAAAACGGGTTTTCTCGTTCTAAAAAGGAGCCTGCAACACATTATGAACCATTTTTGTGGTTTTCGAACGACAAGAAGAAATGGACATACAATGTGGACGATGTTCGTATGCCGTACAAGAGCACGGAGCGTCTTAAATCTCCAGTTAAGTATAAAGCGGCTGATGGAACAACAAAAATCTGGCAACCGAATCCAAAGGGTGCCATGCGTGGCGATGTATGGGATTTTCCTACTCTGGCCGGTAAACGTTTTGAGAAAGAGAAAACGCCTCATCCAACCCAAAAGCCAGAATCGTTGATTATGGAGCTAATAAAGGCGTTTTGTCCCAAAGACAGCGATGGTTTTTACTGTGGCGCAATACTCGATCCTTTCCATGGATCTGGAACATTAGGAGTATGTTGTGAAAAATTGAACGCCGAAGGGCATCACATCAAATGGTTAGGAATCGAATTGGAACAACAGTGGTGTGATATTGCAGAGAGCAGAATTAGCGAACTGAAAAAATAAAAATTAGTTATTTTATGCAAAAGGGCCATCTTGAGAGATGACCCTTTTTGTTGTATAATATAATATTAAGATAAAATCTGTTTCTTGGTGGAGGAACGATGAATATGATTAGATTTAGAAACCCTGGAACCCAATACACTACGCAGGTTCAGGTATTTAAGGAATTATACAAGGAATATAAGGATGCTCCAAGTTTTAATCTTGATGATATGGCATCTACAATCACAAAGACCAAGTTGATGACGGCGTATGGCTATGCGGGGGATGCAGCATTAGCATTGAGTAATACCGAAAACGATAGCTTAAACTCTACCAAGATGAACGCCAAAATGTATGCCGAGGTATTTAGGCTCTTAGGATGGATTACATCTGCAGGCAACGGGTCCTATCCTCTGGCCTTTACTTATATTGGTGAGCATGCTGCTTCTACAGACGATGTTTTACCTCTTTATGAGCAGTGTGTTCTGGGCATCAATAATCCTCAAGAGATTATGGATGTAAAGTACGATGAAAAGGTGCGCTTCTTCAAGGCCGCATTGTATTCTCTTGAAGATTTGGACGGGATCATGTACAAACATGAATTGTGCTTGGGACCTATGTCAGTAGATGATTTGGATGAGAAACAATATCGAAGGATGATCGCATACCTGAGGGGCTTGCGTGGTTCTTACCGTCGTTATGAAACTGCTTACAAAGCACTCTGTGATGACTTGCAGGTTAAGCCTACCCTTCCCGACAACTCTACTCGTTTGCCTATCGCATTTATGAAAACCTGTAACTGGATTGAAAGTGAAAGAAGCAGATCGCTATACCCGCCGAAATCCTTGGAATGCCTTCGTCTGACTGCGCACGGAAGAGAAGTTGCTTCAGCACTTCATAATGTTAAGGATTTGCGTTTGGATGAGTACAATGGGTACCAGCCTGAGACCCGTAAAGCACTTATCAGACTTGGCGTGTATTCTATGTTGTTGCGTGCTGGCTACGACACGTCCCCAGTACAGGAAACTATGGAGCGTGACAAGGTTATTTGTGCAGAGATATTGCAAGGAAAGGAACTACTTTTCTCTCCATACCAGACTCTGCATCATTCAGTAGTAGATGAAGCATTGGGGCTGGAACGTACTGCAACCGGTACCAGAGCGCAGGCAACCATATTGCCAGATGTCAACAGAGCTGATGCGATTATCAATAACATTTCTTTGACCGTTGCAGCAAGCGGATCGCACCACGAGGGAGATCCCGAAGTTGCTGAGTTTACCCAAAATGTGTTGGAATTAAAAGCAATTGGAAAACGCAAACAGCAAGTTATTGAAAAACTTTTTGACGAAAGCATAACAGCAACTCAGACACGCTTTTATCCTTTTGTTGCTATGCTTTTCCGTGTGATGGGATTGGATTGTCAAGCATCCCGACCCGGAGATAACGGTGCACGTTGGGACGCTATCATTGTTGATGAGCGTGAAAGTATTCCTATCGAAATCAAGTCTCCTACAGAAGAGCAGCACCTTTCCTTAAAGGCAATCAGACAGGCACTTGAAAATAAAGTGATTCTTCTGTCTCGAGAAACCCATCCAACTTTACCTGAAACGACTTCGTTGGCTGTTGGATATTATTTGCCTAATGATAGAGCAGAAGTTACCAATCTTATGAGCGATTTCAAAACCGCTTATGGCTATAACATCGGTATAATGGATCTGAAAACACTGCTGACAATCGCAGTAACCATCATTTATGACGAAAAAACATTCAATATCTCAGAACTAAATCGATTGGAGGGATTTGCAAATGCCACTTTTAACTAAATCGCAAAAGCGAACCACTATCTCCGCATTGCGTTCCTCTGATGTGAAAGCCGTTGACCAAAAATACAACGAACCTGCTCGGTTGTGGTGTAACGAGGAATGGGTAACGGCTGGCTGTTTGAGGTGTACCGATCCTCGCTGTATGAAGTTTATTGACGCAGAGATTAGCTGCAGACATTTCCCGGATTTCTCATACGAACGTGATCTGAATGTTTGCCCTGTTGGCGCAATCAAATGGAATTTTGACAAGGAACTTCCTGAAATTGATAACCATAGTTGTATCGGCTGCGGCTTATGTGCTGCACGTTGCCCCATTGGTGCAATTTACAAGTCTGAAAATCAGATGAAGATTGCGGAGCCATCTTCGGATTATGATGATATTCCCATCAATCATGTTAATCTGGAAGCGCATAAGCTATTTATTAGAGAATTAGACAAAATTCATTGGAATCATCAGTTCCAAAAAGAGACTGATGGAATTATGGAACGTATCTATCAGGAGATTTCTCAGTTTGACGGACGCTCAATGGTTCCAAACATCTTGGTTCGAAATCTGATTATTGCATTGAACCATGAGTGCGCAATAAGCAGAACCGGTGATGTTTACACAAGAATGGATGCCGTATACTCGAGCAATTTGAATCCTACTTGCAAGGGCGTAGTAGAAATAGAATTCGGACGAGATACTCTGGAAGCATCGAGAGGGATTCTTGATGATATTGCAGTTATGCACTCCAGAAACAACCTTGACAAAACCGACAATGCAGCGTTGGTTGTATGCCTTTCTTTCCCAAACAAACGTCAAGGCTATTTCCAGGTAATTAAAGATATTAACCGAGTGCTCGGATTAAAAATCCAGACCATCTCTCTTGGAGCTCTGCTGCTTTTAGTTTGGAACGGAGCGCAGGTAAACTTCTTATCCAGAGAGTTCTATGTTGATTTTGATAATTTAAACATTCGTGGCATTACGGAGTTCAGACTTAACCGCCGTGTAAACCTTAGTGACGGTAAGCTCGGAATCCTCGAACCGGAAAAATAAAAAGTAATTCAAAATGATTTTTGGGAGTTTATCTACAGGAAATAAGATGAAGCTCTCCCCAAACAGGTGATCGCATGGCAAAAAAATCAATAAACAAGATTATATATTTTGATAAGGAAACCATCCGCAATATTCTTCAGGAGCGTGACCATGGTGAATTATCTCGAAAAACAGATGTATCAAATTCTGTCCAAACACAGGGTTCTGTTGCTACAGAAGCTTCTGCAAAATTAAAACTTGACGTTCCTTTCATTTCGAGGATTTCCTTTCTGTTCACCGGGAAAATAGAAGCATCGTATGTAATTAGTCGTGACAGCACAACCACAATTTCTTCGACCGAAATCTCTGAATTTGAGAAGTTGAAACCGTTGTTGACTAATATTTCCAATGTTCAATTATCAGATATAGAAAACTCTTCTACCTCTCTTCGTGTTGCAGGAGGGTACCTGAAAATTGTCAAAGGTGGCATTGATGGTGTGGATACAAAGGAATTCAAAACTGTCATGGATAGTTACGACGGTTATGATACTTATGCAGTCGACGAAAAGCGATATGTTCGCTTTAATAATGCTGCCTTTGTAAGTAATTATAAAAGAAACGATCTGCTTACTACAACCATGACACTCTATTGCATTCCTGTAGGTGACTTTGAAAGAAAAAGATTCGATTTTATCGAAGAAATTGGTAAAATGGAGCGTTTGATTTCCTCTGCTGAGCAGCCCAAAACATTGGCAGATATCTATCCTCCTGAAATGCAAAGTGTGGGAATACCAAAAAAAGCGGAGGGAACATCTGTACCTAAAGATACGGTTACTCTTTATGATGTTCTGTATGCCTGTGTAACAGCGGAGGCGTCAGATGGAAGATAAGAGAAAGTATCATATCATTGTTGGTTCTAAAGCATTTTTTGATTCCAAACTGCCATCATTTTCCGAAGATGATGAAGTTGATGCGTTTTTGGAGTTGGTAAAGCTATCGGATACCGCAAAGCAGAATCGTTTGATATTTGATCAGTATGCCAGCATACTAATCGTAAAGAACGATAATTATCATGGCATTGTAGAAGCAGCGCATGATCGTTTAGGGCCGTTAATTGAGGATTTAACTACAGACGAAGCAGAAATCTACATCCATAACCCTCCTCGTGTTCTGAAAGCGTATTTAGAAGATCAGTATAAACGTGATCTTATAGAGCTTGAAATCCTCTGTGAGGAGTACGAAATCAAAAGAGACCCAGATTTATTTGTTGACAATATCAATGCCATATCTGCACGAATATTTGGTCAGCAGATAGCTATTGAAGAAATCAGTAAAAGTCTTTGGTATCTCACAAACGTTAAAAGAGAGAAGCCATATGTAATTATGCTGTACGGTAACAGCAGTTTAGGAAAAACCGAGCTGGTGCGAGAAATTGCAGCAATGTTCTTCGATGGAAAATGCTTAGAGAAGCATTTGTCGATGTTTAAGAACAATAACTACTCAGAATACTTCTTTGGAGATGCTCCTAACAGAAGAAGCCTTGGCTTTGACCTGTTGGAACGTGAATCCAATTTGGTGTTCTTTGACGAACTTGATAAATGCCCGGAACATTTCTTTTCTGCGTTTTATACGCTGTTTGATAATACACAATTCAAAGATGCAACTTATGATGCAGATGTATCTGGTATTGTAATTATATTAACATCCAATTATCAGACGGAAGAAGAAATGAAAAAGCAGTTGGGGCTGCCTATCTTTTACCGCATTGATAAGTTCATCCACTTTGATGATTTTAGCTGTGAAACCATATACCAGATCGTTCAGAACGAAATTCTGGCACGAAAAGATGAGTATGCTTCTAAGCTAACACCAGAAATGGTATATGCTGCTGTCAGTCCTCTTATCTCTACATCGGGTGAAAACGCAAGAACCATCAAATATAAGGTGCAGCTGGTTATTGAACAACTGCTGTTCCAAGAAGTATTGGAAAAAATGTCTGTATGAAATCAGCCGAGCAGTTAATCACTGCCCGGCTGATCGACTATATTGTTATTCTTCCATAACCTCCAACATTATTCTGGCACTCAACTTAAAACCGTTCTGGAAGATCAGACAATCTGTTGTCATTTGGTGCTCACGAACGGCATCTGTATAGCGAGAGAACAGTTCTTTCTGCTCGTCTGTCATGGTGGCTTGGAGCTTTTCTTCGTTTCGGCAGATCAACTCCAACAGTTTCTTGTACTCTTTACAAGAGGATGTGTCATACTCTGTAGGCTCAATATTACCATACCAGAATTCTTCAAGGATTCTCATACCGCATCCTCCCCGTAGATCAGTTCTTTGAGGACGATTTCCTCTGCCCGGTTGCGGATGTTGTTCATGGCTCTGACCCATGACAACTGATCCTGCTCTTTCAGATCCTCATTGCTACATTCTTTCCCTGCCAGCTGCGTTACGAGCAGGCCGAGCTTATTGCGAGCCTGAGTATCAATGTCAGCAAGATAGCTATACAGATTGCCGCTGAGAACGAGGTCGATGTAGACCATAGAACGATGCTCTCTGAGGTACTGCTGGTGCTTTCTGCCCCAGATACCGATGGTGTGGATTTCTTCTTCCGGGATGACCAGACACGGCAGGTAGTAATCTCCGTGCAGTTCATACCAAAGACCGTTGCTGTTGTCGTAGATGTATTTTTCCATATTGCAAACCTCCATGTATCATTTGAACTCAATAGTTCCGAGTGGCTTTGAGGTGAATCGGCCAGCGGAGGTTGCTGTGTAGCCAGTGGCTACAAAATGGCTACAGAATTTCCAAAGATGCTACGGATAGCGTGAAATATGTGGAATGTGTGGACGAAAAGCGCACTATCAGTGCATATTATCACGAGAAATTAAGGTCTGGCGCTCGAGTGGGAATAATCACAAAGATCCCGGAAACCTTGATACAAAAGGTCCCCGGGATTTTATATTTGAAAAGCGTAACAAAAACGTAGCATCTTTTTGGAAAAATTCGCTTTTATGCGGGTTTGCGGATGCCGCCCGGATTGCGAAATCATTTTTGCAATACTTTTATAACACCTTGCAAGCAACAAGCATTTTGTAACAGACGAAATAGTTGCAAGCGGTTTTGCGGTAAAATGAATCATAAGCAAATCGGATTTCAGCCATCGCGGTTGAAATCCGATTTTTATTGCAAAGCAACGAGGTTTCGGGGTACGCTGAAGCGGATCGGGTTCCTATTTTGAATGTACCTATGTAAATCTTATAGCCTTTCAGTATAGTGATGACACGAAGGCAAACGGAACGAGTATCCGGCCAATGTTGATCAATAAGCTGTGGGTTTATTCTTTTGGCTGGCGGAGAGTCTAATAGAAAATGAAGGCATTACTGAGCAACGAAAGGCTGAAAATCCGATGCTTTGGATATAGCAAATGAAATCAATACCCCCATAGTTGAGCACAAGAAATTGTAGCTCATGCAATAGTCCACCGATCACATGGGCGGGTAGAGCTGCCGGGTTCTGCCTATCTTTCTGTTTTGATGTAACACGTAATCGCCACAAAAAGAAAACGAAAATTTAGTTGCCATCATTTTAAGATACCAACCGCATGTATCTTGACAAGAAGAGCTACGTCTGATACAATACATACCAAAAGTATGTTAAAAAGGGGAGCGAGTGATGGCACGAAACAAATATCCGGAGGTAACGGTCGAACGGATCTTAGATGTATCGCAGCGCCTTTTCTTAGAAAAGGGGTATGACAATACAACGATTCAGGATATTGTTGATGAATTGGGCGGCTTATCAAAAGGCGCGATTTATCATCACTTCAAGTCCAAAGAAGAAATTATGGACGCAGTAGGTGACAGAATGTTTTTTGCGAACAATCCCTTTGAAGCTGTTCGCAAGCGTTCCGATCTGAATGGCCTGCAAAAGCTACGGGAGGTAGTTAGGCTGAATCAGTCAGACGAATCCCGCACCGACATGACTGTCCAATCGATTCCGATTACAAGAAATCCCCGGATTTTGGTGGAAATGATTGATTCCAACCGTCGCATTTTAACGCCATATTTTTTGGAACTGATAGAAGAAGGCAATCAAGATGGTTCCATACATACGGAATATGCTCATGAGATTGCGGAATTGCTTCCGTTGCTTACCAGCTTATGGCTGCTGCCATCAGTGTTTCCGGCTACAAAAAAGCAGATGAGGCGTAAGTTTTATTTTCTCGGCGATATGCTGGAGAAGATGGGCGTCCCTCTGATGGACGATTCTCTTTATATTTTAGTGGATCAATTTTTTGATCAGATTCCTGAGTAAACATAGAATTGCCGAGAGGCAATTTTATTTTTAAAATATACATTCATTCGGGCGGTATTATAAAAAAATACCGTTTTTTAGCCTAATTTACATACCGACGGATGGTATTATAAGCGATTTTCTTTCTAAAATATTGGAGGTAATATTTATGACTGAAAAAGAATTTGATCAAAAAGTGGAAGATATGGCTGCACGGTTTGAACGTGGGATAGAAGCCTCAGCGGCTAAACTCGAGAAAGGAGTAACCCACAAATACGGCGAGAGCCGCCTGTTCCGATTTACCATAAGAGGAATTTTCATAGCTGCCGAAATTGGACTGCTGATCGGTGGAAAAAGCCTTGTGGAAAAAGGACATAGAACTGCCGCAATCTGGTGTGTGGCCTTGGGCGCTGTGGGTTTTGCGGCGGAGCTGCTGCGAATCCTTGCATGCAGGAGGGAAAAATGAAACAAAAATTTTTAACCCGTAATTTTATCCTTTTGATTTTTGGGCAGGTTAGTTCGCTGATCGGGAATTTCACACTGAAATTCTCCCTTTCCATGTATGTGCTGGAGCAGACAGGCTCCGCGTCTGTTTTCGCGGGGCTTCTGGCTATGGCTCTGCTTCCTACCATTTTGCTCTCACCCTTTGGCGGTATCCTTGCAGACCGGGCAAACCGCCGCAACATTATGGTGGCACTGGATACCCTTTCCGGCCTATCCGTATTGGTTGCCTGCATTGTCATGCCTTTCGGCCACGATATTCTTATAATCGGGATTCTGTTGGTAATTCTCTCGACACTGGGAGCTTTTGAATCTCCTACGGTGCAGGCATGCATCCCGCAAATGCTGTCCGGGGATCATATTGTAAAGGGCAATGCGGTTATCAATCAGGTGGCGGCAATTGCCTCGCTGATTACTCCCTTCTTGGGAAGTGTATTTTACACGACATTTGGGATACAACCGGTATTTTATGCGGCAATGCTTTGCTTCTTTATGACGGCGCTTTTTGAATGTTTTATCCGGCTGGATGATAAAGAGCCGAAACACAAGATGAAGATTAGGGCGATGGTAAAGGAAGATTTCTCGCTCAGTATGCGCTTTTTGTGCCGAGAACAGCCTGGTATTCTGAAGCTGCTTCTGCTGGCTGCACTGGTGAGCCTGTTTGTAGCGGGTACGGCTGTGGTAGGCTTTCCCTATTTGGTGCGAACAGTTTTGGGGCTTTCCGCCGAGCATTATGGTGTGGCTGAAAGCGCAATGGGAATTGCCGCAATTCTCGGAGGCCTGTTTGTGGCGGTGCTGGCAGGGAAGCTACGGCTGCGCCATCTTGCTGGCGTTTTTTTGTCCTTTGGAATCTGCCTGATTCTTTGCGGGATTGCCTTCTGGCTGCCGGTGGACGCTTTTACACAGTATATCATTTTGCTTTTGATGTTCTGTGCCTGCCAGTTTGGATGCAGTATTTTCTCCACCTATGCAATTTCCACGATTCAGGGGAGGACGCCGGAGCGCCTGATGGGCAAGGTAATGTCCTATGTGTTCACCCTTTCCATGTGCGCACAGCCGATCGGGCAGATGGTTTACGGGGCATTATTCGACCTGTTTTTTGACCGTGTCTACTGGGTGCTGGTTCCAAGTGGAATTTTTGTTTGCGTGATAGGATTCGCTTCGGCTGGTTTTTTTCGGAATTTTGAAAAGCAGGAAGCTTCTGCCCACACCAATCGTTAGAAGATAGAGAGAATATCGGATGAAATTATATTAGAACGAAAGGATCGGGAGCCCCTCGCCTTTGATGATATACTGTTGAAAGTAAGGCGCTGCTTACAGAAAAAGTCTTGTAGTCAGCGCTTTTTAAGCTTCGCTTTCTGCTGTTTCCAAATTGCTTTGCAGCGTGTTTAAAAACAGCTCTGATGCTTTTGTGAGCACCTGGTATTTCTTCCAAACCACGCACAGTCCAGCCTGTAGGGTAGGGATTAAGGGGCGAAAGCAGAGGTTGCCACCCTGTGTGTTGATAATTTTATCCAGCGTAATGGCGTAACCAAGCCCCTCATCCACCAAGATTGATCCGTTATAAAGCAAACTATAGGTTGCCACGATATTCAGATCGGCTTCCTCCCGCTTCAGCCACAGAGACAGGGCGCTTCCCGCTCGGTGCTGGCGAGAGAGAATCAGCGGCTTATCCCATAAATCCTTTGGGCCTATGGCCTCTTTCTTGGCCAATGGCGCATCTCGGCGCATTAACACCCCCCAAGTGTCTTTTTGAGGAATACGCAGGTATTGATATTTGGATAAATCCTTTGGATCAAAAAGCAGGCCAAAGTCGATCAATCCCTTGTCCAGCTCCTCCGTAACATTCGCGGAATCCCCACTGGAGATATGAATACGGATTTGTGGGTGCTCCTGCTGTATTTGGCCGGCTGCCCTTGCAAGGTGGCGAATGGCATCTGTTTCTCCCGCGCCGATATGGATATCTCCGGCGATTGCCTCGTCGTTCAGGGTGATTTCCCGTTCTGCTTTCTGCACTAGATTAACGATTTCTTCGGCCCGCTTGCGCAAAATCATGCCCTCCTCCGTGAGGGTGATTTTGCGGTTCCCGCGGAGGAAAAGCTGCTTTCCCAATTCTTCCTCCAGGTCTTTCAGCTGGCGGGAGAGAGTGGGCTGTGATAGGTGCAGGTATTCGGCCGCTCCGGATACGCTCTGTTCCCTTGCCACAGCGAGAAAGTATTGCAGCACACGTAATTCCATCATTCATCTATCCTTTCGCAGGGGCTGGACTTCGTCTGGTTTTGACAAAGCCAATGTTCAGTGTGAAAAAGTATGACTTTTGTGTAAATCGAGCTCTTGTTGTGTGTAGTATAGCACATATTGATATAGATAAAAAGCATAGTTTGATATCTAATATAAGTATTTGCTATTTCATAACGCCCTGTATTATACTGGATATCGGAAAAAATACAGCGTTTTGCGGGGTGAATGAGATCAAAAAGACGGTAGCGTTTTTGTGGATAGCAGGTTTGCTCTTTTTGATGTGTGGCTGCGGTAGCCGCCAGGCACCGCAGCCGGGGGCGTCTATTGCCGCGATTGGAAACAGCGAACAATCGGCTTTGCAGGAAACCATCAGCGGACCGGAGAAAGTGCCTAAAACAGAGGAGAATAAACCAATGAAAATTCAGGTGCAGGCAGGGGAGCACGTTGTTGTGGATGCATTAAACAACAGCCGCGCCGCCAAAGAATTGTATGCACAGCTGCCTTTGCGGACAACTGTAGAAAATTTTAGCACCAATGAAAAGGTGTTTTATCCGCCGCAAAAACTTTCCATCGCCGGCGCGCCGTTCGTAGATGCGCAAAAGGGAACGCTGGCGTATTATGCTCCGTGGGGCGATGTGGTGATGTTCTATGACAAGGGAAGCGGCTTGTATGAACTGGGGAGAGCGATTTCCAGCATTGATGAAATTGAAAAGCTTGCAGGCGCGATCACTGTGACGGCGGTTGATTGATTTCGGCAAGAAAGGCTCTGTATTGATAAGCTTATAATCAGGGCCTAATCGGCTTGCAAGAGGCACATTATCAGAAGGCTGGCTCAAAATTTTTCTGCGCCAAAACCATCTAAGTGAGGAGTGGCCATAACAATGAAATTCATAGAAAACCAAACCTTTGATAGGGAGCGTGCGCTTTATGGGGAGCGGAATCTCCATTTGAAGCGGTGCACCTTTGACGGCCCGGCAGATGGCGAAAGCGCCTTAAAAGAGTGCTGCGGCATTCAGGTAGAGGACTGCTTGTGTAATCTGCGCTATCCTTTTTGGCATGACCATGGCCTGAAGATCAGCGGCACTGAGCTGACGCCCCATTGCCGCGCCGCGCTGTGGTATTCGGATCATGTGGAGATCACTGGAAGTAGGCTCCACGGAATCAAGGCATTGCGAGAATGCAGCGAGGTCACCATGGAGGACTGCCGCATCGTTTCGGCTGAATTTGGCTGGTGTGTGCGGAAACTAAAGATGCTCCGCTGCTCCGCCGAGAGCGAATATTTTATGATGCGCTCGGAGGACCTGCAATTTTTTGATGTGCGGCTCAAGGGAAAATACTCCTTTCAATACACAAAAAACATGACCTTGGAAAACTGTGTGCTGGATACGAAGGACGCTTTCTGGCATGCCGAACAGGTAACGGTAAAAAACAGCATCATCAAGGGCGAATACCTAGCCTGGTATTCCAGTGGGGTAACGTTTATCCACTGCACCATCATTGGTGCACAGCCCTTCTGCTATTGCAAAAATTTAAAACTGGTGGATTGCAAAATGGTGGATACTGACCTCTGCTTTGAAAAGTCGGAGGTCAACGCAACCATCACCACGCCGGTGATCAGCATAAAAAATCCACTTTCCGGCACAATCTGTGCCCCCTCTGTGGAGAAGATCATAATGGACGACCCAAATGCAGCAGGGGAAATTGTGCTTGAGGAGCAAGAAAACGGCAAAATGGAAAGCAAGCCCTGCGCTTGAGCAAGGGGCGACGAGCAATTTTCATGTTCCATCTTAGCCGTCCACAGGACAAAAGTGATAAAAGGTATCTTATAGAAAGAGGGATTTTAAATGAGCAAGAATGTTTTGGTGATATCAACCAGCCCCCGCAGGAATGGTAATTCCAAGCTGTTGGCAGATGCATTTGCCAACGGCGCAAGGCAGGCTGGCAACAGCGTTGAAAATATTTCACTCCATGATAAAACCATCTGCTTTTGCAAGGGCTGCCTTTCCTGCCAAAAATCACAACGGTGCGTGATTCATGATGACGCAGATACTATTGCACAAAAAATGCGCGCCGCTGATGTGCTCGTGTTTGCTACCCCAATTTATTATTATGGGATGAGCGGACAGATGAAAACGATGTTGGATCGTGGCAATCCCCTATATGCTTCTGACTATGCTTTTCGGGAGGTTTATCTGCTGGCCGCCGCGGCGGAGGAAGAAGAGCATACAATGGATGGCGCGGTCAACGGCCTGAGAGGCTGGCTCGCCTGTTTCCCCAAGGCACGCCTGGCAGGAACGGTGTTTGGAGGCGGCGTGGATGTGGCGGGCGCCATCAAAGAACACCCCGCTTTACAAAAAGCTTATGAAATGGGCATGGCGGTTTCGAATGGCTGAACGATTAGATCCGTGGGGTAGCTTCTACCAAAACCTGATTGACGCCGGGTGTAGCCAAGCGACGGCACAGCAATGTGTGGCTTTGGCGAGAGGCGAAAAAAAGGCCGATCTACTGCGGCTTCTTTCCCATCATCGAGCGGCTCTGCTGGATGCTGTGCATGCAAACCAGAAAAGGATTGATTGCCTCGATTATTTGCTTTATCGAATCGGCAAAGAGGGCGCGGATAGAAGATAAATGCTTCTGCTCCAAAAAGCCTTTTACATTCCCGATCGCTACTCCCGGTGTACACCGAGGGTGGCAATAAGAGATTGCTTGAAAGCGCGCGCTGTAACTTGATTTTCCGCGTTATATCGGTTATAATGAAAAAAATTAAAGTAGAAATAGATGATGCTGAAAATCGGATGAACCATCCTGCATGGATGATTCAGATTGTGCAAATACCACGAGCAAAACGCCTATGAAAGCGCACGGTTTGCAGGAGTGGGTGCGAATCATCTTTTCAGAATGACCCCGGAGCACCGCAAAGGTGCGGCGCCCGGGGGTTTTTCCGTGGTTGTGGAAGAAATGGTGGGGAAAGGCGAACGTTTTTCCTTGCAGAGAAAGGTTGGTCATATGAATGAGCATGCAGCAGATCGGTTTTGACAACGACAAATACCTCAAAATGCAGTCCGAGCATATTCAGCACCGGATCGCACAGTTTGACAACAAACTATATTTGGAGCTGGGTGGTAAGCTGTTTGATGACTATCACGCCTCGCGCGTGCTGCCTGGATTCAAGCCGGACAGCAAGATTAATATGCTCCTTAAGCTCAAAGAGCAGGCTGAAATCGTGATCGTGATCAACGCCGCCGATATCGAAAAGAGTAAGGTGCGCGGCGATCTCGGCATTACCTATGACGCGGATGTGCTCCGCCTCATTGACGCTTTCCGCGGCGTGGGGCTCTTTGTGGGCAGCGTTGTCATCGCCCAATATGCCGCGCAGCCGATGGCGGATAAATTTCGCAATATGCTGGACAAGCTCGGCGTGCCGGTCTACCTGCATTATCCGATCGAGGGTTATCCAAACAATATCCCCCTCATCGTCAGCGAAGAGGGGTTTGGCAAGAATGAGTATGTTGAAACCAGCCGCCCGCTGGTGATCGTCACGGCGCCCGGCCCCGGCAGCGGGAAAATGGCGACCTGCCTTTCCCAGCTCTATCACGAGCACAAGCGGGGGATTAACGCCGGTTATGCCAAATTTGAAACCTTCCCGGTGTGGAACCTCCCGCTGCGCCATCCGGTCAATTTGGCGTATGAGGCTGCAACGGCCGACTTAAACGACGTTAATATGATCGACCCCTACCATTTGGAAGCCTATGGCGAAACCACTGTCAATTATAACCGCGATATTGAGGTTTTTCCCGTGCTGAATGCCATTTTTGAGCGCATCGCGGGGGAGAGCCCCTATAAATCGCCCACGGATATGGGCGTCAATATGGCTGGCAACTGTATCATAGAGGACGATGTTTGCCGCCGTGCCTCCGAGCAGGAGATCATCCGCCGCTATTACCACGCTCTGTGCGATCAAAAGCAGGGCCGGGTGGATGAAGCGGCTGTTTATAAAGTGGAGCTTTTGATGAATCAGGCAGGCGTTTCAACGCATGATCGCGCCGTTGCCTCCTCCGCGCTCGCCCGCGCGGAGGAGACAGGACTGCCTGCCTCCGCGATCGAGCTGCCGGACGGACGCATCATCACCGGCAAAACTTCCCCGCTGCTCGGCGCATCCGCCGCTGTGCTGCTCAACGCGCTGAAAGCGCTCGGCGGCATCCAACACGACATTTTGCTGATTTCCCCTATTATTATAGAGCCGATTCAAAATTTGAAAACCAAGCATTTGGGAAATCATAACCCCAGGCTGCACTCCGACGAGGTGCTCATCGCTCTGTGCATCAGCGCGGCGACGAACCCAACTGCCGAACTCGCCATGAAGCAGCTAGCAAAGCTCAAGGGGTGTGAAGCGCATTCCTCGGTGATTCTCTCGCAGGTGGATGATTCCGTTTTTCGCAAGCTGGGGATGAACCTGACATGTGAGGCGCGATATCAAAGCCAAAAACTCTACCACAAATGACCCAATGAAGGCCCGGCTTGTCTGGCTGCTCTTCATTGC
>OGYF01000920.1_pt1 | contig 27516 bp, 20 predicted proteins | sample 1576451 | NCBI WGS metagenome assembly OGYF01 (sample SAMEA3541505, study PRJEB24748) | human gut metagenome | biome: human gut; feature: human-associated habitat; material: faeces | place: China | collected 2012
GCAAGCAAGCAAGCAAGCAAGCAAGCAAGCAAGCAAGCAAGCAAGCAAGCAAGCATCTGTAAACAAATTGTCGATATATCGCAAAAAGCCCGTGTGCGGAGTTTTCTCCGTGCACGGGCTTTTTGCGTTTGTAAAAATTCCCAGGGGAATTCTCCCTCCTGTGGGGTGGAAAACACGAATTCCCGTGGGAAATGGCATGTCGAACCCCTTCGAGGGGTTAATTCCCGCGGGAATTGGAGCTTTCAAGGGATGCAAAATGGAAATTACCACGGGAATGGCTCCTTGCCGGGGGTGTAAAGGGGAAATTCCTGCGGGAATGGATAAATGGATAGGATTAAATCACATAAAATTTTCAATATATGAGAAAACAATACATCAAGGTAGAAGGCATAAAGCTTACAAAGCTTTCGAATGCCGAGTTTATCAACTTCATGGAGCGTTTTCTGGCCTTGCTTCCGTTGGAAGCCGAAGAAGACGATTCGATGGGGGCGCCCAAAGTGGGTATCACGGCCGAACAGATAGAGGAAGCCAAAACCTATCTGTCGGAAATGAACGACCTCAACCGCGAGACGAAAGTCAAGGCGGAAACGAAGTCGAAAGCGGAAATCGACCGCCAGCGCGACGCACTTTGGACGGCGATCATCCAGCGGATTCTCACCTCGCGCAACGTGCCGATACAGGCAGAAAGTGCGGCTGCCGAGAAACTTTACATCGTGGTGAAACCTTATACGGGGATGAACAGTCTGCCCAACAACCAGCAGACGGAAACGGTGAAAGGCTTACTCACCGACTTGAATAAGCCGGAAATTCAGGAAGCGATCACGACCTTGGGGCTGGAGAACTACATCGACGAACTATCAACCTACAACCAGCAGTATGAAGCCTTGGTGAAAGGGGCGGATGTGGCACGTGCCGCCGCAAGTTTGGGCAACAAGAGTGATGCCTTGCGTCGGCAACTGGTGGACCTTTACCGCGAGATGGCGGACTTTGCTTTCGCTACCAACCTTTTGCATGAGACGGAAGAATCTCTCTATTTCATGGCTGGCTTGAATGGTCTGATCCGTGATGTCGAGACGGCTTATAACCTGCGCGACAAGGCCAAACATACCTCGACTACCAAGCCGGAAAAACCGGAAGAAGGTGATACGGGAGACAGTGGTCTGGAATTGGTACCGGTGGAATAACTCTGGGATTCTACCTCCGGGTTTTAACCCGGAGAGGGAAAAAAGAACAAGCGATCTTTGAAAGAATGGGTTGGAATGAAACGGATAAAGCCGTATCTTTGTGGCACTATAAACCGATTAAAAGAGAAACTATGAAAGCAAAGTATCCATTTAAAGAGACTCCGATCCTGTATGGCGAAGACGCCATCCGATTTGAAAAGGAAATGGAGCGGGTTGACAACATGAGCCAAGAAGAGCGTCGGAAGAATTGGGAAAAACTGGAGCGCGAATACAACGAAATTTGTAAGGAAATAGAAATCTGTATTTGATGCGTATGAAAGTGATTCCATTAACCTCCGACTATGAAATGAAGCCATTCGATTGTGGAGATGCCGAATTGAATGGCTTTTTGCTACATGAAGCCAAAGCTTTCGCCGAAAATCGTCTGGCAAATACATTTTTGATTTGTGACGATGGAGCCATAGTGGGTTTAGTTTGTTCAACGACAAAATAGCCAAACAGGATGTCTCGAAAGCAGCTTGGCGAAAAATCAAGAAGCTTTTTCCTCATTCAAAACATTTCGGTAGTTATCCGGCTGTAAAGATCGGACGTTTTGCCATTTCTTTACAATATCGGAATCGTGGTATGGGGCATAAAATGATGGTTGTTCTCCAGTATCGGTTGAAACGGGAAACAACCAGTTCTACTTTCCGTTTCTTGACGGTAGATGCTTATCAGGGAGCTGTTCCGTTTTACGAACGTAATGGTTTTAAACGATTGACATCAACCGATGAAGGAGACACAACGTGCGGCATGTATTTCGATATGAAAACGTTGGACGTATAAAAACACCCTCCCCACACGTAGAGACGTGGTGCGCTGCGTCTCTACAATCGGAACAAACCGATCATCTCCATCCATTCTAAATCAACGATCCCTTGTTCTCATCTTTAAATCTGAATGATAAACAATTTAAAAAGAGAACAAATATGATGAAAAGATTTTTACAACGGAAAAACACACGAATGTACCACGTTTGGCTACGTTCGTTTATGGTATGTTTATGCCTCGCTTTGGTGGGCGTGAGTGCTTGGGGGCAAGACAACACATTTAGTGGTGGTTCAGGAACAGAAACTGATCCTTATTTGATTAAGACTGTTGGCGATTTGAAGGAGATGGTAAGGGTAAAAAATCCGTCTCATTTCAAATTAGGACAGCCTATTGTATTGACTGATGAACAATGGACACCGTTGGAATGGGTGGGTTCTGCTGAATTTGTTTTTGATGGTGCAGGACTTTCGATTTCGGGATTGAAGATAGATGGAAGTCAAAACCCAAATATGAAATATTCAGGTTTGTTTTCTATAGTAAAAGATGTAACAATAAAAAATCTTACAGTTGAAGGAGAAATCATCAATGCAGAAGGTATGGTAGGTGGAATTTGTGGCGTAAATAATGGAGCTACTATTGAAAATTGTTGTAATAATGTCAATATTATAGCTGTAAAAGCGGTTGTTTCCGAACCTGACTATATGTTGGTAGTAGGAGGCATTTCTGGTATGGATACTGGTAGTATAAATAAATGTAAGAATGAAGGAAAACTAAAAATCAGTAATCAGAGTGAAAATAATGATGCAAACATATTTTTAGGCGGTATTACTGGCATGTCTCCAGGAAATATTTCTGAATGTTATAATATCGGAGATTTAGAAATATCAAATGGTAATGATAAATATGCGAATTATTCTTTAGGGGGTATTTGTGGATATATAAATTGGTCCACAGTGAAAAATTGTTATAATCAAGGAGTTATAAAAGATAATATTTCTCAAACATCTGGAGTTGTATACATTGGTGGAATAATTGGATGGAATCAAGGTCTTTCGTATTCACCTTTCCCTTACGGTATTGAATATTGTTATAATACAGGTAATTTTGAATTAAATGAAAATAGTACGTCTAAGGTTGGCGGTATTTGTGGTTGGTTAACAGATGGTGCTAAAATAAAAAGCAACTATTATTTGACGCAAAAAGGTATCAATGCTGTTGGTGAACAAGCGAAAGGTACAGTTGTTGAAAACACCGTGGAGAGTAAAGATAATACAGCTTTTACAAACGGTGAAGTTGCTTGGCTATTAAGACAATTAAATGAAGATGATGGAAGCTATGTCTTTGGTCAGAATTTGAATGGAAATCCATCTGGTGAATATCCGAAACTACAGTGTTTTGATGGTGAATTACCTGCAGTTTATCAATTAAAGTACACCACTTCTGATAATAAAGAAGTAATACAATATTATAATCCAGGACAAACCACAGAAGCTTTGCCGGAGTTAGGAAATGATTTACGCTGGTTTGGAGAAGATGGAACGATATATGAAAGTGGATTCTCGATGCCCGCAAAAGATCTGGTACTTACGGAAGAAACCGGGTATAGTATTAAAATAGAAAACGTTGAGCATGGAACAATCAGTATTGTGCCTGATCAGACATTATACAAGGCAGGAACTCCAATAACAGTAACAGTTAAGGCAGACGAAGGATATCAATTCAAGTCATTGGAATGTAAGACTACTGCTAATGTCGCAGTAGAAGTTTCAAAGCAGGACGACGAGACATATACTTTTACCATGCCGACTGCTAATGTTGCAATAACTGCAATGTTCGAACTTATACCTCCAACAATGTATAAGATTAATATTGCACCTACAGAAAACGGTACAGTAACATCGGATAAAACAAAGGCAGCAGTAGGCGAAACAATCACATTGACTGTCACACTTGCAGACGGCTATGAATTGTCCGAATTATACTATATGATAGGAACGGGAAAAACTTCTATTACCGGAACGACCTTCGCCATGCCTGAATCAGACGTGACAGTCTATGCCACCTTTAAAGAGAAAGAAGATCCGACTGATCCGGAAGAACCCGTAGATCCGCCAGTAGTGGATCCAACCAACTACTATAACATCTACAACGAAACGACTTACGACTTTATCGATGTGTCTTTCAGTCGGAATGTAGTTCGGGAAGGTGGTTCAGTCAATGTCTATCTGGGAATACCCGAAGGATTGGATCCGGCAGCCGTTACCTTGATGTTCAAACGGAGTTTGTATGGTGGCTGGGAAAACTTAAATACAGATGATGACGGTAATTACCTGATCAATAATATTTGGACTGACATCTATGTTAAGGCCGTGGTAGATGAATCATATATCGATCCGAATCCGGATGAAAACCATATTTACATCGACCTGTCGGAAACCAACGATAGTATTTGGCTATATACCGATCACAAACTGGTAGAAGAAGGCAAGACCGCCGTTATCCAGGCAGAAGTAGCCAAGAGCTGCCAGAACAAGGAAATCCGCTACATGTACAAACGGACCGTATTGGGCGAATGGAAAGAAATGCCGAAAGATTACAGTATCAATCAATATGTGGTAAGAGATATCACAACCGATATCTATGTAAAGGCTTACTTCGTATTCGATAAGCAAGATCCGACTACGGCCAAGAATCCGCATCATGTTTATGCCGATATCACCGCTACTTGCGAAGGCTTGTATCTGGATGCTACCCGTCATAAAGTAGCCGACGAAGGAGATACAAAAGTATTCCTGTATGTGAAGAAAGGCTTTGAAACGAAAGATGCCCGCTACCTGTTCAAACGCGGTCTCAAAGGCGAATGGGAAGACTTGGTTCCGGGTATCGAACAGAATACCTTCCAAGTAACCGATATTGAAGGTGACATTTACCTGAAAGGAATAGATGCCGTTTATACCGGAACGGAAGACATCGACGGTATGGTACGGGTATATACGAAAGACGGCAGTCTGTTTGTTTACACTGCCCAGCCGGAAGAAATCTCTGTCGTATCGATGACGGGTGTAACTGTTAAGCGTACACGGCTGACAGGCTTGCAGTCTTATCCGTTGAACCAAGGCATCTATGTAGTATGCGTAGGTGAACAGGTATTCAAAGTACGTGTCAAATAACAAGATCGTTTTATTATAATTAATATTTCTTTTTTATACAACCAAGCTATGCCTTCGTTGTGAAACGCGGGTATAGCGGCAAGAAAACTTTAAGTTTTACTTGTTTCCGTTTTTTAGTATATGAAAAATGTCTTTCCTCCGTTGTGGAACGCGGGAACATGAATCAGTAGCGAGGAGAGAGACTTCGGTCTTTCTCCTCTTTTTATGTTATCCGGAAGCGACTAATTTTGGAAATTTATTTTTAATTTTGCCTATTCAAAAAAGAAAGCAACGTGCATTTCTTTCTAACTAAAATAAAAACTGAATGATTGAACGAATTTATATTCTTGAGACGGTTGATCCGGTCATATTTTATGGTGTGAATAACAGCAATATGCAGCTCATCAAGACGCTGTTTCCCAAACTTCGGATTGTAGCCAGAGGCAACGTGATGAAAGTAATTGGCGATGAAGAGGAATCGGAACTGTTTTTAAAGAAGATTCGTGAAATTGAAAAGTACTGCGAAGAATTCAACTCGTTGAGCGAGGAAGTCATCATCGACATTGTGAAGGGAAAAGGGCCGACCGTGGTCAAACAGGAAAATCTGATTATCCACGGGATGAATGGCAAACCCATTACCGCACGGACCGAAAACCAGCAACTGCTGGTCAAGGCATTCGAGGAAAACGACCTGGTCTTTGCGACGGGTCCTGCCGGATCGGGAAAAACCTTTGTGGCCATTGCCCTTGCCGTGAAAGCCCTGAAGAATAAGGAAGTGCGCAAGATTATCCTGAGCCGTCCGGCGGTGGAAGCGGGTGAGAAGCTGGGATTCCTGCCCGGAGAGATGAAAGACAAACTCGATCCGTACTTGCAACCGCTCTATGATGCCTTGCAAGATATGATTCCGGCTGTCAAGCTGAAGGAATATATGGAAAACAATGTCATCCAGATTGCTCCTTTGGCCTTTATGCGTGGGCGGACCCTCAATGATGCCGTCATTATCCTGGACGAAGCCCAGAACACGACCACCCATCAGATCAAGATGTTTCTGACACGTCTCGGCATGAATGCCAAGATGATCGTGACGGGCGATATGACACAGATCGATTTGCCGGCCTCGGTCACTTCCGGATTGAAGGAAGCGATGGGCGTGTTGAAGCATGTGCCGGGCATCGGACGGGTAGAATTCAACAAGAAAGATATTGTACGGCACAAGCTGGTACAGCGTATTGTGGAGGCTTACGACAAGTTTGACAAGAGTAAGCTTCGTGCCGCAAAAAAGGATATAAGTCATACAGAAAATAAAATAGATTAAGTTATGAAAACAGCTTTAGTAAAAACAGATTTTCACTTTCCGGGTCAGAAGAGTGTTTATCATGGTAAAGTACGTGATGTGTACAGTGTAGGAGACGATTTATTGGTCATGGTAGCTACCGACCGTATTTCGGCATTCGACGTGATTCTGCCTGAAGGTATTCCATTCAAAGGACAGATGTTAAGCCAGATTGCTGCCAAGTTCCTGGATGCAACAACGGATATTTGCCCGAACTGGAAGTTGGCTACTCCCGATCCGATGGTAACAGTCGGTGTACGTTGCGAAGGATTCCCGGTAGAAATGATTGTCCGTGGTTATTTGTGCGGAAGCGCTTGGCGTGCTTACAAGAGTGGTGTGCGTGAAATCTGCGGCGTAAAGCTTCCGGAAGGCATGCGTGAGAACCAGCGTTTCCCGGAACCGATCATTACTCCGACTACCAAAGCTGAAATCGGAGAACACGATCAGGATATCTCGAAGGAAGAAATCTTGGCTCGTGGTTTGGCTACACCGGAAGAATATGCTTTGTTGGAAAAATATACTTTGGCTTTATTCAAGAGAGGTAGTGAAATCGCTGAAAAACGCGGCTTGATCCTGGTTGATACCAAATACGAATTCGGCAAGCACAACGGTGAAATCTATCTGATGGACGAAATTCATACACCGGACTCTTCTCGTTACTTCTACCTGGAAGGATACGAAGACCGCTTTGCCAAAGGCGAACCGCAGAAGCAGCTGTCAAAAGAATTCGTTCGTGAATGGTTGATGGATAACGGATTCCAGGGTAAGGCAGGACAGACAGTTCCGGAAATGACTCCTGAAATTGTAGAAGGCATCAGCAATCGTTACATTGAGTTGTATGAACACATTACCGGTGAAACTTTCGTGAAGGAAGATACCGATAACCTGGCTCAGCGTATCGAAAAGAATGTAACTGAATATTTGAACAAACGATAAGAAAGTGACGATATGACGCAGTACGGTTCGGAAAAGATTTTACCCTACAATCAGGATGAACATAAAGGAGTACAGGTCAGACGTATGTTTGACGCGATCGCCGGAAAATATGATTTGCTGAACCATACATTGTCATTCGGTTTTGATAAAGGGTGGCGCAGAAAGGGGATTCGCTTTCTGCGCCCTTATTCACCGAAGCAGATCTTGGATATTGCGACGGGAACTGGGGATTTGGCTATTGCGATGCAGAAACAATTGCACGCAGAAACAATTATCGGTGCAGATATATCGGAAGGTATGATGGAAGTAGGACGGCAGAAAGTAAAAGAGGCCAACTTGCAGGACCATATCTCATTCGAATACCAGGATTGCACCGCATTGACATTTGCTGATAATACATTTGATGCAGTGACGGCTGCCTTCGGCGTACGGAACTTTGAGGATATAGAAAAAGGATTGCGGGAAATGTACCGGGTAACGAAACCCGGAGGGCATCTGATGATTCTTGAACTTTCTACACCCGAATCATTTCCGATGAAGCAGCTTTATCAGCTTTATTCGAAAGTGGTCATTCCGACGGTTGGTCGGTTTGTTTCGAAGGAAAAGGCTGCATACGATTATTTACCAGCTTCTATTCAAGTAGTTCCGCAAGGTAAGGTAATGACTGATTTGTTAACCAGAGTCGGATACAAAGAGGCGAAAGCGCGTACTTTAACTTTCGGAATTTGTTCGTTGTATACAGGAACTAAATAATAATAGGCTAGTTATGCAGAAGTATGGTTTGATAGGATATCCGTTGGGACATTCTTTTTCCTGTAATTACTTTAACCAGAAGTTTGAATCAGAGAAGATCGATGCCCAGTACCTTAATTTCGAAATCCCGACAATTAAGGACTTGAAAGAAGTATTGAAAGAGAACCCGGAACTGAACGGGTTGAATGTAACGATACCTTATAAGGAACAAGTTATACCGTATTTGGATGATCTGGACGAAGACGCCCGTCTGATTGGCGCCGTAAATGTGATCAAGTTTACGAAAGGCCTTTTTGGAAAGACCAAACTGGTGGGTTATAATTCGGATATTATCGGTTTCAAGCAGTCTATCGAGCCTCTATTGACCGAAAAGCATTCAAAGGCTTTGATCTTGGGAACCGGTGGTGCTTCCAAAGCTGTTGTTCAAGGATTGAAACAACTGGGAGTAGGTTCTACGTTTGTTTCGCGTACGAAGAAGGAATATTGTATTACGTATGAAGAGATTACTTCGGAAATTATGCAACAGTATAAAGTAATCGTCAATACAACTCCTTTAGGTATGTTCCCGAATGTAGATGCTTGCCCGAAGATCCCGTATGAATTGCTGACACCAGACCATCTGTTGTACGATTTGCTCTATAATCCAGATGAGACCTTGTTTATGCGTAAAGGAAAAGAACAAGGTGCTGTCGTCAAGAACGGATTGGAGATGTTGCTGCTCCAGGCTTTTGCAGCATGGGAAATCTGGCAACGTTAAATCAGGGATTCTTTACCCAGGTGATGACGAAATCTATCTCTACGCGGTACTGAAGAACAACGTGTTGAGTTGATTCACTACAGGTATCGAAGGCAATCAGTGTACCTTGCTCTGCGTAAGGGAAAGGCTGAATATGTAAATGCCGGCAGAAGTCCACTTCCTGCCGGTTTATTATTTTATATAAGGTCTCTTTCGCGCACCAGCAGATAAGCAGATGTTCCGTTTCATGAGCCGGATCAATGAATAGTTCTTCTTCGGCATTGAGAAACCGGCTTCTGACTTTCCGGACACGTTCAGACCGGTATTCGATATCAATTCCTGCCATTTGGGTGGCATCTGTCAGCATGATGGCAACAAAATCTTTGGTGTGCGAGATACTGATCTGCTTCTTTTCCGCTTCGGACAGGTAAGGAGCTCCGCTCGGATGATGATGAATAATGGTTTCGTGTCCGAGCATTTCTTTCAGCAATAAGCGGGTGGCGAGCCATTCCTTCTGGCGCTGTTCCGCTTTAAGACGACTGAACTCCGGCTGATACCATATTTTATGTTGAAGAAGAGACCACATTTCTTCAGCCGTCTCTTCCATCTTCCAAATGCCAATGGGAGGTATAATTGATAAAACGGACATGTCTATTCTTTCCAATTAAAGGTTTCCATCAGATGCATGACATCCTGAATCAGATATTGGGTAACCGGAGCGATGGAATCGGCTTTCGGTTCAAAGGCATAATAAACAGCACCTCGGAAAAAATGATCGGTACTGTCTGTCAGATGGAATTGAATGGGAGAGATACAATCTCCTTTTAAGAGAAATAATGAACCATATACCTGTTTCTCCGGATTCTCAAAGACTTTTTCTTGAACGTCCTGGATACGCTGCTGTCTGTCGACCAGCTTATAACTGTCTTGCAGCGATTGCCCTATTTGTTTTCCTCGCAGATAACTGCAATAAATAGTAGCATGCAGTTCGGGATAGGTCAGATTGACCCATCCGTTCTTTGCTGCCAATACCGACGAATCCACTTTTGCTTCCTGTGAAATATCAAACGAATAAGGCAAAGACGGAAGAGAAAACGGCATATATGTTGCTTTCTTCGGCTCAATACGAAAATAGCCTCTGGGTTTGGGACTATAATCTGTACAGCCAATCCCGATTGCTAATGTGAGAAACATTCCTGCTCGGAAGACTAAGCCATATTTTTTATTCCTCTTCTTTGTCATCTTCCGAGGCGTTAATCACATTGAATTTTACTTTCAGGATACGACGATTATCCATTTCCAATATTTGGAAACGATAATTCTTGTATTCAATAACTTCCCGCCGACGCGGAAAGTCTCCTTTGATTTCAAGCAATAATCCCGCCAAAGTCTCCACCTCTTCAGTGATCTTTTCGAAGTCGGCCGGATCCGTATCAGTAGCCCGGAAGAAATCCGTAAGCTGGATTTTCGCTTCAAAGATATAACTGCCGTCGGCCAGTCGGATGTATTGCTTTTCATCCTCATCGTATTCATCCGAAATTTCACCGACAATTTCTTCCAGAATATCTTCCATCGTTACGATACCCGAAGTACCTCCGAACTCATCCACAACGATAGCCATGTGTATTTTGTTAGTCCGGAATTCTTCCAGCAGGTCGTCAATCTTTTTCGTCTCAGGCACAAAGTAAGCAGGTCTGATCAGACTTTGCCACCGGAAGGTTTCAGGCTTGTCCAGATAGGGCAGAAGATCTTTGATATACAAGATGCCTTTGATATTATCTTCTGTACCGGAATAAACCGGAATACGTGAATATCCGCACTTGATAATCGTATCAATGACTTCCTTGAAATTAGCCTTGATATCGAGATCTTCCATATCCAGTCGGGAAGTCATGATCTCATCAGCTGTCTTGTTATAGAATTTGATGATTTCAGCCAGCATCTCTTTTTCTTCCGGAATAGCTTTGGAAGTTAATTCTAGAGCTTTGCTCAATTCATCTACCGAAATATCATATTTCTTTTTAGCCAATGTCTTGTTGATGGTAGAAGTAGAATGAACCAACAATGCTGCCAGAGGCTTACAAATCTTCTGGATGTTCAGCAGGGTAGGCGCTGCCTTGTGAATGAAAGGCAAAGTGTTTTGCTTTGCGTATATTTTAGGCATGATCTCCCCAAACAATAACAAGAGGAATGTCAGGACGATTGTTTCCAACACAAATCCAAGCATGGGAACATTCGAAAAGTCCAGCCATTCGTTGATACCATATGTACATAACATGACGATGGCTACATTGACGAAATTATTGGCTATTAAGATTGTGGCCAATAGAAACTCGGAATTGTTGAGTAAATCCAGAATTACAGAATCAGAGGGATGATTCCCTTCTTTGATTCGGTTGATATCGTTAGGCTTTAAAGAGAAGAAAGCAACTTCGGAGGCTGAGATAAAACCTGAGGCAAATAAAAGTAAAACAGCCAGCGCCAAGGCGATGACAGGACCTGCTGTCAGATCCTGTACACCTACTTGGCTAAATATTTCTGATATATAATCTGAGTCCAAGGAATTTTCTTTTAGTTAGACATGATCAAAATGGCAGATCATCTGCTTCATTTGATTCTGAAAATGATGGGGACGGCGATTGTATGGCCGTTCCAGGCTGCTGATAACCGGTATTGGGTTGTACAGGCTGAGACATGGTGTTGCTCGTGTTTGTGGCAGTTTGTGCCATAGACGAATCAGCAGGACGAGATCCTGTACTGTAAAATTCAATACGGTCGGCATGGATTTCGGTTACATAACGTTTGATGCCATTCTGGTCATCGTAAGTTCTGGTCCGGATTTTCCCTTCCACATAAAGGCCGGATCCTTTTTTTACCCATTTTTCTACAAAAGAGACTAAATCTCTTCTGGCAACGATATTATGCCACTCTGTACGTTCAGGGATAACAGTTCCATTAGCTAAGGTATATCCTCTTTCTGAGGTGGCAAGTGGAAAACTGGCAATAGCCGAACCGCTGTCGAAATAACGGACATCCGGATCTTTTCCCACATTTCCGATAAGAATAACTTTGTTTAAAGACATAATGTTATTTATTTAATGAATGTACAAAGAAACACAAATTTGGTTAGTTGGACAAATCTAATGAATGAAAAACGCAACTCTTTTATAGAACGCATAGCCGAAAAGAGATTAATGGGTAAAATCCGAATATTAAAAAAGAGGATAGGATTGAAATCGCTTTTAAAAGTAACGAGAATTGAATCTGATTTTCGTTGGATTCAAAAATGATTCCAGTTAATTTTATGTCCAAGGCTGTGTCTTTTCTTGTAATTTGTGTATTCATTCAAGATTAACTAAAGAGTAATCAAAAATATTTGTTGTTCTGTGCGAAAAAATATCATTTTTATTTCTTTGATTAATAGGATATTATGAAAATAGATGAAAAATAATTCAAAAAAAGTATCTCAAAAGTTTGGTAGTTCAAAAATAAGTCGTACCTTTGCATCGCAATTGAGAAACAAACCAACACTCAATGAAAGCAAAAACGGGGTGTAGCGCAGTCCGGTTAGCGCACCTGCTTTGGGAGCAGGGGGTCCCAGGTTCGAATCCTGGTACCCCGACGAAATTAAAAGAGCTGACACAATAAGTTTCAGCTCTTTTTTTATATCCAAAACCTAATGCAATAGTTGATATTCTATGTGAAATATTTTTATCTGTCTTATCCGTTTCATCTACATTTCTTGCAGAATAAGGTTTGCCTATAAAAAATATGAGTATAAATCCGTAATAAAGGTAATTCTGCCCCGGGAAAAACCGTAATTTATCTACATTTTAAGCCGATGAAGCCAGCTAATTTTGTATCGTAAAACAATAAGATTGTTGAACCCTAATTGTTTATGGTATGTGCAAACGATTCTTTTATTTATGTTTGGTATGGTTCGGATTTGCTTCAGCGGGTTCCCTCCATGCTGAAAACAGGAATTTGGAAACAACAGAAATTAATAACTCAAAAAACAGCCTTATGGAAACAACATTAAATCTGACACAAGAATGGGATAAAGTATTCCCGCAAAGCGACAAGGTACAACATACGAAAGTGACTTTCCGCAATCGTTATGGTATTACCCTGGCTGCTGATTTATATGTTCCGAAGAATGCAGTAGGAAAATTCTCCGCTATCGCAGTGAGTGGTCCGTTCGGAGCTGTTAAAGAACAAGCATCTGGACTTTATGCCCAAACGCTGGCAGAACGAGGATTTCTGGCACTGGCTTTCGATCCCTCATTTACCGGAGAAAGTGGTGGTGAGCCTCGTTATGTGGCTTCGCCAGACATCAACACAGAGGATTTTTGTGCCGCTGTCGATTATCTTTGTACTCGTCCGGATGTAGATGCCGATCGTATTGGAATTATCGGAATTTGTGGTTGGGGAGGTTTCGCTCTTAATGCCGCTGCCATCGATACTCGTATCAAAGCAACAGTTACCAGTACAATGTATGATATGAGTCGGGTGACAGCCAATGGTTATTTTGATGCCATGGATGCAGATCAGCGATATGAACTACGTAAGCAACTCAATGCACAGCGTACGGAAGATTATCGGAATGGAACGTATGCGCTGGCCGGTGGGGTAGTAGATCCATTACCCGAAGATGCTCCACAGTTTGTGAAAGATTACTATGCTTATTATAAAACATCTCGTGGATATCATCCGAGATCACTTAACTCGAACCGGGGATGGAATGTCACTTCATCCCTTTCATTTCTGAATACACCTCTTTTGGCATACAGTCAGGAAATACGGAGTGCGGTACTCATGCTACATGGAGAGAACGCTCATTCGCGTTATTTCAGTGAAGATGCTTTTAAGAAGCTGAAGGGAAAGAACAAGGAGTTACTTATCATTCCAGGAGCTAGTCATGTAGATTTATATGATAATCTTCAGGTCATTCCTTTTGATAAGATTGTACAATTCTTGCAAGAATATCTTCCCAAAGAAGCAGAGGCGATAGAAACAGATGCTAAAACAGCTTTTCAGCAGGAGATGGTTTTCCCTATTGGCGAACCCAATACGGCGTATGCCCAATATTTTACCGGCAACAGTTATCTTGCTTTTGTTTCTAAAGATCAGGTTCCGGTAGCGAATGTGACATTTGAGCCGGGATGCCGGAATAACTGGCATATCCATCGGGCTACGAAAGGCGGTGGACAAATGCTGATTGGTGTAGCGGGTCGTGGCTGGTATCAGGAAGAAGGAAAAACGGCGGTAGAAATTCTTCCGGGTACGGTTATTAATATTCCTGCAGGTGTTAAGCATTGGCATGGAGCGGCTTTAGACAGTTGGTTTGCCCATCTTGCTATTGAAGTCCCGGGTGAGAATACTTCTAATGAATGGTTGGAACCTGTTTCTGATGAGGCCTATAAGCAAGCGCAAACTTCTAATCATCCTCAATGATGGATCTGAAGGAGAGATTTAGACACTTCTGGATAGTTCCGGTCTTATTGCTGACATGTGCTACCTTATCAGCTTGTACCCCTACGGATGAAGACGTATTCGTGGAAGAAGTACCTGAAAAGCCGGAAGATTCGGAAGAGGATACAAACAATGACAATAGTAACGAGAATATGGAAAGTAAGACGATTCGGTTGACTGTAGATGACCGTACATTTACAGCAACATTAGAAAAGAACTCATCAGCGGAAGCTCTGATAACTCGTCTGTCTGAAGGTAACATTCAAATCCGTATGGACGATTATGGAAATATGGAGAAGGTGGGTTCTCTTGGTTTTTCTCTACCTCGGAATGACAGACAAACAACTACATCTCCGGGTGATTTGATATTATATCAAGGCAACTCGTTCGTTATATATTACGATTCGAATTCATGGAACTTCACTCGTTTGGGGCATGTCGACGGAGTTACCACTCGGAAACAAATGTTGGAATTATTGAGCGGAGAAGGTGAAATAACCATTACATTATCTTTAGAATGATGAAACAAGCTATTATATTCCTCTTGCTTGGATGCCTGATGCTTCCGGCGAGAGCTCAAAATAAATCAGAAAATATGGACAGAATAGATCTTTGTAAACAGAATTATACCGCCTTGTTTGGCGGAGAAGCTTTAACAGGGGAAGGAACGGATCCTGAGTTTATGGCAATCCTACAGAAATTTATCTTCGGAGAGGTTTTTGCTGTGGGAGATCTTGATCGGCCTACCCGTGAATTGATTACTTGTACTATACTTTCGGTGATGCAGACTTTACCCCAGTTGAAAGCTCATGCTGCAGCAGCTTTACAGGTAGGAGTCAAGCCTATTGAATTACGTGAGGCGGTTTATCAGTGTGCTCCATTCATTGGTTTCCCAAAGACTTTGAATGCGATTGGTGTCATCAATGAGGTTTTCCGAGAAAAAGGTATCTCTTTACCTTTGGAAAACCAGGCTACTACCACTGAGGAGGATCGTTATGAGAAAGGTCATGCCATCCAACATCCGCTTTATGGCGATGAAATTGCTGAGAAAATGGCCGATGTTCCGGGAGGTATGGGCGATGATGTAGCTCGCTTCTTGACGGCTTACTGTTTCGGGGATATATATACTCGAGGTGGATTGGATGTAAAGACGCGCGAACTGCTTATTTATTGTGTTCTGACAACTCAAGGGGCAGATGCCCAACTATTACCTCATGCCCTGAGTAATCTGAAATTGGGTACAAGTCGGGAAACACTTGTAGCTGCTGTTATCCAATGTCTTCCTTATGTGGGATTCCCACCAGCATTGAAAGCTTTGAATGTGATCAAAGGTATTGATCCGAAGGTAATCGAGGCTTCTAAATAAAATTATTATCTGTGGAAAATGATGTTTAATCCGCTGCCTGGTAATAGCGGTATATTCATGCAAGAAGGGCGCGGCCTTCGACGACAAATGAGGATAATTTCTCGGTATTGTCGTTGAGGTCGCGCCTCTTTTATTAAGCCGAAGCCTGAATCCCGAAGAGGGAGGGATCAGAACTTCAGCGTATTCAGACTCTTGTCGATCAACAAGCCGTCGGTCGGATTGAGGGTAAACTTCGCCTTCCGTTTTGCTTGGAAAGTAAGAATAAAGAGATCTTCCGAACCTGAAAGGACCGGTTTGTCTCCTAAATTGACGAAGGTTGGATAGAGGATTTTCTGACCATTGGTATGCAAGCGGTCGTAGGTTAAATTCTCCATTTGAGCCATACCTTGGGTTTCCACTCCTACAAACTCAAAGTTTTGCTGGTCATACGGCAGAGCAAAACTCAATGCATTGACCGCACAAAGATCCATTCCTTTAACCAATACCCGAACAGTATCGCCAGCTTGTATAGTCTGTGTCTTGTCGAGGCTGATTGTTAATTGACCGGAAACTTTCTCTTGACCCGGATCTTCGATACCGTCTTCCAGTTGGGTTGCTACTACCGAGATGTCATAAGCGTCGATCAAGTTGTTCCGGTTGATATCTCCGGCACTGACGTAATCGAAGTCAGCGTCGCCTTTCCGCAAACCGGTGTAATTCATGTACGAGGTGAGGTCGTTGCTATCGATCTTACCATCGTTATTGATATCTCCCGGCAGATAACTTTCCGTACCCGGAACCTTAAAGACATACAGCTCACGGCCCGATCCGTAATTGCCAGCAGCCTCTGTCACGTGTAGTTTGATGTAACGAGCCTGCGGATGATCTTTGAATTCAAATACCTTCACATCGCTATTACGTTTCCAGGCAAAGGAATCCACGGCTGTCCAGTGTTCTTTATCGAGACTGTAGGATACTTCTCCGCGTAAGATAGTGCCATTACCGCTATCCAGTCGGGGCAGGTAGTGGAACTTTTCCAATTGATTGAAGCTACGTAGGTCGATGATCAGATCGAACGGTACTGCCTTTTTCCCATATTCCGAATGCCAAACATCTCCCGTTTCTGCCCAATCGAAGAGACGATCCACTTCAAATCCTTCCTGTGAAGGAGCCGACGATTCTCCGCGTATTCCCTTGATCGCAAATTCCAACGGATTCGTCTTGGTTTCTACACCGAAGGAAGCCCAGTCGGATACACCATCGCGGTTGACCGAACGTATCTTGAAATCGTAGTGTGTTTCTGGTTCCAAGTCCTCAAACGAGAGTGACGTCTGTTGGATGGTCGTATAAAGCATGTTGTTGAACTCGATTTCGTAGTAATCGGCATTCTCCACTTTGTTCCAAGTCGGTGTAACGGCATAAGCTTCCCGGTTCTCTTCCGTTACTTGTGCTATAGGAGCTGTCAGATTACCAGTCGAACGGAGATACGAATTACCCATGTCGAAACGATAACCTTCGATTACCAATTCTGTGTTCACAGCGGTAATATCGGCAGATCCCAGTTTTACCCGTAATTGCGGATTCCGGCGGATGGAAACCTTGGCAAAGTCGCTACCTGGTGTCGCAAACCGGTTCCATTCAGGACTTGCTTCATAAAAGACGACATTTTCGCCCTTCTCGAAAGCTTCCAGCGAGGTTACTTGGGACAGTTTTACTTTCCGTGATCCCAACCGTGCTGTCACTTTCTTTGGTTCTTCCGATACTTGTATGCGGAATTCGGTCTGTTTTTTCTTCTCAAAGCCGGCGAAGTTTCCGGTTGTTGGTGCAATGCGGACAGTCACTTTCCCGTTGTTTTCCTCCATGTTAATCTCTGTACTTGTACTCTGTCCTAACCGGTAGGCTTCTGTACGGCCATCATCGTCGTATTCTGTAAAAGAAGTCTGACCTGCCGGATAAAGTTCATACATACGGATATGTTTGTCGATCTCCGAAACATTGTTATTAGGATTCGTCATCGGAATGATTGCTCCGGCTTTTACAAAGACCGGTAGTTTCCAGATCGGAGCCTTCCAATTATTCACTACTTGGTTTCCGGTATATTTCTCACCTGTGAAGTAATCAATCCAAGTTCCTTCGGGCAGATAAATGCCATCACGGATATCATTCCCTTCTTCATCTGCCGCCGTATTCTTGTAAATCGGGGCTACCAGAAAGTACGGACCGTATAAATACTGGTATTGTGTTGCCTTACCCAGCGTATAGGAATTTGGGTATTCGAGGAAGATAGCCCGAATCATTGGCAGACCATCCACGGCTTCCCGCGCGATGCTATATGTATAAGGCATCAGTTCCGACTTCAGCTTCAGGTACCACCGGTTGATGGAAGTGGCCGGTTCTCCCAAAGCATGCGGATACTTCTCATTGGCGCCCCAACCATCCATATTCAGTTGCATCGGACTCCACGTCTTCCATTGGAAGTCGCGCATATTGACGACCGGATTCTTTCCACCGAAAATACCATCCATATCCGAAGTGATATTGGGTTGGCCGGACAATCCCGAACCAATGTAAGTCGGAATATGGAAACGGATGTATTCCCATTCGCCTCCGGTCTGGTCGCCCGACCAAACACCTGCATAACGTTGTGTGCCTGCCCAACCGTCCAAAGAAATGATAAACGGACGTGCATTATTTCCATAATACGGCATGATATGAGCTACATCAGCCACCCCATTTAGCCCGAACGAATAGCCGGCACCAACCCAAGCCACATCCGTCTTGAGTACACGCACACCTGCATCTCGGACTTCCTTTACAATATCACGTTGGAGCAATGCACTAACTTCTGGCTTCGGATGTAAGTCGGATTGGGTCCAAAGACCAATCTCTACACCTTGCTGGTGGGCATAGTCTGTCAGACTCTTCAGGTTTTGAATATTGCCGTCAAGCGTCTCCGTCTGACCATATCCAGCACCATAACCATCATTCGGAAGTAGCCAACCTAAAGGCATATCGTGTGCCTTATACCGGTCGATTACTGCTCGGGCAGAGAACTGGTAATTTCCTTTCTCTCCGTTGAGTGATTCTTTGATACCGCCGTTATCCTTCTGACTTTCCTTATAGCGTTTGCCGTCTTCGAAAAGGATTCCTTTCTCGTCTTCTTTCCAGTAATCGCGGTTGTAAGCGTTCAGATGACCTTGATAGAAACCAAACTTCGGTAACAGAATCGGATTACCCGTCAGTTGATAGAAATCATTTAATAACGGAACTGCTCCATCATTGATCATAAAGAAGACATCAAGGTAATCTGTCTCATGTGAAAGGAAAACAAGTCCTTTCTGAGAAGCACCGAAGTCATATTTACCTGGCTTGAAGGTGTACCACATGAAGCCATATCCGGCTGTTGACCAATAAAAAGGAGTAGGAGAAGCTACACCTCCATCTGTCCAACTGTTCTGGTTTACGATCGAAATACTTTTTCCTTTATGTGAAAAGCGTCCGTTTTGTACGCCGCCACCATAGAAGTATTCATTAGGTTGTTCCTGAAGGCTCAAGCGGGTTTCACCTTTTCCATAAGAAACGGGTTTCGCTTCTTCCAGTACAGTACGCTGAGTTGTCCGGTTAATGATTTTCATCCGGCCATCTTCTTTGACGAATTGCAATTCGATCAGGTCTGTATAAATGCGGATCTGACCGTTCTCATCCTTTATTTGTAATTCCGAAATCGGCTTTCTGGGTTGATCTACCAGAATTTGTGCTTCTGGTTGTGCTTCCGGATCGCGGATAATACCTCCTTGGTTATCTTGAAACATCCGGAAGATATTCGGACCATAAAAGTCAAATGTCATTCGCTGGCCATTCCTGAATACGAGGTCAACGGTTGTTGGGTTGATCCGTTGAGCACTGACAACGGGCGTTATTTCTGTTGTTATGACGGGAACCGATTCAGAAGGCTGGATTGCCAGCATCGGACCGCTCATCAATAACATCGGAAAAGCCCATATAAGCAGTTTGGGTTGTTTGTACACTTGTTTCATACCTGTTATTTTATAGAATAAGCCCAGGCGGATTCCTGAAGAAACAGCCTGAGCTAAATGAGTAAATCTTTGTCTCAATTAAAAAGCATCGCAGATGCTGATGCATTGCAGTTGCCGATCGAATGTCGCCTTATCCAAAGAGGTAGTTACATGGATAGTAACTGCTTCACCCGGTATCAGATCGAAATAATTATCTGAAAAGAAGTTGTCGATACCTTCTAAACTCAAGAACACAGCTCGGGCAAATACGTCGCAACGTAGGGTTACATCAAATCCGTCGCCTGTAGCAACTGATTCTGTCTGTATAACGGCTTTCGGGAACTGAATGTCTTTGTAGCGGGTCAGGAAGTAATTGTTGGTGATGACTTGTTCCTGACCTTTCTCTTGGAAACGGGCGTGGATGAATACTTCATTTCTATCTTTTCCGCTCAGTAACTCTTCCGTAGATGCGGTATATTGAATCTTACTGGTATTTGCCGGAACAGTTACCTGCTTAGTTTTCTCTGAAATGATATTTCCTTTCAGGTCGAGAACCCGTACCGTTAATTCTCCTTTGGTTGCCTTCAGGCGATCGGATACCATATAAATATTCACAGCATCTTCTTCTTCAATGGGTGATACCAGAATATCCTGGAAAGATTTCTTGGTGAAGTAATGCTGAGCCTTCCAGCGTCCGTAGAAATCACGGCTGGCCCATGAAGCGACCGGCCAGCAGTCGTTGTGCTGCCAAACCAGTGATCCCATATTATAAGGCATCATCCGCCGGTGTGCTTCCATTGCTGTCTTGATGGCATCTCCTTGCAGTAGGATACTCAGGTAAAGCGTACTGGCAAAGTCTTTCGGTTGCCCATACTCCTGTTTGGTAATGGATTCAATACGTTCGTTCGCGATTGCTCCTCCACGCTGATGGGCCATCATGACATCCGAATAGATGTTGTGATCCCGTTGTTCGGGAGCATACTTCAGTACGGACTGGTATTCCGGGAATGACTGGAATCCGTATTCCGAGAAAAACCTCGCTTTAATTTTATTGAACTGTGTGATAGGATCACGTCCTTGCCATACGTTCCAATAGTGAGCATCTCCATCTGGATTCCAATCTTCTTTGCCTGATTCGCAGCGGGCTTCGGGATTTCCTCCATAGGGTGAAGAAGGCCAGTAAAAGGTTGTTGCATCGTATTCCTGAACGACTTCAGGCAGAAGATGCTGAAACAGGTCGTTATGATCTTTCCACATTTGGTCATATACACCCATCTTCTTGTATTTTCGCATCCAGCCCCAGTTAAACCAGGCTGTATGATTTTCATTGTTACCGCACCAAATGGCCAAACAGGGGTGATTCCTTAGGCGGATAACATTATCGATGGCTTCGTGACGGATATTATCCAGCATTTCCGGATTCATCGGATAGGTACTGCAGGCAAACATGAAGTCTTGCCAGACCAGGATACCATGTTGATCGCATAAATCATAGAATATGTCATTCTCGTAGATACCGCCACCCCAGACACGCAGCATGTTCATGTTGACATTCTTGGCATCCAGGATTGTCTTCTCGTAACGCTCGGGCGTTACACGGGGCAAGAAGTTGTCTTGTGGAATATAGTTAGCTCCTTTGGCAAAGACTTTAACTCCGTTCAATTCAAAATAGAAGCAGTGTCCATACTCATCCTTCTCATTTACTACACGCAGACTGCGGATACCCAGATTGGTCGTTTCTGTATCGCAAGTCATTCCGTTCATGGTAATGGAGGCTGTAAACGGATACAAGTGCGGTTCTCCCAGACCATTGCTCCACCATAGTTTCGGTTGTCTGATGGTCAGATTGGTTTCAATGACATTGATTCCTTTTTTTACCGGCATGGTTTTATGCCAGGTGTTTTTGATACCTTCTGCTGTGATGGTTAAAGTAACATCTCCTTCTTTATCCGCGATGACCGTGGCACGGGCTTTGATATCGGCTTTCTTGGCGGACACATTCGACTGGATATAATGGATGTTATCAATCTTAGCATCGTTCCAACCAACAAGGTAAACCGGTTTCCAGATTCCACTTGTTACAATACGTGGCCCCCAATCCCAACCATAATGATAACCGGCTTTTCGGACCAGCACACTTAGTTTGTTGTCGAAGATTCCACCGTTTTCTGACTGGTCATTTCCGGCTTCAATCGGGTAGGGAATGTCCTTGTATTTGGGTAAGTCTACTTTGATCGGAGAATGAAGATAGACTCGCAATTCATTTTCTTCCTTCTTTAATAGTCCTTTGATATCAACTTTCCATTCACGGAACATATTGTTTGCTTTCAGGATACATGAATCATTCAGATAGACGTCGGCATACGTATCCAGTCCTTTAAAATCGAGTTCGATGTTATCCTTATTATAAAGTTCATCATCAACCTTTAATGTTGTCTTATATTCCCAGTCTTCTTTGTCAACCCACTGAATGGCGCGTTCGTTCAGCCGGAAGAACGGATCTTCAATGATCTGATTGTCCATCAGGTCTGTTTGTACAACACCTGGAACAGTTGCCGGATACCAGTTATTGCCCCGGACTTGTTTGAAGCTCCATCCTTGGTTGATCTCTTGTTGAATTAATCCTTCTGCACCAATGGGAGTTGCCAATAGGGCTGTTCCCAACAGGAATGCAGAAAATCTTGTTTTGTGTTTCATGCTTTATTCGTTTTTATAGATGTGTTATACTGCAATGAAGAGGTATGTTTATAATGATTCCATTTCTTCTAAGATACTGCATGCCATGGCAACAGTCGGTACATCCTTGATGACGATGCTTCTTTTCCCGTTCACTTCTTTCAGGTTACATATCCGGGGATGCTTTTGGATGTATGCCAATAACTGACCAAAGGCATGGCTTTGATAATAAGGACTGTCATCGGCTGATACCAGGTACATATTCATCTGACCTTTCTTCAAGACTACTTTCTCGATACCCAACGACCGTGCCATACGACGAAGACGGACGATACGAATCAATTCCTTTCCTTCTTTTGGAATCTTTCCGAATCGGTCTTCCAGGCGGGCACTAAAGGCTTTTATGTCTTCTTCCCGTTCCATATTGTCCAACTCACGATACAGTGAGATACGTTCGGAGTCGTTTGGAATATACGTAGGAGGGAAGAGCATTTCCAAATCGCTTTCTATATAGGTTTCCTTTACAAAATCTTTGCCTTCTTTTTCTTTTCCGTCCGATAGTTCGTTATACAGATCAGAGAACTCGTCGTTCTTCAGTTCATCAACGGCCTCTTCCAATATCTTCTGATAAGCTTCATATCCCAAGTCGGCGATGAAGCCGCTTTGCTCAGCGCCCAGCATGTTACCGGCACCGCGGATATCAAGATCTTGCATGGCGATATGAATACCACTGCCCAACTCGGAGAAACTTTCAATGGCTTGCAGGCGGCGACGAGCTTCCTGCGTAAGTGAACTTAATGGCGGCGACAAAAGGTAGCAGAATGCCTTTCGGTTACTTCTACCCACGCGTCCGCGGAGCTGATGCAGATCCGACAAGCCGAATTGCTGGGCGTTATTGATGATAATGGTGTTGGCATTCGGAACGTCGATACCGCTTTCGATGATACTTGTCGCTACCAGTACGTCGTATTCGTAGTTCACGAAGTCGAGAATCTTCTTTTCCAGTTCTTCCGGTTCCATCTGTCCGTGTGCTACACAGACACGGGCATCTGGAACTTCCCGTTTTACCAGGGCTTCTATCTCGTAGATATTCTGAATACGGTTGTTGATGAAGAAAACTTGTCCGTTACGACTCATCTCGAAGTTGATAGCTTCGCGGATGATGTCCGGATTGAAACGTTCTACTTCCGTCTGTACCGGATAACGATTGGGCGGAGGTGTCGTAATACTACTCAGATCTCGAGCTCCCATCAACGAGAATTGAAGGGTTCGCGGAATCGGAGTGGCTGTCATTGTCAGGGTATCTACGTTTGTCTTGAGTTGTCGTAGTTTTTCTTTGACGGATACACCGAATTTCTGTTCTTCGTCAATGATCAGAAGTCCCAGATCCTTGAATACAACGTCTTTACTTACGATACGGTGTGTACCGATCAGAATATTGACGCTTCCTTCCTTGACATCTTTCAGCACATGTTTGATCTGGGTTGTCGTACGTGCCCGGCTGATATATTCAATCCGGCAAGGGAAATCCTTGAGCCTTTCTTTGAATGTCTGGAAATGTTGGAAGGCCAGTACGGTTGTTGGGACCAGTACAGCTACTTGTTTATTGTCTGATACGGCTTTGAAAGCAGCCCGAATGGCTACTTCTGTTTTTCCAAAGCCTACATCTCCACAGATCAGGCGGTCCATTGGACGCTGACTTTCCATATCGGCCTTTACTTCGGCTGTCGCTTTCATCTGGTCGGGTGTATCTTCGTAGATGAAGCTAGCTTCCAGCTCTTGTTGCATGAAGCTGTCGGGACTGTAGGCAAAACCTTTTTCCTGTTTGCGTTTGGCATATAGCAGGATAAGATCGCGGGCAATGTCTTTCACCTTCTTCTTGGTGCGTTCCTTCATCTTTTCCCACGCACCGGTACCCAGCTTACTTAGTTTCGGAGGTTCGCCATTATCCTTTCCTTTGTATTTGGACAGTTTATGAAGTGAATGGATACTGACAAAGATCGCATCATGATTCTGATAAATCAACTTGATGACTTCTTGTATCTTTCCGTTTACTTCCATGCGTACCAAGCCACCAAACTGACCGATACCGTGATCAATGTGTACGATATAATCACCTGGTGTAAACTGATTCAGCTCTTTTAGTGACAAGGTAATCTTTCCGCTTCGGGCTTTGTCGCTTTTCAGGCTGTATTTGTGGAAACGGTCAAACAACTGATGGTCGGTAAAGCAACATATCTTCAACTGGTCGTCGGCAAAACCACTATGGATGGTTTTGTTGACAGCCGTGAACGGGATATCTTCTTTCCGGTCTTCAAAGATGGCACGGATACGCGCCGCCTGCTTTTCGACATCACTAAGTATGTATAAGGAATACCCGTCTTTCAGATATTGCTGAAAAGTAGTACTGACCAAGTCAAAATTCTTATGGAAGATGGGTTGTACCTGAGTCTGGAAGTTGATGGTCGCATCGGGTGTTCCTACGGCGTGTGTCCCGAATTGGATAAGTCGCAAATCGAGAGCTGCGTGCATAAACAAATCCCATTGAACCAACTTAGAGTGCATCAACTCAGCACTGGTAAATGATTCTTCGTCGGCTACAACCGGTTCTTCATTCCAGATAGCTCCGATCCGTTCACGACACCAGGCAAGATCATGAACAACCAGGTTTGTTTGCTGAGGAAGAGTTTCCAGTAGACATTTGCCTGTCGCATTTTTCTTGCTGACTTCCGATACGATATAGATGCTATCCAGTTTTTCTTTGGAAAGCTGACTTTCTACATCAAAGCTACGGATCGTTTCTACCTCATTCCCGAAAAAGTCGATACGATAGGGAAACTCGAAAGAATAGGAAAATACGTCGAGGATACTACCACGGATGGCATATTGTCCCGGTTCGTAAACATAATCAACCTGCTCGAATCCATAACTGTCAAGTACATCTGCCACGAACATATTGTCGAGCTTCTCACCCGTATGAATCTGCAACGTATTTTGTTGCAGGGTATCCTGCGAAACCACTTTCTCGGCAATGGCTTCCGGATAGGAAACGATCATAAACCGTGCTTCCGGATTCTGTAAAACACTCAATACTTCGGTTCGCAAGATTTCATTGGCCGCATCAATGTGTCCGTATTTGATATCACGCCGATAAGCAGATGGGAAGAAATAGATAGATTCATCGCCCATCAGCTGTTTCAAATCATTATAAAAGTAACCGGCTTCTTCCAAATCGTTCAGCAGACAGATGAAACGATTGTTCCCTTTTTTGAAAAGGGCTGCCACCATCATCGCCGGAGCAGAACCATTCAATCCCTTCAAACTGATATTTTGATCTTTGTCTGCCTGTATCAGTTGATGAAGAGCTGTTATCCCGCTATGCGAAGTATATAAGTTGAGTAATTCCTGTATATCCATAAAAATCTCCAGACGGACCTGATGCGTCCGTTTTTGTTTCTATTGCAAATGTAGGAATTATCCATTAATCTCTGGTTGTATAGGAGCGGATTTGTCAATGCGTCGGTGGCTTAGTTGAAAACACAAGATGAAAAACTTTACATGTCGGGAGATAAAAGTTATGATCCTATTTCTAATTCTTTAGTTCACGCCGCGGATTACTTAGTTCACGTCGTGGTTTAAGTAGTTCTCGCCGTGGATTACTTAGTTCACGCCGTGAACTAAAGAATTACCTATAAGATGAAGAAGTTTAAGTACCGTTTTTGTTCGATTTCTGTCGATCGTAAATGAAAAGAAAAGGAGTGCAGAAGATGAAGAAAAAGGAAGAGTTCAGGTTGAAGAAAACAAAAAGAGAGATTTGCCCAACGGACAAATCCCTCTTCTTCTGTATTATTTCAAAAAACTTTTTATCCTTCAATAGCAGCTTGAGCCGCAGCCAGACGTGCGATAGGCACGCGGAACGGAGAACAAGAAACGTAGTCTAATCCTACTTTGTGACAGAACTTCACAGATGAAGGTTCACCACCATGTTCACCACAAATACCACATTTCAGTTCCGGACGTACTGAACGACCTTTTTCTACTGCCATCTGAACCAACTGACCTACACCATTCTGGTCTAATACCTGGAACGGATCGACTTTCAGGATCTTCTTTTCCAAGTAAACAGGTAAGAAGGAAGCGATGTCGTCGCGAGAATAACCGAATGTCATCTGAGTCAAGTCGTTTGTTCCGAATGAGAAGTATTCAGCGCGAGAAGCGATACGGTTGGCTGTCAGAGCAGCACGTGGAATCTCAATCATTGTACCTACTTTGAATGGGATTTCAATACCTTCTTTTTCGAACAATGCAGCTGCTGTTGCGCGGATTACTTTTTCCTGTGCCTCGAATTCATACAAGATACCAGTCAATGGAACCATGATTTCCGGATGAGGATCGTAACCTTCTTTCTTCAATTCAATAGCTGCACCCAGAATTGCCTCAGTCTGCATTTCCGTAATTTCCGGATAAGTATTACCCAAACGGCAACCACGGTGACCTAACATCGGGTTGTGTTCGCATAAGTTTTCTACACGCTGACGAATGTATTCTACGGTTACACCCATAGCCTTTGCCATTTCTTCCTGACCTTTCTGATCGTGAGGAACGAATTCATGCAAAGGAGGATCGAGCAGACGTACATTCACCGGACAACCATCCATGGCTTTGAAGATACCTTTGAAATCAGCTTTCTGGTAAGGTAATAATTTAGCCAAAGCTTTACGACGTCCTTCTACATCCGGAGCCAAGATCATTTCACGCATGGCTACGATCTTCTGATTGTCGAAGAACATGTGCTCTGTACGACACAAACCTATACCAACGGCACCAAAGCTGCGAGCTACTTCTGCATCATGCGGCGTATCAGCGTTGGTACGTACTTTCAGACGAGTATATTTATCACACAAGTTCATTAACTTAGCGAAATCTCCTGAAACTTCAGCGGCTTTTGTAGGAACTTCACCTTGATAAACTTCTCCGGTACTACCATTCAAAGAGATGAAATCACCTTCTTTCAGCAATACGCCATCAATTTCTACGGTACGTGCTTTATAATCTACATTGATGGCACCAGCACCAGATACACAACATTTACCCATACCACGGGCA
>OGYF01000925.1_pt1 | contig 27391 bp, 16 predicted proteins | sample 1576451 | NCBI WGS metagenome assembly OGYF01 (sample SAMEA3541505, study PRJEB24748) | human gut metagenome | biome: human gut; feature: human-associated habitat; material: faeces | place: China | collected 2012
CGGCGGCAAGCTCGTCAGAGAGCTCGAGCTTGGTCTGGTTCATCTTGAGCCAACCCCAAGTGGCAGCCGGCATCGCATTGACCTGCTCAAGGGTGGTAGCAGCGGTGTTCGTGGTCTGTTCCATTATCCGATCGCTCCTTCCATCTCGAGCTTGATCAGGTTGTTCATCTCGACGGCGTACTCAAGCGGTAGCTCCTTGGAGACCGGGTTGGCAAAGCCGTTGACGATCATGGTGCGGGCCTCTTCCTCCGAGATGCCGCGGCTCATCAGGTAGAACACCTTGTCGTCGCCGATGCGGCCGATGGTGGCCTCGTGGCCGATATCGACGTTCTTGGCGCGGATGTCCATGGCGGGGATGGTATCGGAGCGGCTCTGGTCGTCGAGCATGAGCGACTGGCAGCTCACGGTTGCCTTGGAGCCCTCGGCCTTGGGAGTGGCCACGATTGAGCTGCGGAAGGTCTGGATGCCGCCGCTCTTGGAGATGCCCTTGGTCTCAACGGTTGCCGAGGTATCGGGCGCGTTGAGCACGACCTTGCAGCCGGTATCGAGGTTCTGACCTGCGCCGGCAAAGGTGATGCCGGTAAAGCTCGAGCGGGCACGGCGGCCGTTGAGCACGCTCATGGGGTAGAGATAGCCCACGTGGCTGCCGAAAGAGCCGCTGATCCACTCGATGTCGCCGTCCTCGTCCACGCGCGCACGCTTGGTGTTGAGGTTGTACATGTTCTTGGACCAGTTCTCGATGGTCGAGTAGCGCAGGTGCGCACGCTTGCCCACAAAGAGCTCCACAGCGCCGGCGTGGAGGTTTGCCACGTTGTACTTGGGCGCGGAGCAGCCCTCGATAAAGTGCAGGTCGGCATCGTCCTCGACGATGATGAGCGTGTGCTCAAACTGACCGGCGCCCTTGGCGTTGAGGCGGAAGTAGCTCTGCAGCGGGAAGTCGAGCTTGGTGCCTTTGGGCACGTAGACAAACGAGCCGCCCGACCATACAGCGCCGTGCAGGGCCGCAAACTTGTGATCGGTGGGCGGGATGAGCGTCATAAACTTCTCGTGGATGAGCGGCTCCCACTGCGGGTCGTGCAGGGCCTCCTCGATGCCGGAGTAGACGATGCCCATCTTGGACGCGGTGTCCTGCATGTTGTGGTAGACCAGCTCGGAGTCGTACTGTGCACCGACGCCTGCCAGGTAGCTGCGCTCGGCCTCGGGGATGCCCAGGCGCTCAAAGGTGTTCTTGATGTCGTCGGGCACCGACTCCCAGTCGTGCTTTTGGTCGGTGTTGGGCTTGACGTAGGTGACGATGTTGTCCATGTCCAGGCCCTCGATGGAGGGGCCCCACGTCGGGTCGGGGAAGCGGTTGAAGATCTCGAGGGACTTTAAGCGCAGGTCGAGCATCCACTGCGGCTCGTCCTTCTTGGCGCTGATCTCGCGCACGATGTCGGGCGTAATGCCGGCGTCGAGGCGCTCGAATCCCTCCTCGCCATAGGTGAAGTCGTAGAGGCTGCGGTCGATGTCCGCGACCTCGGTGCGGTTCTTGGTCATTGCGTCGCCCCTTTACGCCTGCTGCTCGGCAGCGGCGGCCTCGACCTTGGCGCGCTGTTCGGCGGCCTCGCGCTCGAAGGTCTCAAAACCGTTCTTGTCGATCCAGGGGATCAACGAGGCGTCGTCCTCGCGCACGATGTGACCCTTGACCATAACGTGGACGCGGTCGACATCCAAGTGCTCCAGGATGCGCGTGTTGTGCGTGATGATGAGCATGGAGCCGTCGCAGCTCTTGCGGTAGGCGTCCATGCCGTGGCTGACGGTGGAAAGCGCGTCGACGTCCAGGCCTGAGTCGGTCTCGTCCAGAATGGCGAGCTTGGGCTGCAGCAGCAGAAGCTGGAGCATCTCGACCTTCTTCTTCTCGCCGCCCGAGAAGCCCACGCCCAGCTCGCGGTTGAGATAGGCGGTATCCATGTTGAGCTCGGCCGCGAGCTCCTTGACGCGGTGGCGGAACTCCTTGCCCTTCATCTCCAGACCGGGGCGGCCGGCGATGCTGGCGCGCAAAAAGCTCGACAGCGGCACGCCCGGGATCTCGACCGGGGCCTGAAAGCTCAGGAACAGGCCGGCACGCGAGCGCTTGTCGGTGGTGAGCTCGGTGATGTCCTGGCCGTCAAAGATGATGCGGCCGTCGTTGACGGTGTAGACGGGGTCGCCCATGACCAGGTGACCAAGGGTGGACTTACCCGCGCCGTTGGGGCCCATCAGCACGTGGGTCTCGCCGGCGGCGACTTGCAGGTTGACGTTGTGGAGGATGGTCTTCTCGTCCACGGAGGCAGTCAGACCTTCGATGGAAAGCAGCGGATTTGTGCTCATGCTGTCCCTCTCTGTATATGGTGTACTCATAGGTGTACTAAACCCTAGGAATCTTCTCGGAATAAAGTTACTATGGGTTCGGCGTTAGTCAAGGGAAAACCCGACTAATCCACTCGACTTTTCAAATTCTGGGACAAAATAACCTGTTGTGTTTGTCCCACTTACTTAAGATTTGGGACAAACAAACCTGGTTATGTTGTCCCAGATGCGATGGGAGGGTAGGTATGCTCATTTCTTCCAAGGGCCGCTATGCCCTCCGACTGATGATCTATATCGCAGCGCTTGGTGACGCCGAGGGCAAGATCGCCCTGCGCGAGGTCGCCGACCGCGAGCGTATCTCGCAAAAGTATTTGGAGCAGCTGGTTCGTCCGCTTATGAAAGCGGGCCTACTTAAGAGCGTGCGCGGCAAGGGCGGCGGCTACATGATGGCCAAGGACCCGGCCGAGGTGCGTGCCGGCGACATCCTGCGCGCCGTCGAGGGCAGCACGGCTCCGGTGGCGTGCGATGGCATCGACAACAGCTGCGCCCGCAGCGATCTCTGCTCGACCGTCAAATTCTGGCGCGGTCTGGACGACGTGATCGAAAAGTACGTCGACGGCGTGTCGTTGGCTGACCTTGCTGCCGTCCCCGAGATCAACTTCGACATTAAGCTGTAGGGCTGCAAATGACATCTCTCGACAAGGTGTATAAGCAAATTGAAGTTTTTGCTCGGGAATGTGACGCCGAGAAGGTTGTGCTGTTTGGTTCCCGCGCTCGAGGTGACAACTTGCCTAAGAGCGATATTGACATCGCCGTAGCAGGTTGCCGGGATTTCGGCCGGTTGTTATATTTGATCGAGGAGCGCCTTGATACTCTTTTAGATGTAGATGTCGTCAATCTCGACGAGTCCTTATCGCGTCAATTGCTCGATGAAATTGCCAGGGATGGTGTGATTCTGTATGAAAAAATATGAGAACTTTGTCAGCGCCTTGGCGAATCTTGAGGATGCGCCCAATCAGGATCTCAACAATGATTTTGTTCAGAGTGGTTTGATTAATAAGTTCAATCTTCAATTTGAACTGAGCTGGAAGCTCCTTAAGCGTCTGCTCGAGTATGAGGGCGCCACGCTTGCCGCGTCGGGGTCTCCTCGTGCCATCTTGAAGGAGTCCTACCGATTCTACGACTTTATTGATGAGGCGGCCTGGCTAGATATGCTCAAAGACCGCAATACGAACGTCCATATCTATGACAACAAGCTCGCTCAAGATTTGATTCAGCGCATCTTGAACGTATATATTCCCGCTTTTTGTCAGTTGAGGGACGGGCTGATGGAGCGATACGGCGAGCTTCTGATGGCGCCCGACGACCAGTTTGTTTAATTCCTTAAGATTTCGCGGAGGGTTGTTGCCGTTTACCGAGGGGTTGTTGTGCAACAACGGGCGAGCTGCAATACTTACTTTTATCTTTGCAAACTGCACTTTAACTACACCAATGCAGGGAGGATCTTATGCAGCGCAAGCATTCTGCTATTGTCGCGGGCCTGACGCTGGCGCTTTCGTTTGGCGCCGTTTCCGCGCCGGCACCCGCCGCTGCCGAGGAGCCCACGCCGGGCGTTGCCTCGGGTGCCACCGATATCGATAAGGGTCTCTATACCCAGCAGTCCTTCTCGGGCGTGCTGAGGTCGGTCCAGGGCGTTTCGTTTGTTAACGTTACCCCCGAGATGAAGTACTTTACCAAGTACGAGAGCCATGGCAACTATAACCAGGGCTTTTCGTATGGCGACGGCTATAACGCGCTGGGTTATTACCAGTTCGACCGTCGATGGTCGCTCATTCCGTTTATGAAGCAGGCCTACAACTACAACCCCGAAAAATACAGCATGCTCAAGGATGCGATTGATCGCGGCAGCGAGATTTCCAACACGAGCAATGCCATGTACGAGAACGGCCAGCTCACCGAGTTGGGCCGTATTGCGCAGGAGGCTTTCCAAGGTGCTTATAACACCGACCCTGTTGAGTTCTCGGCTCTGCAGGATGCGTATGCGTACAACTCGTACTATGCGGTGACCGAGGCGTGGCTCAAGAGCGGCCTGGGCATTGATATTTCGGGCCGTGCCGATTGCGTTAAGGGCATGGTGTGGAGCATCACCAACATGTGCGGCACCGGTGGCTGCAGGGACTTCTTCCGTTGGGCAAACCTTTCTAACAGTATGACTGATCGCGAGTTTGTGACGGCGCTTTCCAACAGTGTGGTCAATAACGTGGCGACCAAGTATTCGAGCCAGCCCCAGTATCATGAGGGCTGGAAGAACCGCTACCGCAACGAGCTGAAGGACTGCTTGGTTTATATCGCCGAGGACGAGGCCGCTGCCGCTGCGACGCCCGTGCAGCCCGAGCCCACGCCGGCGCCCTCGCCGACGCCTGATTCGAATGACGACTCGAGCGACGATGCCAACGATGACAGGATGGATTCGCCCTCGACCGATACTGACGGTGATGGCTCTGCTGGTGGCACTACCAACAACGGCTCTACCTCGAACGGCTCCGTTTCGAACGGCTCTGCTGCGGGCGATTCGTCTTCAAGCTCTGCAGGCAATACGGACAGCGACGCTTCTGGTTCGACCGGCGCTGGCACCTCTAACTCATCCACCGGCTCGAGCGATTCGTCCGTTGGCACCGGCTCTAACAACGGCTCCGGCTCTGACGCAACCCCTGGTTCCGATGCTTCCAAGGATGACTCGAATAAGGCGCCGGACGTTCCCGTTGCTTCGCCGGACAAGAAGCCTTCTTTCTCCGAGCAGCTTGGTTCTACGCTGGGCTCTTCGCTGATGGCTGGCGTCAATAACGGCTCGACCCAGAACAAGGGCAACTCTGATCAGGTTTCCACGGAAAAGATCGAAGCCGCAAAGGGCGACTCCAAGGACAAGGCTTCCGAGAAGACCGAATCCGATAAGGGTTCTAGCTCTGAGGAGAAGAGCGACAAGTCCGAACAGAAGAAGGACGAGGATAAGAAGTCTGAATCTGAGGAGAAGGACAAGAGCAAGGCCGAGGGCGAAAAGAAACAGTCCGAAGACGACGACAAGAGCGGTGCTGACAACCAGGTCCAAGAGCAAAATGACTCCAAAACGGTGACCACCACGACCACGACGACTACAACTACCAAGTCCTCGGGCGGCAACATGCCCAAGACGGGCGATCTGATTGTGATGGCGAGCCTTGCCAGTGCAAGCTTGGCCACACTGGGCGCTACGTCTATCGTAAGTGGTAAGCATAAGCTCGATCAGCAGAAGAAGGCTTCTGGGGAGGACGGCTTGGAGGAGTAATCTTCCAGATCGTTTTCTATAAGAGTTTGGGACGGGGTCCGGTGCGGCGGCATCGGCCCCCCTTTTTTTGTTGTGCAACGATTTGTTATGCCCCCTCGGGGGTCTGTTGCTACCGCTGCCCGAAACGTTTGCATGTCGATATTGTTGCGCTCTACCCGCTCGCTACAATGGGCATCGTGCTGCGTTAGAAGGAGAGTTTACGGTGTCTGAACAGGTGAATTGTGGTTTTACTCATGCGTTTGGTGCACGGTTGCTCAATCATGCGGATAGCGCAGCTCTACCGGTTGATGCACGCGACTTTTCCGATGCAATCAATCGGTGTTTACTCGTCGATAAGACTATGTTTATTGCCGATATATTGGACAGTGAAGCACCTGTTGCGCTTTGCTGTCGGCCCAAGGGTTTTGGCAAGAGCATGAATTTATCGATGCTCAAGTGCTATTTGGAACGACCTGATCGCCGGCTGCCGGATCGAAGCCTGTTCGCTGGTACCCAGATTTGGCAGGCGGGCGGCGGTCGCTATCGTGATGAGTACGCGAGTTATCCGGTCATCATGCTCGACTTTACAGCTGCCGCTTCGAGGCATGGTGCTGGTGCTGCGGCAGCAATTCGCGGGGCTGTCGTGCGCGAGTGCGCCCGATTACTGCCGCTGCTTGCCGCGCCTGATCTGTCAAGACGTGAGGTTCGTCTTATCGAGAGGGCGGCGCGTGGGGTGGCCAGCGATAAGGAGATCGATGCGGCGCTTGGCGTGCTTATCAAGCTGCTCCAGGCAGCTTTCGATGAGCAGGTTGTTCTTCTGATAGACGACTACGACGCGGTATGTCCAAAGCGTTTGGACGCTAAGGACGACGGTAGCGTGGATTCCCTAGAGTCGCTCAGCCGAATGCTGTTCGACACCATTGCCGACGCCGGCGACTCGTTGCGATTGACGTGTCTTATGGGCGAGCGCCCCGGTCCTGCCGAGCTTGCGTTGTCCCAACGTGGGGTTTCCTATCGGTCGGCGACAGCGTTGTCGAGTTGGTGTGATCGATGGTTCGGTTTTTCGGACGACGAAGTCCAAGTGCTGTTGGATTGCATCGGTCGCAACGGCTGTCTGGATGACGCGCGTGAGTGGCTCGAGGGCTATCTGTTTGGTGGTTTTTATTGCTCGAGCCCGGAGCGCGTGGTGGACTACGCACATCGCGATTGCGTCGCGCCCGTTCGGGCGGATCTGTATTGTTACGCCGACCGTCTGGGCGCATGCGTCGGCGACTGGAATCTCATTCGCCTGTCCACATTGTTCGATTTGGTTGAGCCGCATGGGTTTATTGAGGCGCCAGTGCATATGCATGCCGAGGAGGTCGATGCCGCCAAGCCCGAAGATATCTGGACTGCGCTGTATCTGTCTGGATTCCTTACGACGGATATGACGGGGCATTCGGAGGACGGCGCGTGCCTTCGTTCCCTGCGTCTGCCTAATAACGAAGTGCGTCAGGCGCTCCGTCTTGTAATTCTGGAATGGTTTGAGTGCGCCGTTGAGGACGTTGGAGTTATCGACTCGTTCCATGACGGGCTGTGTCGAGGAGACGAGGACACTGTAAAGCAAGCTTTGAGCTGTGCTATCGGCGATCTGGGCATCGATGTGGGCCAATCAGATATGCCGACAGCCTATCATCTGGCGCTTCAGGGGCTCTGCTTTGGACTGCCCGGCTATTGCAATCCCAGCTCCAAGCGAAGTGGCGTCTCGGATCGCTTGGGATATCCAGGTGATTCCCACCGGTCGGGTGTTTGACGTGGCCGACACGCTCGGCATGCTCGATGAGCGACCGCTCATTACGGTCAACATGTTGTACGACCCTGGCGTCGATGCCCTGGGCCTGGAACTGTTGGCGGTTCAGGCGCTGCTCGACATAGAGCGCGACGGCATCGATGATATCCGCGTGCCGCGTCCCGCCGTCGGGCGCATGCGTTGGGGTTTTGGCTTTGACGGTCAGCGTGTGTCCGTGGTGTGCCAACGACTGTAGCGGCGGGCGAAAGCCCTTTACTACTCGGCGTCCTTCAGGGGCGGCATGGGCTTCCAGTTTGGGTCCTTAACGATCTTGCGGGCGTCCTTCATGCCACGGCGCAGCGCCGGAATACCGGTCTTAAAGCATTTGTCGACTGCTGCCAGACGAATGAACTCCTTGCAGAAGGTCGCGGCATTGCCCAGACGGAACAGCACGGGGTGGTAGTCGCCGTAGATCTGCATGTAGCGTGCCAGATAACCGCGGTTGCGCATGATGTAGTAACGGTTGGTGTCGCTCGTGGAGTTGAGCTGGCGCTTGCCGGCGATATCCCAGTTGGAGACGGCGCGGGCGCGCTTGAGCACCACGTCGGCAACCACGGCGGCGGGGAAGTGCTGGCTGGCCACGTAGCCGTAGCAGGCATCGTCGCCGTAGATAAAGAAGCGCGCGTCGGGCAGGCCAATCTTGTCGACCACGCGGCGCGAGAACATGCCGCCCTCAAAGCACAGTTGGTTCATGGTGCGGTAGCCCTCGGGCCCCAAGTCCCACTTGGCGATGGGGTTAGGGATGCCGAGCGAAAGGATGAGCTGGTACTGCCAAAAGAAAGCGCCGCCGTCAAAGTCCAGGCGCGAACCCTGGATGACATCGTAGCGGTCGGTCCACTTGGCAAGACGCTCGATGCCTTCGGGGATGACGAGCACGTCGTCGTCCATCACCCAGAACCACTGGGCCCCCAGATCGTAGGCGCATTTAGTGCCAGCGGAGAAGCCGCCCGCACCGCCGCCGTTTTCGAGCTGCGGGGCGTAGATGACACGGTCGGTGCCGCCCTGCGCGTCGGGCTGCTCGGTGTCGATGCCCCACAGGCTGGCCAGGCGCTCGTTGAATGCGGTGCACATGGCCTCGGTCTCGCGCGAATTCTCGTTATCGACAATCACGATGCGCCAGGGCGTTGCCGTGAGCTCGGTCATGGAGTCGAACAGGTTGGCCAGGAGTTCCTGGCGCTTGTACGTAACGACAACGATGGCGAGCTTATCGATGGGAGCGGGAAGGGTTGAAGGCATGGGGCAATATATCCTTTCACGCGCGGCGGGCGAGCGCTGCGCGGAAGCTATCGAATACGTCCTTGGGACTGTTCTATTGTAAAGGCTCACCGCACCTTGTCGGCAAGCTTTGAATAAAACGCAGGAACCTGCCATGGGCCCGCCGCATGACGTGGGGCTGCTTTGCGCGCAAGAGGCTCCATAGATTATATAAACGCCTGCCGGCGCGCTGACCCTTTGATACCATGAAACGACAGGTATTTCCTAAGGAGCACATTTGTCTACTAACGTCTCTGGCAGCCCTGTTCTGTCGCTGCTTATTCCCATTTACAATGTTCAGCGCTACCTGCGCGAGTGTCTCGATTCCGCCCTGGCACAGACGCTCAAGGATATTGAGATCATCTGCATTAACGACGGGTCGACCGACAACTCGCCGGCGATTATTCGCGAGTATATGGAGCACGATAGGCGCGTCAAGATGATCGACAAGGCCAACAGCGGCTACGGCGACTCGATGAACCACGGTCTGGAGATGGCGTGCGGCAAGTACGTGGGCATCTTGGAGTCCGATGACTTTATGGCGTCCGACGCACTCGAAAAGCTTGTCTCGGCCGCCGATAGCAATAATGCCGACTTCGCGAAGGCGAACTTTGATTTCTACTGGTCTAAGCCCGAGGAGCGCCGTTCGCTGCACGAGATGTTTAGACCTCAGGATTGCGGCAAGCCGGTGAACCCGAGCGATACGACGCAGTTCTTTAAGCAAAAGCCGTCGATTTGGTCGGCCGTGTACCGTCGCGATTTTCTTGAGCACAACGGTATCAAGTTCCTGCCGACTCCGGGGGCATCCTTTCAGGACACGTCATTTGCCTTTAAGGTGATCGCGTGTGCCGATAAAGCTGTTTATCTGCATGATGCCGTGTTGTCGTATCGCCAGGACAACGAGAATTCCTCGGTCAATTCTTCGGCTAAGGTCTTTTGCGTCAATACCGAGTATGCCGAGATTGAGCGTTGGATTCGAGAGGATTATGCCCGCGACCACGCAAGTGATGACGTCGCGCGCATGCTCAAGTTCAATCAGCTCATTAAGTACGATTCGTACATGTGGAACTACGTGCGCTTGGCGCCTAAGTTCTATAAGGAGTTCCTGGTGCAGATGGCAAAGGAATTTCAGGCGGCCTTGGACGCGGGGGAGTTTTCGCTTGACGACCTCAAGCCGTGGAAGCGCGCGAATCTTGCTGCCATCCTCAAAGATCCTGAGGGCTGGGTTGACGAGCATCCGAGTTTTGCGACGGATGGTGCCTTGGGGCGTGCTAAGTATTACGCCTCGGTTGGAGGCCCAGGCGTGGTTGCCGCCTTTCTCATCGAATCGCTGAGGGGGTAGGTCGGCATGGGAGAGACCTCGTGTCCTAAAGCTACCATTATCGTCCCCGTTTACAACTCTGCGCGCTCCATTCAGCGATGCCTCGATTCGCTGTTGGCTCAGTCCGAGCGCTCGATTCAGGTTGTCTGCGTCAACGACGGTTCAACTGATGATTCGTTGAACGTGTTGCACCAGGTCGCGCAGGCCGACGATCGCGTACTGGTGATTGACCAGGAAAACGCGGGCGTCTCGTGTGCTCGAAATGCCGGTATCGATGCCGCCGAGGGTGAGACCGTCTTTTTTGTGGACGTCGACGATTACATCGATGCCCAGACGGTCGAGCGCGTACTGCATGCCATGGAGTCTGTAGATGCCGAGGCCGCCGTTTTTGGCGGCGTCTGTGAACCAGCCGATGCTGCCCCCAAACGCGTCCAGCAACTCATGAGCCCCAAAGCCGGTACCTTCGGCGCCCGTGATCCCCAGTTGCTGTTCCATGCGAATGCGCAGCCGTATGCCTGCCGTGCGGCTTTTTCGCGCGAGCTGCTCAATCGCGAAGGCATTCGCTTCGCCCCCGGCTTGGCTTTGGGCGAGGACGTCGTCTTCCAATTTGCGGCTTATTCGCTTGCCCGCAAGACCGTCGTCATGCCGGACAAGTTTTACCACTACGTGATGGAGAGCGAATCGGCGACGCACGAGTTCAACAGTGTCGAGGCTCGCGCCAAAAAACTTGACGCCCACATGAGGATGCTCGAGGAGGTCTTGGAGGACTGGGCGGCCTACGGTCTTTTGGACCTGTGCCCCGGTGAGCTGATAACTTGGTTTTTGGACCTCATTGTGTTCGACCTGGTGCGCTTGGATGCTGATGGCTTCCATCGCGTGGCGGCTCGCGTCAACATGGACCTCATGACGTTTTTGGGAACGGAGTGGGCGGATATGCCTGCTAAGGGTGCCGTTCGTCGTGTTGCCCACAAGCTCGTTGCGGCGACCTCGGGCGTTTCGATGGCAGACGCCACGCAGTTCTATCTTTCGACTCGCGGTCTCAAAGCCTGCCTGGAGCGCTTTATCTAATTCCAAGCGCTGCCGCCCGCCGCAACTCGGCTGCTAAAATAACCCTGTTACACGCTATTCAACAGGAGGTTCTCTTGCAGAACTCTGATACCCCTAAAGTTTCGCTGCTTGTCCCCATTTGCAATGTCGAGCGCTATCTGCGCGAGTGCCTCGATTCCGCCGTGGCGCAGACGCTCAAGGACATCGAGATCCTCTGTATCAACGACGGCTCCACCGATAGCTCGCCGGATATCATCCGCGAGTACATGGAGCGCGACCCCCGTGTAAAGATGATCGATAAAGCCAACAGCGGCTACGGCGACTCGATGAACCGCGGCCTGGAGATGGCTCGCGGCGAGTACGTGGGCATCCTTGAGTCCGACGACTTTATGTTTGAGGACTCGCTCCAAAAGCTGGTCGCCAAGGCCGATGCTGAACATGCCGATGTGGTAAAGGGCGACTTTTACCTGTATTGGTCCACGCCCAGCGAACGCCGTGAGCTGTTTGGGATCATCGACGAGCATATGACGGGCGCCGCGTATCGCCCCGTCGATCGCCCGGGCATTTTCTACCGCAAACCTTCCATTTGGTCGGCTATCTATCGGCGCGAGTTCCTCAACGACAATCAGATTCGGTTCCTTCCCACGCCGGGTGCCTCGTATCAGGACGCAGGCTTTAACTTTAAGGTTTGGGCTTGCGCCGAGCGTGCCGCGTTTATTGCGGACCCCATTTTGTGCTATCGCCAGGATAACGAGAAGAGCTCCGTTAATTCGCCCAACAAGGTGTTTTGCGTGTGCGACGAATATGCCGAGATGCAGCGCTTTTTGACCGAGCGTCCCGAGCTCAAGGCTCAGCTCCAGGGCATTTTAATGCGCATGAAGGTCGATACGTACCGTTGGAATGATGAGCGTCTGGTCGATGAACTGCGTGAGCAGTTTTGGGAGAAGGCCTCTCCCGAGCTCAAGGCCGATTGGGATGCCGGTCGCTTTGACCTGTCGCTGTTCGATCCGCGTGGCGAGACCGACTTGCGCCTGATGGTCAAGTCGCCCCGCGCCTATATCGATTCGCGCTTTGACTTTAAAAAGCCGGGCAAGCTCAATACGTTTAAGCATTACTTTAAGATCGGCGGCCTGCCGCTGGTCTGGCGCGTGCTGACGTATCAGCGCACCTACGGTGATAATCCGCACCCCGATGACGTTCCGGTCGCACAGTAGGAGCACTTGACTATGGCTACCCCCAAGATTTCCGTTGTCGTTCCCATCTATAAGGTAGAGGAGTGCCTGGCTTGGTGCCTGGACTCCCTGCTTGCGCAGGACATACCCGATTGGGAAGGCGTACTGGTCAACGATGGCTCGCCGGACGGTTCGCGCGATATTGCGGCTGACTATTGCGAAAAGGACGCGCGCTTTACGCTGGTCGATAAGGAGAACGGCGGCCTGTCGAGCGCCCGCAATGCGGGTATCGCTGCGTCCACGGCGCCTATTGTTGCTTTTTTGGATTCCGACGACCGCTTTACGCCCGATGCATGCCGCGTGATCGTCGATGCCTTTGAACGCGAGGATTGCGACGTGTTGACCTTTGGCGCGAATCCGTATCCGCTGGAGGCGGGGTATCCGTGGCTTAACTATGTGATGAGCCCGCGCGATGTGTCGTTTGAAGGCTATAGCTCTGACCTGCTGTTTAAGGAAGCATCTCGCCCCTTTGCATGGCGCACCGCCTGCAAGCGTGAGTTTTTGCTGGGTAACGGGATCGTGTTCGACGAAACCGTCAAGTATGGCGAGGACCAGGTCTTCGATTTTGCCGTGTACGGTCGTTCGCGTAAGACCGCGCTTATCTCGAACAAGCTGTATGACTATCGTGTCGCGCGCAAGGGCTCGCTTATGGACACTATGCGCTATGACGACGAGACGCGACTGCTGGAGCACGTGAAGATTTACTTCGCGGTGATGGCTGACTGGCAGCGCGACGGTCTCGATGTACAGCATGCCGAGGACCTGGCGTACTTTCTCTGCGATCTGGTGCTGTACGATGCGCTCAGGTTGCTGGGTTCGGACTGCGGCAAGGTGTTTGCTGCCGTTGCCGCGGCGCTTGCCGGTTCTGCCGTGGGCGGCGATGCTGCGCTCGCGCAATGCGCTCCTTCTGTTGCCGCTATGGTGCGTGCGGCGCTCGCCGGCAAGGCCCCCAATGCCCGTGCATGCAAAAAGCTCATGTTCGATTACGACGTCTTGAGGTTTGGGCGTCTGGGTGCCTGCAAACGCATGGCAGCGAACGCCCTGGGAAAGCGAGAAGTGTAGATGAGTATCAAGCGTTTGGCGCTTTGCCGCAGTCAGGGTCGTCTGTTTGTCCTGCTTCGTTTTGTCGGTCAGGATATCGCGGGGCTTATTGAGCAGGAGGGCTCCCAGGTTTTTGCTCACGCGACGACCAATGGGGCATGCGTGCCGTCCTTGGCACTGCCGGTCGATCACGGCCGCGTGCTTGCGCTTTGTCCCTCCGTTGCCGATTATGAGCGCGAGCTCGTCGCCTTGGTGCTTCCGTTTATGGACGGCTCTACAATTGATGTTTCATTTGCGTCCGGCGGTAAAAGGCTGGGCTCTATTCGCCTTGACAGTCGTATTGCCAAGCTGGAATCTAAGGTTAACTACAAAGCAAAGCCTGCGATGTGCGCGCTTATCCGCGATGCCCAGCGTGGCGAATGCTGTGGTCGCTACGAGATCGATGCCGTTCGTTATTTACCGGCAGATGAGGGCGCCGTCTGGCGCTATGAGGTTACCTGGGCGGGAGACCCCCAGTGCGCACCTGAGCTCCAGATCTTCGATACGCATATGAATGCCATCTCTGCCACCGTGCATGTGTTTGAATCGCAGGTCGATGTTCCCCAGCGCAACGGTTGCCGTATCAATAAAACGTATCTGAGCGTTGAGATGCCTCAGGATATACGGGATTTTGTCGCGATTGTGAGCGATCCCACAGAGCAGATCCAGAGCGGGTTTTGCGCCATGGATGGTCGCCTGTACAACGGCATGGTCGACGACAGTTGGAACCGCATGAAGGACGCGCGTGCAGACGACGCAGCTTATCGACGTTGGTTTGAGCAGCATCGCGCAAAGCCGGCCGATTTGGCGTGCCAGCGTGTCGCTTCGGCGGCCTTTGCCTATAGACCGCTCGTGAGCATTGTGGTGCCGTGCTACAAGACTGATCGGGTCTACCTGCGCGAACTGTTGAATTCGGTGCTTTCCCAGAGCTATGACAACTGGGAACTGCTTCTTATGGATGCCTCGCTTGAATGGGATGCGGTTGCCGACCTTGCGGCGGACGCCAATGACGAGCGCGTTCGCCGCATCGAGCTTCCTGGCAACGGCGGCATTGTGGTCAACACCAACGCAGGTATCGAGCAAGCGACGGGCGTCTACATCGCGTTCTTGGACCACGATGACATCCTGGAACCGGACGCGTTATTCCACTATGTTGCCGCGCTGAACAAGGCTGCCGAGGACGAGCGCCCCCAGGTCCTGTTCTGCGACGAGGACATGTTCCAGAAAACGGGGGAGTGGGGCCAGCCGGTCTTTAAGACGCGGCTCAACGTCGATCTGCTCTATAGCCATAACTGCGTGACGCATTTTCTGATGGTGGAGAAGACGCTCATCGATCGCATTGGCATGTCGCCAGAAGACATCGCGGGCGCCCAGGATTACGACCTGACGCTTCGCTGCCTTGCGGCGGACGCACGGTTTGAACATGTTGCGCACGTGCTGTATCACTGGCGCTTGCATCCGGGGTCGACCGCCGATGGCTCTGCCGATAGCAAGCCGTATGCTATTGAAGCCGGGCGCCTTGCGCTTCAGCGCCACTTTAACGCGCTGGGCGTTCGCGGAGCGGTCGAAGAGACCGAGACACCGTTTGTCTATCGCATGCGCTATGCGCTGCCGGAGCCTGCGCCGCTGGTGAGCATTGTGATTCCCACCAAGGACCACGTTGAGACGCTCGACGCCTGTGTGATGTCGATCGCCCAGAAGGCAACGTATGCCAATTACGAGATTGTTTTGGTGGAGAACAACAGCGAAGCCCCGGAGACGTTTGCGTATTACGAAACCCTGCCAGAGCGCGTGGCTGCAGCATCCGAAGGCAAGGGCATCGCGCGCGTTGTGTACTGGCCGGGTGAGTTCAATTACTCCAAGATCATTAACTTTGGTGTGGAGCACGCCAAGGGCGACTACCTGCTGCTGCTCAACAACGATACCGAGGTCATAAGCCCGGACTTCATCGAAGAGATGATGGGGTATCTGCAGCGTCCCGATGCGGGCGTGGTGGGCGCCAAGCTCTATTTTGCCGATCATCTGGTGCAACATGCCGGCATTTTGGTTGGCGTGCGTGGTGCACTTGCCCATGCCAACCAGGATTTCTCGGCAAAGCGCGAGGGCTATCTTGCCCGCGCTGTGCGCCCCGGTAACTTCAGTGCCGTAACGGGCGCCTGCCAGATGGTCCGACGCGACGTATTTGAGCAGGTCGGAGGCTATAACGAGGAATTCGCCGTCGGTTTTAACGACGCAGACTTTTGTCTGCGCGTATGGGAGGCGGGCTACCGCACCATCTTTACGCCCTATGCCGAGCTGTACCACTACGAGTTCACCTCGCGCGGCAGGGAAGAGGCCAACGAGGAAAAGCTGCGCCGCTGGAAGCGCGAGCAAGGGCTGTTCATGCAGCGCTGGCCGGAGCTCTTCTTGACAGGCGATCCGTGGTTGGGGCCGAACTTATCCGCTGAGAGCGAGTTTTTCTCGCTTTAAATAATGGATATTAGGAAGCCCTCAACTTACTTTCGATATGAGCTGAGAAGATAGCAACGTCTAGGCGATTTGCTGCAATACTTCACGATAGCTCGATACTTCCGCGATACGTTTATACAGACTTATGCAACACGATATAATCCGATATAGTCTACGATAAACTTATAAAGCTAAGATTGACCGATAATCGATTGTCTTGAGAGGCAAACAAGTGAGCGCCACAGCATTCCATAACCCGTTTCGTCCCACTGCCGGCGCTGAGCCTCCGCGCATAATTGGTCGTGATGATATTGCCCTTGAGTTTACTGAGAGTTTGAATGCGGGAATTGGTGCACCTGCGAGGCTCATGCGCATTGCTGGACCGAGGGGCTCCGGAAAAACTGTTTTGCTCTGTGATCTTAGGGATCGTGCTCGAGAGCTTGGATGGAAGACCGCTATTGTCTCTGCTGGCCCTAACCTATTGCTGGACTTGAGGGATCAGGTTGCTGATTCTTCCCTTGCGACTAATGCTTCGGTCGGCGTAAACGCCGGCTTTGTTTCCGCGAAAGTCGACGTTGCGCCCAAAGAGTCGAGCCTTAGAAAGTTGCTGAGTTCGGCAGCGAAGTCATCCAAGGGCCTTTTTATTGCCATCGATGAAGTTCAGGACGCCCCGATTGACGATATGCGTGCCATTGCGTCTACGGTTCAGCTTTTGATAGGGGAAAAAGTAGATATCGCACTTGCCTTTGCTGGTTTACCCGCCGGTGTTATGGATCTTATTAACGGCAAGGCGCTTACGTTCTTGCGTCGTGCCCTCCCCGAAGATCTGGCGCCTATCAACCAGGTGGAGGTAGCGCTCTCTATGGGCGACAGCTTTATCGCGACTGGCTTGACCATAGAGGACGATCTTCTGTCGAGAGCCGCTAAGGCCACTAAGGGCTATGCCTATCTGGTGCAACTGGTTGGTTATTCCATTTGGCAGCGCGCCAACTTGCATCGTGCCAAAAGTGCCATCGTGAGCGAGCGCGACGTCACCGAAGGCATTGCGCTGGCAGAGGCTCGTTTTCACGATGTTGTTCACGAGCCCGCGATTTCTGGACTGGGGCCTAACGATATCAAATACCTTTTGGCGATGTGCGAGGACAAACAACAGTCCAAATCAGCCGAGATCGCTAAGCGCATGGGTAAAAAGACCAATGAGATCAGTTCTATTAGGGCTAAATTGCTACAAAGAGAGGTTATTCAGGCGCCACAGAGAGGCTACGTGCAGTTTGCCGTGCCGGACCTAGATATTTATCTGCGAGAGAATGCCGAGGAGATTCTCGGGCGGTTCTAAATCGAGGCTTTCATCCAGGTCCACAACTGTCGAAGAACCGTCGTGAGATCCCAAAAATGACGCTGACGAGTGGGTTGTATTATCTTCTGCGCTTGTGGGCCGGGTGTACTGCTGGTTGCTGTCTGAGTTAGTGATTAATGATAAGGATTTGGGAGGATGAGCTAATCGAAAACCGATGGGAATGTCACTCAGAAGGACGTAGCGCCTTATGCTTCGCTTTCTATGGCGGCGCTCTGGGTGCCTGGAAAAAAGAAGGGCCCGAACTTGTCGGGCCCTCCCAGGTGTCGCCCGAAGGCTACCACCGCTGTTGTTAGCAAAGTCTACCACAACATTTTGTTCTCTACGATTTCGTGACATATATCTTCAGAAGTTTGAGCTTATTCTGGGTTTCGGTGCGCACAAAGCTGCCGTAGATTCCAGGAGGAAGCTCCTTCTTGTAGCGAAGTAGAATCCCCTCGTAGTCGGAAACAAGCCGCTTCCTATCGGTCTTGGGCAGCTTCAGAAGTTCGAGAAGATAGACGACGAGAATGACGTAGTCGGTGATGTCGGAGAAGTTGATTAAGTCGATGTTCGTCTCACTTTTCAAGAGCTTCCCGACGTTCTTCGAGATGCCGCCTGTTTTGAATCGAACATCCGAGACGATGGCGTTGTGGGCGATGGCGTTCCTCAGGTCCTTGAGCGCAAAGATAATGGAGAGAAGGAGGGCCTCTGAATCATATTGGGAAGGCATCCCCATATCGGCGACGATGGCACCTTTAATGGGATGGTCGAGGCAGGCGTAGAAATTGCCGAACTCTCCCAGGGTCATGGACTCGAAGATAGCCCAGATTGGGATCGTTCTCCCTCGATCACGAAAGTGTTTGAAAAATGGCTTTTTGTCCTGCTCGCGGGAAATTAGCCCGTCAACGTTTTGTCGCAGTCTGAGCCTTTTCGCCCAAGACTTCTTGTAGGCAACCGTACCGGGATTATATCCTCTGTATGCCGTCAGACAGCTCCTGTAGATATCATCGAAGTCTTCGCTTTTGGCATAGCTAAGCACTGCTTCTAGCGTGTAGTTCTTTAGGGCGGTTTCAATTGTCATGATATGCGGATAGAGCAGGGTCTTGATCTGCATATCCATGGCGTGGAGAGATGTAATCTGGTCGAAATCGCTGATGGGGAGCCTATTCGACGAATCTCCCGCGAACCGAAACCCCTTGTATCCATGGTAGTAGCCGATGTTCTTGAGCTTTCGTTTTTGCCCTGATCCACCGATTGAAATCCCTTGATTCCGGAGATGCTTCATAAGGGAGTTGATGGATCTGGGCGGCACGGTAGAGCCTTTCTGTCAACAGTTTAATTTGATGGGATTGTATCACGGTGGGGGTCATCGTTTCACTTTGCGTTTGCTGCCTTTGTAAGGGCTAGGCTAGGCTTTCACGTTTATGATGACAACAGGACGCCTCAATATCGGTGGCCCATGGTGCTGGATCTAGATTATGTTTGCCATGTTTGATAACGAGTAGCTAATACTAAGTGGTTTCGATTGCTGCTCCAACGCAAGCGGTGCATGGTTGAATGCGTCTGGTTCTGTTTTGAGTAAATAGGCCCAGACTGGTCAATTGGCTTATGACTCGCGAAAGCGACGGCTATTACCGAGGAGCATGCTGCGGTCCATTGGCTTAATCGCGAGAACGAGAATTGCTTACTCTATCAGCAGCGCAGTATATTATCTTTGAAACTGATGCTTAGTGGTTCCGCGTTTCTGCCGTCGAGCCCTTATTCTTCCCCCACATGTGGAGGCTTGCCCATGATAGAGATTTGGCACATTGAAAAAGACAATGCGGCGGGCATGTTCGCACAAAGCGTTGATAGTAACGGTACAGATTTGCCGCCAGCCCTCCCTTGGGTCGATCCTTCCCTCAATAACCTATGGCTTGAGGCGTGTAACTCTCATTTGTGCGGAAACTACCAAGCTGCAATTATTACTACCTCTGTTCTTCTTGAATTTACCTTAAGAATGGTTGTTTCGAACCTTGATGAAGTGCCATCAATACGAAAAGACCACGGTGAGATGTTCGAGAACCAAACCTTGAGGCCAGTCATCAACTCTGCGAAAAGTAAAGGGCTTTTGTCGGGCAATACAAAGAAATGGTGGGAAGCTTACTGCGAGCATATTCGAAACAAGATTTGCCATGGCGATTTGCTGCATATTCTTGACGACTGCAGAGATGTTCCTCAGTTCGTTGATTATTTCAATTCCATAGAATCGAGAGAGAATACAGAGCGGTATTCTTACGAGCAAGTTATTACACATCCTGCGGTATTTCATCATAAGACAGGCAGAAGATTCTCAAAGTATTTTCTCCACGATGCCTACGGCAAGCTATCCGAACTTATAGGGCAAACGGAATGGGATGAGTACGATGAGTGGTGGGAATCGCAAAAGGTTGCTTACGATAGCTTTTTTGCATACCGTTGGAATTATCCATCTCTTAAAAGTGGCATACAATCCGCGCGTAGGCCATTTGGATCCGCAGGCGAATGATGACTTAGCTTAGTTGCGTTTCTACTGGTTATTGCGGTTGGCGGTCGTTTGTTCCTGCCAAGATTCAACCGGATTGCATCCGCGAATACCTCAACCAAAGGATTACCTCTTGCTTTCTTGTAGTCAAACACCTAGCTAACGCGCGCCAGGAGAACCTCCTCATCGGGACGCTGCATACATTCTCGGCGCCGTGTGCGTCATTGGCTGTGCTCACCGACAACATGAGGAGCATGGTCCTCCGCCGCGGCGACGGATGCGATGGTCCTCACGAGCAATATCGCCCTGAGCGGGCGGGATGAGTTCTTCATGAGAGGTGATACGTTCCTCCGTGCCCTTGACTGACTGTTCGACAAGGCATCGGGGCTCGTGATGCGGAATCCGAACACCGCGGCAGGGAGCTCGACCTTCGATCGGTGGAAGTTGTCCCACAGGCGACGAAGGTAAGGGGGGCTAGTTCAGGGGGGGGGCGTAGGAAAGCACCAGGAAAGTCATAGATGCAAAAAATTTAAACCCTTTCTATTGTTTGCTCTACTATTCGGATTTGCTTCACGGAGTATTGATATTCAAAGGAAGTAACAACAATCCCCGCGCTTTAAGTAACTGGACTTCCGATGTGAGACTGATTGGTAGATAATCATTGTTCAGTAACAATTATTTGTGACGGGGGATTCGATATGAAAAACGCGTTGCGTGCCTCAACTGCTTTTTCTTTGGCTACATTTTTGGCGGCCTCATCTTTAATGGGGCCTGTAACTATTGCTTATGCTGCGAATAACGTGCAGTCTATGGATGTTACGTCGGGTGCTGTGCCCGCAGATGATAGCGTGGCCTCGCGTGACGAGGGCTCCATCGACGGTGAAGGCATGGCCGTTGATCAGTCGCTGCCAGTGGATGCTATGGAATCAGAGGATGAGGGTTTCAATGCGGGCGTTTCCGCGCCCGGACACGAGGTCGAATCGGTTGATTCTTCTTTTCAATACGTCTATCTGGCCTACCCGAGCCTTCCCGGTGGGACTGGCCAGGTTGTCGCCTTTGCTACTCCTGATGATGGCGATACCATTGCTTCCGCAAAGCTTAACTATGTAAGTGCCAATGGGGTTCAGGGGACTATTGAAGCATCTGCAACGGCTGATAATTCTGCTGCTTTTATTTTTGGCTCGCAGTTGGAATCTAATACATATTTCCTCACATCGATAACCTATGCTTTGCAGGGCGATGGCTCTGAGCATGAGGTGGATCTTTCTGACAGGGATTATTCGTTTACGGTCGTTGATGGCTCCGTGAGCTCCGAGGGCACTTCTGTTTACTATGCGGACGGCGATGGCAATGCCGTTGAAGCCCAGTCGATTCAGCAGGCATTGGAATGCGCCGATTCGCCCGATGGCATTTCCACCTATGCTGAGCGCTCCGCGCGTAATGTGGGGGTTATTGCACTTGACGCCGGACATGGCGGGGTGGATTCTGGCGCGCAGGGAAATGGCAAGAGTGAAGCCGACCTTACCTGGAAGATCATGACAGCCTGCAAAAATAAACTTGAAGCTTACGGCTTTAAGATCGTTCTTGCGCGCGAGCAGTCTGGCTACTATCCCAGCAATGATTATCTTTATCGCGTACAGCGCTGCATTGACCAGGGTGCGCAGGCTTTTGTTAGTTTCCACATCAACTCTGGGTCTTCTGGAGCTCACGGAGCAGAGGTTTATGCTCCTACCGCAAATGGCACCGACTACACGCAGGTTTCGGTTGAGCTTGCCAATAAGGTCATGAACAACCTTGCTGCTATGGGACTAACATACCGCGGCGTATTTCAAATGGAGGTAGGCGACGAGTTCGCCGTTATCCGCTGCGCTCGCGAGCAGGGAATTCCAGGTATTCTTATCGAACATGGCTTTATCTCGAATTACGGTGATGTAGTCAACTATTTCTCGGACGATGGTTGCCGCCGTCTTGGCGAGGCTGACGCTGCCGCAATCATCGCTCAATTCCCGCATCCCTATTCCGTCAATGGAATTTCCTTCTCGGAAGAACTGGGGCATGCGGGGTCAACGGTAAAAATCGGTGTAAATGTTAGCGGCAAGACTGATGGCCTTAGATATAAGTTTGTTTGGCATAGGGCTGGGTCTGATTGGAGTGATTCCAATTGGGGTGTAATCGGTCAAGACTTAACTTCGCCGTCGATTTCTTGGACCCTGCCCCAGGCTGGTGAATATGAGATCTATGCTGATGTCATTGACTCCAATGGGTATGTGACTAGCACTTCTAAATACAAAGTTGTTAATTGGTCTCTTGAGTCGCTCGAAGTCTCGGGCGACGCCCGCTGCGGCAAGCCGGTCAAGCTGCAGGCCAAGGTGTCCGGCGACGCCTCCGGCCTCAAGTACAAGTTCGTCTGGGAGAAGGGCGGCTGGGCCAAGTGGGGCGTCGCCCAGCAGCCCTCCGCTTCCTCCTCCTGCGAGTGGACCCCGACCGAGCCGGGCGAGTACACCGTCTACCTCGACGTGATCGACGGCTCCGCCGAGAGGCACCTGACCCGCAAGGTCACGGTCGGCGAGCGCTACTCCGTCGAGTCGCTCGAAGTCTCGGGCTCCGCCCTCTGCGGCAAGCCGGTCAAGCTGCAGGCCAAGGTGTCCGGCGACGCCTCCGGCCTCAAGTACAAGTTCGTCTGGGAGAAGGGCGGCTGGGCCAAGTGGGGCGTCGCCCAGCAGCCCTCCGCTTCCTCCTCCTGCGAGTGGACCCCGACCGAGCCGGGCGAGTACACCGTCTACCTCGACGTGATCGACGGCTCCGCCGAGAGGCACCTGACCCGCAAGGTCACGGTGGAGGGTACTCCAATTATGGGAAGTCTGCAGACTTCAGTTGATGCTATGGTGAACTTATATGAATCAACAGGACATACATATCCCTCAGACGAATTTGTTTCAAAGGGAGCACCTACTATTCGTGATTTTTGTTCATTAATTGTCGAAGCCGCTGTTTCTGAAGGGGTTCGTCCGGAAGTTGTTTTTGCTCAGGCTATGCTTGAGACTGGATGGTTGCAATTTGGAGGTTCCGTAAAGCCGAATCAGTGCAATTTCGCCGGACTGGGCGCCGTCAATCAACAATCGGGAGGCGCTAGATTTGACGATGTATATCAGGGCTTGCTTGCCCAAGTCCAGCATCTTAAAGGATATGCTACTGGTGCGGCGTTGAATAACACTTGTGTGGATCCTCGATATGAAGTCCTTCAGTCTAAGGGTTTTCTCGGAGTTGCGCCATATTTGGAAGATTTAAATGGCCGCTGGGCTGTTCCGGGTGACACGTATGGTCAGAATATTGCGCGCATTATTTCTTTAATTGGCTAATATCAATATGAATTCTCTAGGTCGACTGCGCTGGTTGTAGTCGACCTTACTTGTATGGTAAATCTTGGCCTTAAATTGTTACTTGCTAGCAATATTATGTTGGAGTGAACTATCGGGGAGGTTCTATATGCATTTCTTTAGAAGTAAGGCTGTCCGTGTCGCTTTTTTCTTCTTTTATTTCTGTTTGGCCGTAACTCCTTGCTTTGGTTTGAGTGAAGCGGGCCTGTCTCCATCACAGATTGAAGATTCAACACGGGCCGATGATTTAAGTGCAACTTCGCCGGTTTCAGAGGACTACTCTGTCGACGGCCTCTCGGCAAAGGCGTCCGATGGAGGGTCTCCTCTCCTGGGCGACCGCTGCTCGCTCGGCCTGACCGCGTCCGGCAACTCGGGCTCGGTCCGCTATAAGTTCGTCTGGGAGCAGGGGGGCTGGTCCAGGTGGGGCACCATCCGCCAGCTCGGGCCCGAGGCCTCCTGCGATTGGGTGCCGGAGGTCGCCGGCGACGTCAACATCTTGGTCGACGCCGTCGATTCGGCCGGCAACGTGAGGACCTGGAGGTTCCCCGTCAGGGTGGATGCCTGTCGCCTTTCCGTGAGCGGCGGGGATACGCTCGAGTGGAGCGGCGGAATGAAGGTCAATATCTCCGCCGCGGCGGCTCCCGGCGCAAAGATTAAATTCCTTTGGGAACGGGGCTCATGGTCCAAGTGGGGCGTCATCCAGGCAGCATCTGAGTCCGCCGCCTGTACCTGGACGCCCCCGTCTTCCGGCTCCTATACTCTCTATGCCGACGTCACGGTCGGCGGGCTCACGTCGACGTCAAGACTCCCCGTTCGCATCTCAGAGGACTACTCTGTCGACGGCCTCTCGGCAAAGGCGTCCGATGGAGGGTCTCCTCTCCTGGGCGACCGCTGCTCGCTCGGCCTGACCGCGTCCGGCAACTCGGGCTCGGTCCGCTATAAGTTCGTCTGGGAGCAGGGGGGCTGGTCCAGGTGGGGCACCATCCGCCAGCTCGGGCCCGAGGCCTCCTGCGATTGGGTGCCGGAGGTCGCCGGCGACGTCAACATCTTGGTCGACGCCGTCGATTCGGCCGGCAACGTGAGGACCTGGAGGTTCCCCGTCAGGGTGGAGAGAAATCTATCTAACTTCACTTCAATAGATTTGAAATCTGATTCATCCAATTTGTGCGTAGGGGATACGCTTTCAATTACACCTCGGATTACCATCCGAAAGAATAATCAGATTTCATACAAATATGTTTGGATGCGGAACAACTGGGCTGAATGGGGTGTGATTGACTCCGGCAGAGGTAAATCCTCAATTGACTGGAGAGTCGATAAATCTGGCGCTGTCACCGTTTTTGTTGATGTTATTGATGAGGCCAACGATCAGACGATGACCTCGAAGACTGAATGCTCGATTGGCTCCGAGAAGTGGAATTACGAGTCCTTGAGTTCTTCTGCAACGCTTGTCAGGCCTAATGAAAGCACTGAGATCGATGCCAGATGCTCGGGTGATACTAATTACTTACAGTATAAGTTCGTCTGGAATAAGAATAATTGGGCTGACTGGGGCGTTGCTCAACAGGGCACAAGTTCACACTTGCAATGGGATCCAAAAGACGCCGGAGACTATGAATTGATCTGTGACGTTTCGGGGTCAGATGGAGTTGTCCAAACAAAAAGAACAATCATTAGCTGTTGGGATTTCTCGAGGATTACTGCAATTTCGACTGATGGCAATAATTCTTGGGGAGTTCGAGCTGATTTGGGAACGCTTGCAGCTGAAAAATCTGGGCAATTTCAGTTTAAATTTGTTTGGGCCAAGTCCGACTGGAGTAAATGGGGTGTTCTAAAAGAATTTTCCAGTGTGAATGACGCTTATTTCAATCCCTCTGCACTTGGATTGCAAGATGGTTATTACGATCTTTACTGCGATGTCTTGCTTCCTGATGGCACTCTCCAGTCGAAGTCGACTCAGATTTACTACAGCCCATTTGGCAGCTCAACGGTTTTGGGGGTTAGTCGTATTGGACTCGTCACTTGGCTTACGTCGCATCAATTTGATGGCTATTATTTAGGAACGAGATATTCCGGTGGCTTCTCCTATGATAGTTGCCTTTACCCAAAAGGTGCCCCGAGATGGGATGGCTATACTGGCATGAATTGCACTGGCTTCGTGGCTCATGCTTATGCTGCGGTTGGTGGCGATGTCAATCGTATTGCGCAGAATAATAATCACTCTCCTTGGGCTGGGGGGCCAGGCGGTGGCGGCTATATTAACGCTTGGAGATGGTATGGCTATGCTCGAGATTTGGGATGCAAAATGTATGAGTTCCGTACTGTCCAAGATATGCTAAATAGTGGTTATGCTCAAAAGGGAGATATTATCTTCTTTAAGACTGACGGATCAATCGACTGTCATATTGGGTTCTTCTGGGGAGATAATCCGCATGACAATGAAATGTGGCATCAAATTCTGCCTGGGAATTTAATCGGACCCTGCTTTAACAATGCGAACAAAGGAGAGGTTCGGCAATCGGTTGTTCTGATTAAATAGTGCTTTAATTTCTGAATGGTATTTGAAGCAACTAATTGTGAAACGGTGATTCTGATAAGTAGCGCAAGCAGAAGACTTACTGGCATAATAATTACATATGGTTATATACTGGCTCAGGCTTTAGTCGGCTTTGTATATGTTCCGATGTTGTTGCAAAACATTGGACAAGACGAATACGGACTCTATCAATTGATAGGTTCTATCATGTCTTATATAGTTTCCATTAATGGGATTTTGTCTGCCGGTGTTGGGCGTTTTTATTGCAAGTATATGGCAGAGGGCAAAAATGACTTAATGGAGAATACTCTCGCAATAGCTAGGCGTCTGTACTGGGTCCTATCTGTGTTCGTGATGCTAATAAGTTGCGTTCTCGCCGTGGTTGTTCGGTTTGTATATTCAGCCAGTTTTACAAACTCACAGCTTGATGAGTGTTCCGCAATGCTTGTTGTATTAGGGATCAACACAATTGTTATCATGAACAACACTATTAGCGTTGCGGCGATAACTGCTAATGAAAGGTTCGTTTTTTTGAAGGGCTCGCAATTGGCCGCCCTAATAGCTCAGCCTTTCATTGTGTATGGACTTACGACATTTTTTAAGAATGCATTAGCCGTATGTTTAGTTGTGCTTGTTACAAATGTGTTGTGCGCGGTGAGCCAGCGTTTGTTTGCTAAATATAAGCTGCATATTAGTTTCAGATATCATGGCTGGGACATGAAACTGGCTAAAGGATTGCTATTTTTTAGCGGCGCGATTGTATTGGTGACGATTGCTGACCAGATTTTCTGGAAAACCGATCAATTAATTGTCGGCTATTATTTTGGTGCTGCCGCCGTTGCGGTATATTCTGTTGGATCTCAAATCTACACGATTTATATGACAATCGGTACGGCAGCCTCTTCAGTTTTTCTTCCTCGAGTTTCAGAACTGTATTGCCAGAATAAGGATATGTCTGAAATTTCGGATCTCTTCATTAAAGTCGGTCGCATTTCCTTTATCGTCTGCGGATTTGTTCTTAGTTTATTTATTGTTCTGGGGAAAGATTTCATCATTATTTGGGCTGGTAAGGACTATATAGACGCTTTCTATATCGCCTTGATCGTAATGGTTCCATTTACCATTGACTTAATTCAGAACCTGGGACTTACCATAATGCAGGTTGCGAATGTTTACCTGTATAGGGGGTATATGTATCTTGCGATTGCGCTTGTCAACGTGGTCGTGACGATTATATTGCTCAAGCTTATGGGCATAGTGGGCGCAGCAGTTTCAACAGCCATCGCTATGGTTATAGGTAACGGTTTCTGTATGAATTGGTATTACTCTGAAAAGCTTGGGTTGAACATAAAGAAATTTTGGCTTGAAATTGCCAAACTTTCCGTCTTGGTTATTGTCGGTACGGGGGCTTTGCTGCTGCTCTATAACCTAATTAAAAGCCTTTTATCTGGCCTTGTGGTGGTTTTGGTGTCAGCAATAATTTATTTCTTTATCTATTTCTTCTTGGTTTTGATGTTTGGGCTAAACGAATCCGAAAAGACGAGCATATCTGCATTTATCAAGCGATAATCTGCGACGCTTATTAAGCAGAATAGCCTAATGTACTTTCATTACTTTTATGACCAACCGGCTTGCCTGACATTTGATTATCGAAGGCTAAGTCGGTTGGTTTTACTACTCGGTGCCAGGAAAAATGAGCGATGACAACAGGGCGATTAGCTCAAGATTTTCAGTATCAATAGTTTGGTACCGTCAAGATTCTTTCGCAAATTGATCGAGGCGGCCTCGGCCCCGCCTTGC
>OGYF01000930.1_pt1 | contig 27363 bp, 26 predicted proteins | sample 1576451 | NCBI WGS metagenome assembly OGYF01 (sample SAMEA3541505, study PRJEB24748) | human gut metagenome | biome: human gut; feature: human-associated habitat; material: faeces | place: China | collected 2012
TTTTGCGAGAGTTCGAAGTCATACGCAAAACTGCCGAAAATATCTTTTTCGTAGCTCATAGACATAAGTCCACCGTAATTTTGATAGAATTACGGTGGACTTTTTTGTTTTGGTAGGTTATACTTGAAATTGATAAAACAGATATGAATTTACGGGAGGACAGCGGTGTATGAAGTGCTTGGTTTTATTAGCCGGCTGCGGTCTCGGCGATGGTTCCTGCATTGAAGAAGTTATTCTGACATATGCTGCGCTTGACAGATATGGATGTGATTACACGCCCGTTGCCGAGGATATCTCCGTCCCGTCAGTCAACCACCTGACAGAGCAACTTGCAGATAACAGAAATGTTCTTTTAGAGTCCGCACGCATTGGCAGAGGACGCATGAAAAGTATTTGTGGAATTGATTTTGAGGAATACGATGCACTAATCATACCCGGCGGAATTGGTCTTCTGAACAATTATAGGGCTTCTAGCACAATAGAAGCATGCATCGCGCACTTTAGCAGCAGGAAAAAGCCTATTGCTACCATGTGTGCAGGAATCGACTTTATGCGTCGTTTCCTCGGAGGTAGTCTTTTGGAGCATGAAACAAACGTACTAACCGCCGAAAAATTCTGCTTCGATGCTGACAATAATATTTATTACACTCCTGCATTCAGAAAAACCAACAGCTGCTATACGGCAGGCTTGGGTATCGGTTCCATGATTTATGCGTTGAAGCTGCGTTTTTTGTAATTCTGTCATTACACTCCGGTCAAAAACCGAGCGCCCTCAACATAAGTCCACCGTAATTTTGATAGAATTACGGCGGACTTTTTCTATGCCCGAAAGCCGCTTGAAATAAGGCTTTTCGGCTGTTCAGGCACATAAGCGAACCCCGCTGCAGAACAATTCTGCGGCGGGGGTTTGTGCGTTTTATGGGGATTGCGGCTTCCTGTGCCGTTGTAATCGTTAAAAAGCCGAGTATTCGTTGAACTGCTGAGGGTAATCGTTAAACGGCAGAGTAAGTAAAACCCCTCATTATTGGCCCTTCCTGATAAGGAACTTGATTTCGTGGGAGTTGATAAAGTAGTACTCTTCGTCACAGATATCGACGATTTGACTGGCGGTAGTTTTTGTATCTGATAAAACGGGATAGCATCCCGGCAACAATGGCGCACTTGAAGAACTCATGACAAGTTCCTCTAATGCTTCATTTTCAAAAGTATAGACACCTTTTTCTACTGTTGATACTGTACCAGTGAGATTTCCTTGGAGCGCAGAGATGGTATCCAAAACATTGTCAATCACGATTACTGTTTTCACTTTAATTGCATACGCAGGCATTGCTTGCCAAGTGTAACGTCTCAGACGCGGCTTCTACTTTCAATAAATGCCTGTGGCTGCACAAGCAGAAAATCAAATTCCATCATTCTTCCGCAAGATCGGCAATCAACTTGACGTCGCTGACTGCCAGCGCAAGCTGAAGCTTGTTTTCCAGCCCGGTTTTTTGCAGCATATTTGACACATGGAATTTGACCGTCGACATCTCGCAGCCCATTTCTGCCGCAATGCGTGTGTAGGACAATCCCCGCAGCAGATGCCGCAGAACCTTCAGTTCCGTCTTTGTAAATTCCGTGCTTTTTGCCATGCCAATCTCAACTGTCGGAGGCGCGTCCGGAAAAATATGTTCCCCCGCCAGCGTTTGCCGGACGACATCCATCAAACGCTTCTGCGTCGAGTCCTTGTACCACAGGCTGTCGGCACCGGCCCTCTTAGCCTCGTCCAGAACCGCGCAGTCGATCAGCGAGGTCACAACAATGATTTTGCTCTTCGGCTGTATCGCTTTGATCTGGCGAACGGCGGTCAGACCATTCTCGCGGTTCTCCGTTTGCACATCCATCAAAATCAGATCGAAAGAGCTTGTCCGGCACACCTCAACCGCCTGCTTTGCGCCGGGGATCGACGCCGTAATCCGGTATCCGTCCTCGACACGGAAATAGCTTTCCAGCAGACTGCGGATCATGGTCTGGTCTTCAACGATCATCACTCTCATATGCTGCTTCCTCCTGTTCCGGCAGACTGAGCATCAGCTTAAAGCGCGGGATGCTCCAAATCTCCATTTTGCCGCCTGCTTCTTCGATACGTTGACGCAGCATGGAGAGGCCTCCGCCCTCTGTGATCTTTTCCCTTGGCACCGCACCGTTGTTGGTCAGGGAGACCTCCATGCAGTCCGGCTTCTGCCAAAAGCGCACATACAATTCTGTGCCATCTGCGTGACGGACACAGTTTGCCGCACATTCGCAGATCGCCAGTGCGCTCAGTGCGCGCATATGCTGCGATTGTGGCTCATCTCCTGCCAGCAGAACTCTAACGCCCAATTCTTCCGCTCGTTTTTTCGCCGCCTCCAGCGATTCGGATCGCGCCGTTATCTGGTGGGAGCGATAAAGCACTGAAATTGACCGTTCCCACAGCGCCGCATTTGCACGAATTTCCTTCAGGTCCGTGTGTTGGAGCAGCACGCGGCGTGCCGCAAGAATACTGTGCCCAATGTCATCGTGCACACGCAGCTTCATGGCCAGCGTCTCTTCCTCTCGGATGATCTCCGGCATCTGCGCAAGCAGCCGCTTAAGCCGCTTATTTGTCTTCTCCAGCTTCGCATTTTCCGCTTTCAGCTGGTTCTGCTTCTGAATCAACTCCGTAACGTCTGCGGCAGTGATTTGCGTATATCGGACGCCCGCTTTTGTTGTGATCTGCTCCTGTGCAAAGCGCAGCGCTGTTCCGTCCGGAAAACGGTAAATCCGAAGGCGCGGATCCAGACAGCACACGCTTGCCGGCGGCGCCTGCAGAGCGCTTTGCATCTCTGCCAGCGACTGTATACCGCCTTTTTGCAGCCAGTTTGCAATGGCAAGCATCCGGCGGTTGATGAGCCGCACCACGCCGTTTTTATCGAAGAAGCAGGCCGCGATGGGCAGACTGTCGAAGCTTTCTTTAATTCTGTCCATGCGCCTATACCCCTCTCGATCTTTCCAGCTTCCGCGTCACATATTGCAGTCCGTCCTCATCCTGCTCCCATTCCAGATCTGGAAACCGCGTGCGCAGCCCGCAGAGCGGCTCCGCTCCTGAAACACAGAGAGCAATCTCTACCCACTTACCAACCTCGATGGAGATCAGCAGCGCACGCAGCGATTCCAGCTCCGCCTCCACGACCGCCTCAAACAGGTCGTAGACCTGCGTTGCCTGCTCGACGGTAAGCCGGCCTTCTCCCTTGATGATCGTCTTGCAGCCGGCGCCATAGATACTGATATTCTCGGAAGATTCATTGAGGCACAGCCGAAGCTCCTGCACGCTGATCGCACCGCGCTGCACGCCAACAAAAGTCAGGTTGCTTCTGCGCTTGATGTAGGTCCCGATGATGATGACCTGCCCGAGCAGGCGCCTGGCTCTGTCTGGATCCTCCGCCTTCTGTAATTCAGCCAGCAGATCCCGCAGCATCGCGATCTGCCGGGCGGTCTGCGCCTCCATCATGTCATACAGGCGGTTTTCTTCTGTCAGCTTCAGCCATCTTGCGCGCTGTGCATTCTCCGCGGCCAGAACGTCGCCGGTATCACGCAGCTCGTCCCTTGTCAGCTCCAGCTCCTTTTGGACCTGATTCAGCGCGGAGACGTCCTCCTTCCAGAATACCCAGCCGCGGCGCAGCTTGTGCCGCTTCAAAAGCGTATCGTCGCTCAGATGGACGGTATCCTGCCGGATCTGCTGCAGCTCGCTTTGCGGCAAAGCCTCCTGCATGGAAACAGACGCATATTGGGGGCAAAATGCAGGATCCGTGATCTGGACAGGCAAACTCGTTGCCTCAAAAAGTTCGTCGTATCCGAGGTTAGACTGAATCAGCCCGCATTGAATGCAGCATTCAAAGATGCTCGCAAAGATCAGGCACTGCGACACCGTCATATCACCCGCGAGAACCCAGACCCAATAGACCTTTTTAATATACATGCAAGCATAGACCAACGAAAGCGCAAGCGGAACCAGCGGCAGCCAGCGAATTCTCCTGCTGCGCGGGATGCGGCAGTTTTTCACCATCGAAAGCAACGCGAACCCCGCGCATAGAGCCACCCAACCCAGCACGAAGAAATAGCCGCCTTCATACCGATACTCCTGATCCGATAAAACGCCGGACGGGAAGGAAAACACCTGCTGGTGCAGATCATTGGTCAGAACGAGCAAAAGAAGCAGCAGCGTTGGAAAATACAGAAGCTTGGTCCATCGCGGCAGCTGAAAATCCTCCCCCTTGCCCAGAGACAGGGAAACAAAGACCGACAGCATGGGGATGAGCAGCATCGGGAAATAGTAGAAGTACCACAGCCAGCGCCCGGCATCCATGTTATCAATGGAAAATTTGATTGAGCGCAGCAGGATCCACAGCACCATCAGCACTGAGATTGCCAACAGATAGCGCCGCACCTGCGTCTGCACGATGCGCATCCAGATGGAGTAGCACCACGCGCTGAACAAAAACACATAGATTCCGCTTCGCAGGTGGTTGACAGCCGGAGAATGAAAAATATGCCGGCTGGCGTAGCGGAGCCACATGGCAAACGCAATGAGCGCCAACACGCCCAGCACATACAAAAATCTCTTTTTTGTCACTTTGCTCATGCCGCATACCTCCCCATTCTGCACATCCGTATTGATAGTATATCATGCGGATGGAAAAAGGCAACACAGTTTTGCACCCTTTGCTGAGAGAAACGAGTCAGACAATGGCCTTTGAACAAAAAAATATTGCAAACCCTATCCAATCGGTGGGGGCAAAAAAGAGCGATAACGGATAAAATAAAAACGGAAACTGCAAAAGGGAAAAAAGGCGGTGAAAAGCACAGATGCGAAGAATTGTGTTGGATATGAAGAACGGACTTCTGGCGGAGGCGGTCACGCAGTCGCTTTCGGGATGCGACATGGATTTCCTTATCTACCGTTCTCCAAAGCCGGAGGAAACGCTTGCTCTGTGCCGTACCTGCCGTGCCAACGTGTTGGTGATGGAGGTCATCCGACAGGGCCTCTGGAAGCTGAGCGAGAGACTCAGGCTCTGCAGTGCTGTAAGGCGGCTCGGTTGGGCCTGCAAGGTCCTGCTTCTGGTAGATGAGAGCACAGACGAACTGCTTGCTTCTGAGGTGCGGCAGACGGTGAAGGATCAGCTGGCCGATGGTTTTATCTATGCGTCGGTATCGCCAACCTACCTTGCAGGCGTAATCGACACGCTTTGAGGAAAGGATGGGTGAGAAATGAGAATGCTTTGTGCATAGCAAAGCGAGGAAGAGAGTACATAAAAGCGGGACGAAGGAAAACAGCATTGGGCGCAGCCGGAGGCGTGTCGGCCGACCTACAACGCATTTCCGTTGCAGGGCAATCGCCGAAAACGTCTCTGTAACACCACCTGATGGACTCAATTTATACAATACACAATGTAAAAGGAGGAATCAAGATGAAATCAATCACCCAACGCAGGATATTCAGCTTACTGCTTTCATTGGCAATGCTGATCGGCCTCCTCCCCGCCTTGGGGAGCATCGCCTCTGCCGCAGGCAGCGGCACCACCGAAGGCGACCCAAGAATCGTAACCACCTATGCGGAGCTCAGCTCTGCCCTGAGCTCCGGCGTCACCTATATCAAGCTAGGTGCCAACATTAACACCAAGAATCTCAATGACGGCGCGGGATATACTGAATCCATCCTGCAGACCGGAACGGTACAGCTGGATCTCGACGGATATTCCGTAAGATTTTTCAGCAAGACCACCCCGCTCCCGGCGGCCATCCGTGTCAAGGGCGATCTGTCGATCAAGGACAGCCGCGGCGGCGGCAAGCTCTATCTCGACGCAAACCCCGACGCAAGCAACGTCAAGCAGGTGCTGATTCTTGCCGAGACCGGGAGCTTCACGCTGAACAGCGGACGGCTCGGCATCGATAACGGTATCACCAAAAACATCATCGTCGTCGTCGAGGGCAAGGGCGGCGCAAGGGTCGTCTTCAACGGCGGCAAGATCGAGACCTTATCCAGAAAGGTCGGCATCCCCTATGTCTATTCCGCGCTGCTGTCGTCCAACTGCAAGGCCGAATTCAACGGCGGCGAATTTGAAGGACTGGTCGGTTTCGCATACGCCACGCGAACGGACGGGAAAAGCAAGCCGAATGCCGTGATCAACGCCGGCAAGTTCAAGGGCGGCATTGTCGTCAAAAAGGGCAGCGAGACCATCACGGAGGGGCGGTCTTTCCCCATCAGCATCCGCGGCGGCAGCTTCGGCCGCGGCCTCTTCACGGAGAATTTCGCGCTCAGCAGCAGCGAGCAGACCCTGGAAAACTTTGCCTTTGCCGCAATGTTCCCGGAGAGGACCGCTCTGCTTCGCCCCGACGAGCGGACCCGCCTGATCTACCGTCAGAAGGACATCAAGAGCGAATACATGGCCAACTCCATCTCAAAGGAGTATATCATTGCCCTGTCAACCAAGAATCTTGATGACTATAAGCGCGTCGCCTTCTCGTCCTACAGCGGCACGGCCTACACCGACGTCTGCACCAACGCCTTCGGTCTGGTCAAGGTGGAGGTCAACGGTGCGCCGGCCTATGTGCCGCACCAGATGGACGTGACGGGCGGCTACAGCGGCGCTCCGCTGTACGCGCTCAATCCGAAAAAGCAACTCCGGTTCTACTGGAACCCCCTGCCGGAGGCGATGAGGGACGCGGGCTACAGCTATAAGATCAAGTACACGCTCAACGGTACGGATTATCCCGTCACCGCCAGCAGCTACAATAACAATCTCTTGTTTCAGACTATCCCTGTGAATAGCTATAGCTACCAGACGGAGGTGCAGAAGCTGGGGATCACCGTTGAGCTTTATAAGGACGGCGAGCCGCTGAGACTGAGCGGCGCTTCCAATATGTTCCTGATGCGCTACCGGATGATGTCGGAGACCGATGTCGCCATTCCCGAGGTCACGCTGACGGTGAAGGACGGCGACCTGACCGCCACCTCCGCCGCGACCGACAGCCCGATTACCGTCTCCGAGGGCGAAGACTGCACCGTTTCCAGTCAGGTGAACTGGGCGGACAACGGAGCCGCGCGCAACAAGAGCGTGGTTCTGAAGGCGAAGCAAGGCTTCTATCTGACAAGTGAAACGAAATTCAACGTCGTCGGCGCGAGCAGCATCACGGCAAAGTGGCTCTACAGCACGGACGGCGGTCAGACCTGCGTCGTCGGCGTGGAGGCACAGGAGTGCGAGCTGATCACCGAGGCAAAGGGCATCGTGCGCGGCCTGGTCTATTATAATCGCGTCAATGACATCTATGTGGAGTCGTATGAGCCGAGCAAATACACCATCACCGTCAAGAAGGTCAGCGAATACATCAGCTCCTCCGGCTCTACCATCTATGACAGCTTCCTGTGGCCGGATGAGCTGCTCGACGAGACCGGCGCCCCCTATTATCTCTACTGCACAGTCGAGGCAAAGCCCGGCTATGTGTTCCGCAGCGGCACTGGAACGCTGAAATTTGCCAATGAGGAGTGGAAGCCCGGAAAATGGGCGGAGGCCATTTGGAACGACGACTGGATGGACATGAACAACATCAGCGCCGGCGCATGCTATAAGCTGCACGACGAGTCAGACACCAATCTGGGCGGCCTTTGGCTGAACCGGCTCGAGCTGACCAATCTGAATCTGTCCGTGAAGGCACCTGTCGCAGGCGAAAGCCCCGCACCGGGCAGTGACTACTGCAAGATCGACGGCCTGCCGCCGTACATGAAGCTCGAGCGCGTCGATTGGCTGAAGTGCTATGACGACTGGAGGTACTATTCCGATAAGCCCTTTACCTTCCAGGCAGGAAAAACGTCGGACGGTGAGAACTGCGAATACCAGTGCTTTATCTATGTCTCCTATGACCTTAGCGGCGTCGGGGTCGCGAAGGGCGCCAAGTTCTACCTCAACGACACGCCGTGCAAGCTGGACTGGGAGAATAAGTTCTTCTGGACTGAAACCATGACCGCCGAGGGCAACCCCGTGCAGGAGGATCCCGTGATCACGGCCAAGGCAGGTGCCAACGGCACAATCACGCCCTCCGGCAGCGTCACCGTCAAGGCCGGCGCGGATCAAGCCTTTGCCATCCAACCGAACAGCGGCTATACCGTGTCCAAGGTGCTGGTAGACGGAACGGACGTCGGCGCGGTGACGTCGTACACCTTCAAGAACGTCACGGCCAACCATACCATCGAGGCGGTTTTTGCGAAGGTGGAAGCAAAGCCGACCAATCCCTTCGTCGACGTTGCCGAGGGAACATACTACTATGACCCGGTGCTTTGGGCGGTGGCAAACGGCATTACCTCCGGCGTGGATGCGACGCATTTTGAGCCCGAGGGCACCTGCACCCGTGCGCACGCCGTGACCTTCCTGTGGCGCGCATCGGGTCAGCCCGAACCGAAAACGACCAATATGCCGTTCCGGGACGTAAAGCCCGGCAGCTACTATGAAAAGGCCGTGCTCTGGGCCGTGGAAAACAAGATCACCAATGGTACCGGCACCACCACCTTCAGCCCGGACGAAAACTGCACCCGCGCGCAGATCGTCACCTTCCTTTGGCGCAGTGAGGGCGAGCCGTATGCCAGCGATAGCAATAACCCGTTCACGGACATCGCATCGGACTACTACATGGATGCCGTTTTCTGGGCAGTCAAGGAAGGCATTACAAACGGCACCACCCCCACGACCTTCAGTCCGAACGAACGGTGCACGCGCGCGCAGATCGTCACCTTTATCTACCGCGCAATGGTTTCCTGAACGAGGATGCGCGCGGCGGGACGACCGCCGCGCATCCCCCGGGAGGCCCGATACGGAGGAACGCCACTTTACAGCATAAGGAGGGATCATCTTGCAGGTCGTAATTCAAAAGATTCCGGAAAATCTGCCGGAATTTGAACTGCTTGCCGCCGAGGGGCGGCAGCCAGAGCGCATCTGCGCCCTGTTTCTGTGCGCGCTGGCGCTGTTTGACCGAAATAAGGAGGCCGGCGCTGCCGCAATGAACCTTCTGCGCGGCCCGAGGCCCCTGACGCCGTATGACTGCCAGTTTCTGCGCGACCGACTGCGCGGCAAGCCCTATCTGCCGCTTGCATATTTTGAAGGCGCAACGCCGGAAAACGGGTATCAGCCGCAGGTGCCGTACGCGCTGAACGTGCTCGCAGACCCCAGACCGCAGGATTTGGAGCCTGGCTATCTGCGTGTGTTCCTTAAAACGGCGGGCGCAGATTCGCCGCGGCCCATGAAGCTGCGCCAGAAGGCCTCGACCGGCGAATGGTTCCTTTGGGAATACTCCAGCATTCTCAGCGGCATCCGTATTCCTGCGGCGGAAGACCCATGGAGCTGACGGGCGAAGGAAACGGCGCGCTGCGCGGCGGCCTGTGAACGTAGCGGCTATTCCAAAAGGGAGATCAACGTGAAAAAATCACGGAAAATTGCACTACTTATTGTGCTGGCGACCGCGTTTGTTATGCTGGCGGGCGTTTTGCTGTATCGGTATTTTATCGGGAGCCGGATACAGGATGGAGGCAGAATGGAAAACCCGGATGCGTACCGGGCGGGAAAAGAGCTGATCGAATTTCGCTGGCAGCAAACCCATACGAATTCTAACCGCTGCTTTACGATGCATTTTTATCTGGAGAACGACCTTCCCGTGCTGACCGGACGGTTTCTGAGCCCGGATGGCGGCGAGACGAGAGAAAACGGGAGGGATGCGTCTTCGACCCCGATCCCATGGCAACTTACCTGGGTGCAATGGTTTGAGCTGCAGAATACGCTGGCGGAGGCTGCACTGCCCGCGTACGAAAAGCCATCGCACGATGCTGCAGAGGAGGCTGGCAGCGAAATCTCCATCGTCTGGCGCACCGAGGACGGAGAGCAATCCGAAAAGTGCAGCGGCGAGGACGCCGCCGCGCTGGAGACCTTGGTGCTTCGCATTGCAGAGGAGGCCTACGGCACATCGCAGCTTGAGGCGGGGCTGCCGAGGTCTGCTCCAAAAGGCGGCTGAGCGCCCCTTGCGCGCAGCGCTGAACAACAGTACGTTTTTGCGCAGGGCACACGGCTGTGCGCCCTGCGGAATCACGAAAAAATGAACAAAAAATGTAAGGAGGATCTATTATGAAAGGACATGTGTTTTTGAAGGTTACGGGTATTTTAATGATTATTGCAGCTGCATTTTCCATTATTGTGGGCGTATTGCTCGCCGGAATCAGTGCACTTGCCGCTGGGCTGGGTGCGGCCTCCGGACTGAAGTTTACCTTCTGGGCGGCGCTGTTTTTGACGTTGGTCGGCGGCATCTGCCAGCTGATTGCCGGAATCAAGGGCATCAAGCACAGTAAGCGCAGCGAAAAAGCCGGCAAACTCATCGCTTGGGGCGTCATCGTGGCTGTGTTCAGCATTTTAAGCATCGTGCTGGATTTAAGCAATGGCGGCGACTTTAGCATCGTCAGCGTCGTGACGGGCGTGGCCGTTCCGGCTCTGTACATCTTGGGTGCAGCGCTCAATGCCAAGGCAGACGCGCCCTACAGCGCATAATTTAGCAAGCAGACACAAAGGAGATCGAGATATATATGGGACTGTTCGATAAAAAGTATTGCGACATTTGCGGAGAAAAGATCGGCTTACTTGGAAACCGCAAGCTGGAAAACGGAAATCTCTGCAAAAACTGCGCCAGAAAGCTCTCCCCGTGGTTCTCCGACCGGCGCGGCAGCACCGTAGAGGAGATCCGTGCGCAGCTTGCCTACCGGGCGGAGAATCAGGAAAAGGTCGCGGCCTTCCATACGACCAGAACGCTCGGCGCGGACACAAAGGTGCTTCTTGACGAAGATGCCGGAAAATTCATGGTGACCCGGGCCAGGAATCTTGCGGAGGCCAACCCGGACGTTCTGGACTTTGCCGACGTGACCGGCTGCAACCTCGACATTGACGAGAGCAGCACGGAGCTTAAGCGCAAGGACAAAGACGGCAAGGAGGTCAGCTACAATCCGCCGCGCTATGAATACTCCTATGATTTTTATATCACCATTTTTGTCAACAATCCCTATTTCGACGAAATGCGCTTCCAGCTCAACTCCAGTTCCGTGGACATTACGCCGCCGCCTGGAACGCGTCCGGGCATGACGTCCCGGTATAATCCGGAAACCAATGTTGAGTACCGCAATTGTAAAAAGCTCGGCGAAGAAATCCGGCAGGTTCTGACGCAAGTCCGCAGGGATGTGCGCGAAAAGATCGAGCAGGCTGCCGCTCCCAAAGCGGCAGTCACCTGCCCCTGCTGCGGCGCGACGACCACGCCGGATGCAAGCGGTTGCTGTGAATACTGCGGCGGCGCAGTGAACGGCTGAACCATCCATCAAACGAACAGAAAGAAAGAGGGACTAAAAAATGAAAAAGTATGTAGCATTATTCCTGATTGCGGTTACGCTTCTGACGCTTGCCGCTTGTGGCAGCAAGGATGCGCTGGCCGGAACATGGTCTGCTGATCTCGGAGATGACGGCGTGATCACATGGACGTTCAACGGAAAAGGCAAATGCACCATGGAGAATGCGTACATGAAGCAGGATGGCACCTATACCATTGACGGTGACCAGCTTACGGTAACACTGGAGGCTTGGAGCGAACCGTCTACTTACACGTTCTCCGTGGACGGCAGCAGCCTTACCATGAAGGAGAACTCCGGTTACGGCATCAGCGGCACCTTTGCCAAAAAATAAGCTGCACAGGAGCCGGCGCGAATAGAAGCAACGAAAAATATCTCAGATATGCACTCACATTTTTCGCCGGAACCGCATGCTATTTCTGCTGATCGGCAGATTTGCACATCCCTGAAGGATGCTGGGAGGGAATTATGAAACAGACGAAGACCAAAACTCTATGCCTGCTTCTTGCGGCACTGATGCTGCTCAGCAGCCTCACCGCCTGCGGAAAGGATAAGGAGAAAGACTCCAATTTGATTCAGCTCGGTGACTATGAGCTGCTCTACAAGGGCGCGTGCATCATGGAAGATTCGGACGGAAATGACGCAATCGTTCTGTCGCTGGACTTTACAAACAACAGCAAGGAGAATGCTTCGTATCTTTGGAGCGTCGATGAAACGCTCATGCAGAACGGCACAGAGCTGGAAGTCGCTACAGTCTATACCGATTACAATACCTTTACCACAGTGATCGAAAACCAATTTGAGGAAGTTGCGCCGGGTGCAACGCTGGAGGTGCAGACCGCCTTCGTGCTGAACAACGCGTCCGGCGAAATCGAGGCGACCTTTGAGGAGCTGCTCGGCAGCAAAAGCGGCACCATTACCATTGACCCATCCACGCTCACGCGGGAAACAGGCGTCAACGCCGGCACGGAGCCCACACTGCCTTCCGCAGCGGCTGACGACGCTCTGCTCGAGTGGTGGAACGGTGAATGGTACGGCTGGTGGAAGATGACCGACTGCTCCGGCTCATATGAGAGCATGGAAGGTCAGTGGTGGGATATCTGCGGCGTGATCGAGATCGACGCAGACCGCACGGGCACCGTGACGCTCTGGGACGAGGACTACACCAAGGACGAAGCCATGGTATCGGCAGCCGTCAGCCTGAGCGACACCGGTACTGGCGAGCATGGCACGCTGACATCCGAGAGCGGCTGGTTTACCGATGTGGCCCTCGCGCACGCCGACTGGATCGTCGATCCGGGCTTGCAGGAGCTTGCGGATATCATCTGCATCGACGGCCGGTACGAAAACGGCGACGATACGTACCGCTATGAGATCTATCTGCGCCCGTGGGGACTCTATTGGGATGATGTGGAGGAGGAAAACCGCCCATATCTCTATGCCGACTGGTATCTGCCGCTGATCGACGCGGGCAAGTCCATGCCTGACAGCATCGGAGCGGATGCTCCGGCCGGAAGCGGCAATATGGGCACTACGACGTCGAACCCTGGCGGAGAAACTTCCGGCAGAGACGGCATTGTAACCGAAGAACAGGTACAGAAGGGCTATGTCTGGATGAACGAGGTCAATAAGAATATTTTCGACGCTACTTATGATGATATTGCTGCCTACTTCGGCGTAAAAGGCCAGTTTGTCAAGGAAGAGTACAGCGACCACATGAAGGCAAACTACCGCTACTACAAATGGATCTCTGAGGACGACGAATCCCATTTCATCTACGTCAATTTCAAAGAAACTGTTTCGGGTGTTTATACGGTAAGCGGATTCAATACCAGCGGCTTCTCCGGCAAGGAGGCCATTGCGAGGTATCTTGACACGGTAAAGGCGGAAGCCGCAGAGGCAGACTAGGCAGCGTCTGCGAACGCCGAGATGCAGGACTTCTCCGTGGAAGTCACCCAGTTTGCAAAAGACGATGTTAAGGTCAAAATTATGACGAAGTTCCCGGTATCTGGCTGGTCGTATGACGAGGGCAAGCGCTGCTTGGTGGAAAACGACGATCCCACAGCGTTCGGCGCGGGCGCCATCCAGTTTGAGGTAAGAGAGAACGTTGAAAAAATTGATTTCTACAAGGACGACTTCGAGAACTATCAGGATATCGAAGACCGTGTGATCGGCGGTATCTCGTTCCGCGGCCGCACCTACAGAAACATCGGCTATGATTGGATTCAGTATATCGCACAGCTTGACGACGGCCGCGCCCTTTCTATCAGGCTCGGAATATGGACTGCGTTCCGGGAACGATGCCCGACATCATTCTCAACAACATGACGTTCCAGGAATGGCGGCATCTTTCTGAGAATTTATATGAAAACCGGCTCCCGCCCCAATTTGGAGCGGGAGAATCCGGTTATTTGCGAAAAAAAGCGGAGGTGATGCTGTGAAGCTCAAAACGTTCCTCATCACGGCAAGCCTGTGGATGGGGCTGCTCGGCCTGACCGCCTGCGGCGGTGCTGACGTGCGCACCTATCAGTACCCGGAGACTGCGCTCCTTTTTGACAGTCTTCACATCAAAAAAACCGTTTACAGTCCGGGCGTCATGAAGCTCTATTACCGCGGCGGGCAGTTCAAGGACAATCCCATCCGCTGCTACGACGCGAATTTTGAAGATCTGGGCGATCAGTTTGACCATACGTTCCGAAACGGCGTTCTGACAGTTCAGGCGGATTTTGCAGAACAAATCAGTGGACTCACGATCGAGGATAAAGACCACGATACGGTCTATCATCTGCGCTATCTGGACTCACCGCAGTTTGCGTGGCTGGCGGATACTTTCTGGCTGGACTACGGTATGATGACGCTGGGCGACGAGGCGCGGTATTACAGCGACGCAGAGCGGCAGGCGCAGGCAGAGCGGGAGCGCGCCGAGCATGCGCAGACACGCAATGTTTTTGCGCTGCTCGAGGGCACGTGGATCTCCGAGGATGGCCTGCAAAAATATGTGTTTTCCACAGACGCAGATGGGAGCGAGCTGCGCGCGGCGGAGCTGTGGCGCAGCGGGACGGAGCAAATGTGGAACGGCTGGGAGCTGCGCGTCGAGTCCGCGTTTCAGACGCCGTATTTCGGCGGCGAATACGGTGAGGATGTGGCAGAGCACCTGCAGGAAATCGTGCTGAGAAACAGCGACCATACAGCGGCGGATCTGCACCTCCTGTACGATACGCAAAACGCGGTCATACTGGGCGGCGGGATGACTTACCGCAGAGAGAAGGGTTGAGGTGCCGTCTGGCACCGACACAGGAAACGAGGAAGGAACATGGCAACACAAATCACAAATTATCAATGTCCCGCCTGTACGGCACCGCTCCATTTTGTAGGAGAATCCGGCAGGCTGGAGTGCGATTACTGCGGCTCAAGCTTCAATATCGCAGAAATTGAAGCGCTCTACGCGAAGAAAGAAGCGAAAGCAGCAGAGGCGGCGCGAAAGCAGGAAGAAACGGAAGCGGCTCAAAAATCTGCCGAAGCGGAAGAGCAACAGACTGCCACAGACGGCTCTAACTGGGATACCTCCGGTCTGAACGAGAACTGGGGTGCGGACGCAGACAATATGAAAACCTACTGCTGCCCATCGTGCGGGGCAGAGCTGATTTGTGACGCAACGACCGCAGCCACGTCCTGCCCATACTGCGGAAATCCGTCTGTGATTCCTGGGCAGTTCAGCGGCATCTTAAAGCCCGATTTTGTGCTGCCCTTCAAGTTGAGCAAGGAGGATGCCATTCAGGCGCTGAAGAAGCACTATCTCAAAAAGCCTCTGCTGCCGTCGACCTTCTCCAAAGCCAACCATTTGCAGGAGATCAAGGGCGTGTATGTCCCCTTCTGGATGTACGACGGCGAGGCCAGCGGAAGCGTGGAGTTCCATGCCACCACGGTACATAAGTACACCTCGGGAGATTATGAGGTCACGGAGATAAGTCACTACGATGTGCGCCGCGCCGGTTCTGTCAGCTTTGAAAAAATTCCGGTGGATGCGTCGAGCAAAATGCCGGATGATTACATGGACTCCATCGAACCGTTCAACTATGCGGACTTAAAGCCGTTTTCCACAGCGTATCTGCCCGGATTTCTGGCGGATAAATACGATGTCAGCGTTGAAGACAGCCGGGAGCGGGCGGACAAGCGCTGCGCAGGCTCGCTGGTGTCTGCGCTGGAACGCACGGTTTCTGGCTACACCTCATGCAATGAAACGAGCCGGGATATCCACTTGAAGCGCGGCAAGGTGCATTACGCGCTGCTGCCCGTCTGGATCCTGAATACAAGGTGGGAGGGAAAAGATTTCCTCTTTGCCATGAACGGTCAGACAGGCAAGCTGGTAGGCAAGCTTCCCGTCAGCACGAAACGGGTCGTCGGCCTGTTTGCGGCGATCGCGGCACTTCTTATCGCAATCAGCGTGACTGCGCTGCTGCTTTTGGTACGCTAGGGAGGGCTGAGATATGAAAAAAAGAATATGCCGCCTCCTGTTGGCGTTTCTGTTGGTACTTGTATTCTGCGTGAGCATGGCTGCGGCTGAGCAGACAGGTGCACAGCTTTCTTGTGTGACGGACACTGCCGGACTTCTCAGCGAAAACGAAAAAATGCTGCTGGAAAGGATGGCGGAAAGCGTTTCCCAAAAGTATGGGGTCGGTGTATACATCGTAACCGTGGAGGACTATCGGGACTTCCATTCTGAAGGCGTCTATAAGGCGACCTACACCATCTACCATCAATACACCATGGGTGTAGGGCCAAACCGCGATGGGATCATGCTCCTGCTCAGCATGGATGACCGCGACTGGGCAATGTTCTGCTATGGCTCACACTGCGAATATGCCTTCAACAGCTATGGTCAGGAGAAGCTGGAAAAGGTCTTCCTCGACAATTTCGGCGAGGACGACTGGTACGGCGGCTTTGAGGATTACGTCAAGGAATGCAGAGTCTATCTGGAAAAGGCAGCAAACGGGAAGCCCGTCCGGGCGAGCTTGTTTTTTCCGATGCTTGTCGTAATCGGTCTTTCTCTGCTGGCGGCAATCGCGATCGTTGCTGTGATATGGCAGAAAATGGACAATGTATCAGAAAAAGTAACCGCAAACGCCTACGTCGCCGCGGGGCTCCGGCTTACGGAGCAAACAGATCGTTTTACCCATAAGACGACCTCCAGCCGGAAGATCGAGCGCAGCTCCTCCAGCGGAGGAAGCAGTCGCAGCGAATCCGGCGGCGGCGGTTCGGGCCGAAGCGGAAAATTCTGATCTGAAAGGAGCGGCTATGAAAACAACACACAAGCAGGTACTTGCGCTGTTGCTGGCGGTGGCTCTGCTGCTGTTGCTTTGTGCCTGCGCGCAAATTCAGCAGCTCAAGGGCACCGACAGTGCCACATTGCCTGAAACGCTTGCCGGGCAAGCCTCGGAAACGCAATCGGAGGATCCCACGCAGCACAGCGAGATTACGGAATCACAGCGGGCGCAGCATAGCGAGACCACGGAACCGCAGCAGGCGCAGTATATTGGCTCAGAGGAAGGCAAAAACTCGCTGCTACGGCTACGGGATAAGATTGATTTTTCGCAGACGATGTTCGGGATGGCATATCTCGGCTATGTCGGCGGGCTTTTTGAGGAGGGGTTTGAGGCAGGTTTTCCCGCGTGGCTTCGGGAAACCAATGCGGCCCTGCTGCTGGAATACCCCTTCATCGCGGAGATCGATGCGGAGCACATCATCGGCGGTGCGGGGCATCTGTACTGCATCGTGCCGGCTGACGAAAACGCAACAGTTGTGATCAACCGTGTGCAGTGGAATGAAAAAACGAAGACCGATGAGGTCACGGATGTACTCTACCGGTCAGAGAGCGGCGAACCGGTGCTGCTCTTTGCAAATCTCGACGGCATTGCATATGAAGCCGACACCCAGGTCTTCATCACCGACAACAATGGGAACACCTGCGAATGGTACCCATCGCTCGATGCGATGAGCCATCTTGCGCCGTGTATATCGGAAGCTGGCGACTATCTTTCGTTTGACTTTACGGAATATGCTTGGTATAACGCCCCGCCCGAATTTGCCGACTGGCTTTCTGATGGCTGGACCGGCATGACCGCGCTCGGCCTTGCCGGTTCGCAGCGTTCAGGCATGGGTTGGATCACAGAAACCATGGTAGGGGAAACCAACCGCTATGCCTGTTTCTCGCTGCGCTTTTATCCCGGGGATGAGACGGGCGGCTCGGTCGATCTGGATTGGGCATACAAAGACAGCAAGGACTTTGAGGAGATGTGGAGCGGTTCCTGGACGATTCAGACCATTCCGGACGGTCCGAGTTATGTAACGATCAACATATCGCTTGTTGGCGGTAAAAACTACAGTGCCACGGACGGCCCGATGTATCTGTGTGAGACGTATCCCCTTCTGATCAGCCCGAGCGGCACGGAGCTGCTGATCGGCGCGGGCGAGAGCGGCATTTGCCTGCCGTTCATGTCGCAAAGCACACTGGCATGTGTACTGACGCAGTCCGTGGGATAGAAAGTGTGCAGGGAGCAAACTGCTTTAAGGTTGAGCATAGAGGCAAAATCCTTTACCATGAGTATGGATCTTCCGGAATTTCAGGCCTGCGTCACGGCGTACCGCAACTGGTTTCAGGAGATCCTGAACTCCATGGACGTCCCCTGGTCCAACGGCTTCATCGAGGGCTGCAACAACATAACGAAGGACCTCAAGCGCGTCTGCTTCGGGATGCGGAACTTCCGGAACTTCAGAAATCGGATCCTTTTCTGCAGCGGTGTACCGAAAAAACCGCGCCGGGCTAAGCACCCCGACACGGTCTTGGATTCTTATGTTCTTTGCCTCTATCCCAACGATTGACATAGAGCCCGATAAATGCCGATCATGCCGGCAAGGAAAGGCAGCCCGCCTAAGCCGTTCAGCAGCGCAGAGTACATTCCGTTCTGCTAAATCCAGTTGGAATTCAGCTTGTCAAAAAGTGCCTGAGAGCTTCCCATAAACTGCGCGCCGCCCCGGTGGGTCTCCCGGGGCGGCGCTTTTCTATCGATCTGAAAGGTGAATGAGGGGGCAAAAATCAGTTGAACTTGCTGTGGACGATCTCCATGAACTCCTTGACGAGCTTCGCGTCAACGCGGTCGCCGGTCTTGAAGCCGCGGCCGACGATAACGGCATCGCAGTACTCCATGTAGTCCAGAACGTTGTTCGGCTTCACGCCTGCGCCGACGATGATGGGGAAATCGCCCATCTCTTCGCGCATGGACTTGACGTCCGCCGGGGTGATCTTCTTGTTCAGGTCGTTCTCGGTGACGATGACAGCATCGGCATCGTGGCCCTTGGCATTGCCAGCCAGCTCGTTGATGGCGACATTCGGAACGCCATAGGTCTCGGCGGTGTGGACGTCAGCAAAGATCATGGTGTCGGACGGATAGTCCTGACGGATCTTGGCAAGCGGCGTGGAGCAGGCTTCGATGTAGCCGAAGGAACCGGCACGGTTGTCGACATAGGCCTCAAAGCGGATGAAATCGGCGTCGACGGCGTAGGCCATGGCCCACTCCTGCACGAAGGCGTTCATCTCGATGTTGACGCCGAACGGGATCTTGCAGAACTCGCGGATGCGGGTGGCGATGCTGACCATCAGGGAATAGGCCTCGAGGGGGATCTCGGTGCTGTACTGGGGCCAATCGCTGAAGTTCTCGAGCATGATGGCGTCAACGCCGCAGTCGATGAGGGTGTGGGCATCCTCGATGGCGTTCTTCACGATCTCTTCCTTGTTGTTCTGGTAGGCAGCGTTGCCGGGAAGCGGCAGCAGGTGGACCATGCCGATAACTTTCTTCTTGCCATTAAAAAACAGCTTGCTCTTTTCGCTCATTGTAATTTCTCCTTCGATGATTTTGGGCAGAACCGCACAATTCAGCGAGCGCATTCGGCGAGAGATTTTTTGTCGAGGCATGGTTTGAAAAGTGCAGGAATACTTTGTGTATTTCAATCTTTTCGAACCGAAGGATCGGCGAAAAATATCCGGCGAAGGCCGAAGATGTAATTGTGCGGTGTTGCCATTTAGCAGCAGACCTCGAGGATGTTGTCCTCAAACGTGATGGCGCGGACCTCATTGCCGCCGTTTGTTGCCGGCTCATAGAGGATGGTGTAGTTGGCAGCCTTGAACTTCGCGATGATCTCGTCGAGCTTCTCGCGGGAGTCGACCTTGATGCAGATGTGCACAAAGCCGGTACGGTTCGGGTCCTTCTTCTCGTCGACGACGGTCGGCTTGGACATCAGCTCCAGCTTCGGGTTCTCGTCGAACTTCATGATGTAAGACTTGTAGCCGTCATCCTCTTCGTAGGTGGCATGGACCTGCGCACCGAAGAAGTCCTCAAAGAACTTTCTTGCGCCTTCCAGATCCTTGACAAACAGACCAACATTGCTGATTCTCATAAGAAATCCTCCTTATTTTTAGCGGCGATACGCCGCAGGGTTGATGAATTCGGGGGCCGCCGACGCTGTCGGCAGTTTCCTGCCGACAGCAGTGTGGGCACAGCGGCCAGAGGTTTGCCTGATTTAGGCGATCACGCCGAGCAGGCCAAGCACGAAGCCGAGCAGCATCGTGCCGAAGGTGATGTAGGAGCTCTTGACGCCCTTCTTGGACAGGCCATAGACGCCCATCGTGAGAAGCAGCGGCATCATGTTGGGAAGAATCGCGTCAAACACGCCGGTCTGGAGGTTAAAGACCTCGACGCCCTCGCGCATCATGACGACATTCCAGTTGAAGGAAACATAGCTGCAGATCAGCGCGCCGCAGACCGCGCAGCCGAGGATATTCGCAACCTTGACGACCTTGTCAAAAATGCCGCTCTCCATGAGCTTCAGAACAGCTTCGCCGCCGCTCTTATAGCCGACGTTCAGCATCCAGTAGCCGACACCATAGAAGATGGCCATAAACAGAACGGTATAGGCGATCGGAGCCCAGACAGCGCCCTGCGTTGCGAGGTTGATGAAAATAACGGACAGAACGGGAAGCAGAACGACCTGAGACAGAGTGTCGCCGATACCGGCGCACGGGCCCATCAGGCCGGACTTGAGGGCGACGAACGCCTCGTCGGGGATGTCGGCGCCGGAGCGCTTCTGCTCCTCCATGGAGGCGCAGATGCCGAGGATCATGCCGCCGAAGTCATGGTCGGTGTTGAAGAACATGGACTGACGCTTCATAGCAGCGATCATGGCCTCATCATCGCCCTTGTAGATCTTGCGCAGCAGCGGGATCATAGCGGTGCAGAAGCCGAGGCCCTGCATTCTCTCGTAGTTGTAGCAGGACTCGCAGAACCAGTGCCACATGAACCAGGAATGACGCAGGTCCTTCTTGGTGAAATACTGATAGGAAAGATCGTTATTCTGCTGGATGCTCTTGAAGCCGGCAAAATCGCTCTCCGTGAAGCCGACCATCAGGACAGCCACGATGAGGAAGATGAATGCCACGGCGATGGTGTTCAGGCCAAGGAAGCTCGTAGCAAGGAAGCCGAGGAACAGGAACCAGCGGGCATTGCCCTTAAAGATGGACAGCAGCATCATGCCGACGCCGACTGCCGGAAGCATGCCGCCCATGACGCTCAGTGCATCGAGGACACGGCCGCTCAGTGCATTCGTCACGCTGTCGAGGGCATTGGAGCCGAAGTACAGGATGACAAAGACGATGATGAAACGGATAATGGACTTGACAATGTACGGAATCCAGGTGTTTGCCCAGATAACGAGCTTGGACTTGCCCTGCTCGATCCACTTGTCAGCCAGAGGAATGAGCATGCACTGGCCGGTCATGGTCAGAACTTCGATCACAGCGCCGACAAGGCCCATAGGAACGGCCAGTGCCAGAGCGGTGTTCGTATCGAGGCCGCCGATCAGAGCGAATGTAGTACCCATGATACCGGCCATGCCGGAGTCAGCAGGCAGAGAGCCGCCGGCGGAGACGAGGCCGAGGTAGATGACGTTGATGGTCGCGCCGATGATCGTGCCCTGAACCGGGTTGCCGAGGATCAGGCCGACGACAAGACCGCCAACGAGCGGACGGTTGATCGTTGCCCACTGGCCCATGGAACCAAACGGCCAGCTGATGTTCGAGAAGCAATAGAACAACGAGATCAGGCAAATTTGCAGGATACTGATATTCACAAGTTCTCTCTCCTTATTTCTATTTTGGGCTTCACCGCAAAAGCGGTGCCGCCTTTGGTTTCTGAGCTCCGGGAGCGGAGTTCAGGCGTGGGACCTGCCGTTTACTTCAACAGCTTCTTGACGTCTTCCTTCGCATCGGACGGGACCATCTGGCAGTAGACGTATACGCCGGCGTCCACAAGATCACGGAATGCCTGGATCTCGTCCGCGCTGGCGGAAATGCTCTTGTTGAAGTGCTTTCTGCCGGGCGCGCCGCCCATATTGCCGAGGATGATCTCCTTGATCTCGATGCCGCTTCGGACCATGGCCAGCAGAGGCTGCGGAGTCTTCGAAAGAACAAGGACCTTTTCTCCGGCGGGAGAATCTTCCTTCAGATAGGCGGCGGCATCTGCCTCATTCATGACCTGCAGCTCCACATCCTTGGGTGCAGCCGCAAACAGGATCCGCTTCAGGAACGCGTTTGAGGCGGAACCGGCATCGATGATGAGAATGACATTCGCGTTGCAGAGCTTCAGCCACGAGGTCATGACCTGACCGTGGATCAGGCGCTCGTCAACACGAGTCAAAACGACATTGCGCATGCTTTATACCTCCTTCCTTACATGATGAATGCTGGGATATGCTTCAGAGCAGCGGAGCTGCCCATAAAGACGCAAAGGGATCAGCGGCATGCCTTGACGCTCTGCATGAGCTTGGCTGCCAGAGCCTCATCAATGGGCTCCTCCGCCTTGCCGTGCGGCTTCATGGCCGAGCCGACGATGGCGGCCTCGACGAGAGACAGCTGGTCGGCTGCATTCTGCGCGTTGACGCCGCTGCCCGCGATGAGCGGGAGCTTCGTGACTTCGCGCACGCGGCGGATGGTCTCGAGCGGAGAGGCGGAGCCGGTGTGCGCGCCCGTGATGATGAGGGCATCCGCGCCGCACTCCGTCGCCATCAGTGCGCTCTCCTCAATGGAGATGGCGCTGCTGAGCATGAACGTGTGCTTCGTCTGGATATCGCACAGGAGAGCGATGTTCTCCGCGCCGAGCAGCTTGCGGTAGCGCTGCAGCTCTCTGGCGCAGGGCTTGACGATGCCGTCGGACGTCACGACCGTGTCGACGAACACCGGCACACGGATGAACGTCGCGCCGACAGCCACAGCGATGGCCAGACTCGCCATCGGATCACAGAACGCCGCATCAATGCCGACCGGGATGGTCGCCTCGCGCGCCACGACTGTGGCAACGGCGGTCAGGGCAGCCATCTGCTCCGGCTCGAGCTTCGTTCCGGCGGGATGGTCGCAGAAATTCTCGACGATCACGGCGTCAACGCCTGCATTCTGCATGGCATGCAGATCGGCAAGGGCGCGGTCGATGACCTTCGTCATATCCCCGCAGTAATCCATCGTGCCGGGCAATGCCAGCGTGTGGATCATGCCGATGATGCTTTTCTTTTCCAATAAATCCAGTTTTGCCATTGGAAAAACCTCGTTTCTTAACTCTTATCGGATGTAACGGTCGCCGATCAGGGAATCCAGGATCCGGCAGGCCGACGCACAGTAGCGTGCGCAGTTATCATAGGCATCATCCGGAGCGACGGCATCGGGATCAGCCTTGTCGTAGCCGCCGAGCAGCTGTCGGCAGAGCAACGAGCCGTTCTCCTCCAGAAAACGCTTTTGGAATTCGTGGACCTTCTCGATCAGCAGCTTATCCGCTTCCTCCGCATTCGGCCGATCAAAGCCGAACACGATGCTCAGTGCCATGGCAGCGCCGGTCACTGCACCGCACGAGTCGCCGTGGAAGCAGCCGCCGCCGAGGCCTGCGCTCAGGCGGAGCGCCTCATCGCGGTCCATGCCGAGGCGGAATGCCGCATACGGGAACACACACTGCGAGCAGTGGAAGCCGTCCTCCATCAGCGCGTCTGCACGCGCCTCTGTCATCGTTTTTTCCATAGCTCCTCCCGCTCAGTCAAAGTTGTATGCGGTCACGATGGGCTTGCGGCCCTCGGACTTATCATGGAAATACTCGTAGAGGCTGATGCCGAGGAACGAGCCGCTGATGTTCGTCAGGTTGTGGTAGCCATGGCCGCGCAGGCAGCAGAGCGCGTAATAGCTCCGCTGGCTCGAGCGGCAGTGCAGGTACACGGGAACATCCTTCGGAATTTCCTCCATCCGCGCGCGCAGCTGCGTCAGCGGGATGTTATGGGAGCCGACGAGATGGCCCTCGGCGTACTCGCCCTCCTCGCGGACATCGACGATATACGCGCCGGACTCCACAAGGGAGCGCACCTCGGACACATGGACCTGACGGAGCTGGCCCTCGAGCACATTGATGGCAACGAGCGCCGCCTGATTGACGGGGTCCTTTGCCGTGCTGTAGACCGGAGAATAGCACAGCGTCATGTCCTTGAGGTCATAGACGGTCGCATGCATGCGGATCATCGCCGCGATGACATTCATGCGGCCGACGACGTCGCCCTCCCCGATCGCCTGCGCGCCGAGGATCAGGCCCGTCGGGCGCTCAAAGATGAGCTTCAGGGACATATAGTGCCAATCCGGCATAATGCCGACCTTATCGCCCGGGAAGATCAGCACGCTGTCCGCGTGGAGGCCGGAGCGGGCGGCAAGCGCCTCGCTGATGCCGACGGCTGCGGCGTTCTGACCGAACACGCGCAGGCAAAGGGCACCCGCAAAGCCATGGTTCGGACTCGTGATGCCGCAGATGTGGTCCGCAGCGGCGCGCGCCTCGAACTGCGCAGGGCCGGCCAGCGCAAGCTTGCGCCAGACATGGGTCTGCGGGTCATAGACCTCGATCGCATCGCCGACCGCATAGATATCCGGGTCGTTCGTCTGATAATTTTCGTTCACATGGATCGCACCGGTCTTACCGATCTCGAGCCCGGCCGCAGCCGCGAGCTTCGTCTCGGGAAAGACGCCGATGGCCAGAACGACCGCGTCGGCAGAATAGGTCTCCTGCGCGCCGTTCCGCTCGACCGTCACGCCCTGCTCCGTGATCGCCTGCACGTTTGTGTGCAGCAGGAGCTTAACGCCGTGGTCATCCAGCTCCTTGTGCAGGATCTGGACCATATCCTCGTCAAACGGCTGCAGGATCTGACCGGACAGCTCCGCCAGCGTGACGTCCTTCCCGGCCAGCTGCAGATTTTCCGCAGCTTCGATGCCGATAAAGCCGCCGCCGACGACGAAGACGCGCTTCGTCTCGGGCTTATCCAGAAATGTCTTGAGCGCGACGATGTCGCGGACATTGCGGATGGTGAACACATTCTCGCGGTCCGCACCCTTCAGGGCAGGCGGAACGATGGGGTTTGCGCCCGGCGACAGGACGAGCTTGTCATAGGGCTGCTCATACGTCTCGCCGGTCTCCGTGCTGCGCACGGTGACGGTCTTCTTCTCGCGGTCGATGGACACGACCTCGGAATGCACACGCACATCGATGTCATGCTTCTTCCGGAAGGCCGCCGGGGTCATCATGATGAGGTCCTCGCTGTCCTCCACCGTGCCGCTCAGATAATACGGAAGGCCGCAGTTGGAAAACGATACGTCGCTTCCCTTTTCAAACACCACGACGTCCGCATTTTCGTTCAGGCGCTTGACGCGCGCCGCAGCCGATGCGCCGCCGGCCACACCGCCGACCACAACGACCCGGAGCTTTTCATTCAGTGCTGCCATTGGATCTCCCTCCGATCAGCCCAGCGTCATGCCGCCGTCGACCAGGAAGTTCGAGCCGTTGGCATAGGAAGCTTCCTCGGAGCAGAGGAAGGCCGCGACGTTCGCGATCTCCTCCGGCGTGCCCGGTCGGCCCATCGGCCCAAGCGTAACATTCTCGTCGGCGTTGTCGAAGCCGACGTTCTTATAGCTGTCCAGAATGGTCGCCATCATGTTCGTCTTGACCCAGCCCGGCGAGATCGCATTGATGCGCACACCGTTGCCGCCGTTCTCGCTGGCGGCGTTCTTCGTCAGATGGATGATGGCCGCCTTGCTCGCGCCGTAGGCGCTTTCAAACGGATAGCCGACGACACCGGACACGGAACCGAAGTTCAGGATCGCTCCGTGCTTCTGCGCCTGCATGACGGGCAGAACGGTATGCATCATCAGGAAGGTACCGAACAGATTGACGCTGAGCACCTTCTTTGCATCGGAGAAGGAATAATCCTCCACGCGGGCGCTCGGGCCGGGGATCCCGGCGGCGTTGACCAGAACGTCGATCCGGCCGAAATGCTTTACGATCGCGTCGACCGTCGCCTTGACGGATTCTTCATTGGAAACATCGACCGCCGCGCAGAAGGCGCGGTCACTGCCGAGGCCGAGCTTGTCGGCCAGAGCCTGTACGCGGTCAACCGTAATATCCAGCAGCGCGACCTTCGCGCCGAGGTCTGTAAATTTCTTTGCCATCGCAGAGCCGATGCCGCCGCTTGCGCCGGTCAGCACGACCACCTGATCCTGATAGTTCATTGTGGCACTTCCCTTTCACACTGAAGTCTTGGGACTTTCAGAGGCGGCCTGTGCCGCCCGATTCTGACTTTCCCCTACGCCCTATTTTATATGCAATTTCCGTGCCACTACAGGTAGTAATTCGTGGGCTTTTTTCGGTCCGGTTCATTTTTTCTGTCGGAATGTTCAAAAATCAGCTGATTTTTCAGCATTTTTCCGTCAGAAAACCGGAAAAACATTTTTCTTACGGATGCAGAAGTTTTTCTGCGGCCTGACGGCACTCGTCCATCGTCAGCCCGCTCAGGAGCTTGCGGACGGCCGGAACGCGGCGCGGGCTCATGGAAAGCTCATTCACGCCCATACCGACAAAGGCCGGGGCCAGCTTCGGGTCGCCAGCCGCCTCGCCGCACATGCCGCAGGGAATGTGCCGCTCTGCAGCGGCCTGCGCCGTCATGGCGATGAGCCGCAGCACGGCCGGATGCTCCGGCGCATAGAGGTGTGCCACAGCGGCGTTGCCGCGCTCGACCGCAAGCGTATACTGCGTCAGGTCGTTCGTGCCGATGGAGAAGAAGTCAACTTCCTTTGCGAACTCCTCTGCCAGAACGGCGGCTGCCGGGATCTCCACCATCATGCCGACCTTCACAGGGCCGGTCGGAACGCCCTCCGCCTGCAGCGTCTGCTCCTGCTCACGCAGCAGGGCCTTTGCCTCGCGGAGCTGATCCATGGAGCCGATCATTGGGAACATGACGCGCACGTCGCCATAGGCAGCCGCGCGGAGAATGGCGCGCAGCTGCGGCCGGAAGATCTCGGGGTGACTGAGCGTCATGCGGATGGCGCGGAAGCCGAGGAAGGGATTATCCTCCTGCGGCAGCTCAAGCGTGGGCAGCTTTTTATCGCCGCCGACATCCAGCGTGCGGATGATGAGCGGCTTGCCCGCCATTGTCTGCGTCGCCATACGGTAGGCCTCGAACTGCTCCTCCTCCGTGGGCAGAGCGTCGCGGTCCATAAACAGGAACTCGCTGCGGAACAGGCCGACGCCGTCTGCGCCGTATTCCATGGCCCGCTGTGCTTCCTGCGGCGTGCCGATGTTCGCGCAGATCTCAAGCGCCGCGCCGTCCTTCGTCTGCGAGGGGCTGGTGCGGAAGGCCTCGAGCGCCTGTGCTTCGCAGTCGGCCTGCGCCTTGCGGCTCTGATAGCACGCCGTCTCCTCATCCGTCGGGTCGACGGTCAGGGTACCGTCCGCGCCGTCGAGGATGGCCATATGTCCGTTCAGTGCCTCTGTCTGCCAGCCGTCGATCCCGGCAGCGGCCGGGATGCCGAGCGTGCGCGCAATGATGGC
>OGYF01000938.1_pt1 | contig 27244 bp, 26 predicted proteins | sample 1576451 | NCBI WGS metagenome assembly OGYF01 (sample SAMEA3541505, study PRJEB24748) | human gut metagenome | biome: human gut; feature: human-associated habitat; material: faeces | place: China | collected 2012
GTCTACAGTCTGAAGTGGGGCCGGGGGATTTTTAAAAATCCCCCGGCCCCACTTACGTTAATGCGGTGAAGTGGCCTTCAACCCGATGATCCCGATCAGCAGGAGCGCTACAAAGAACAGCCGGGTCATGGTAAAGGATTCTTTAAACAGGACAATTCCCACAACGACCGCACCTAGCGCGCCGATACCGGTCCAGATGGCGTAGGATGTGCCAAGGGGCAGGGTTTTGGTGGCTTGCGCCAGAAATAAAAAGCTGAAGACCATGCCGATGATGGTCAGAACTGAAAATTTCAGAACGCTGAAACCTTCAGAAAGTTTCAGGCAGGTAGACCAGAAAACCTCTAAAAGTCCCGCAAAAAACAGAAATATCCATTCCATATATCTTTTCCTCTCTTTCCTTTTGCCGCCCACAAAAAAAGCGTCAAATCGGTATCTCCCAATGGCCTGCTGATACAGATCTAACGCATATTTACCCGGCGGCAAATTTTTACTATTATGATTTTATAACCAAGCTATAATCTAGCAAAGATTTTCTGGATTGTCAAGAAAAAAAGGATTCCTATTGATTTTTTGGGACAATCCCGGTATGATAAATCGCAGAGCGGCGGGGACCTTAAACGGCGGTTCCCTGCTGGCAGAAGGATGAAAGGAAGTTGGAAACGTGGATAGATCGGGAAAAAAGGGACTGCCGATCGGCTTTATGGACTCAGGGCTCGGCGGCTTGAGTGTCCTTCGGGAAGCTGTCAGGATCATGCCCTACGATGATTTTATCTATTATGGAGATTCAAAAAACGCGCCCTATGGAGTGAAGGATCAGGAGACCATCCGCAGGCTTACCTTCCATGTAGTGGAGATGCTTTTGGAGCGGGGGATCAAGGGACTGGCTATTGCCTGTAATACCGCGACCAGCGCCGCGGTGGCGAAGCTGAGGATATTGTACCCGAACCTTCCGATCGTGGGCATCGAACCAGCGGTAAAACCGGCGGTAGAGCAGAACCATGGAGGAAGGATCTTGGTAATGGCTACGCCTATGACCATCCGCCAGGAGAAATTCCATAGGCTGTTGGAACGGCATAGAAATGGGAAGGAGGTAATCCCAGTGCCCTGCGCGGGGCTGATGGAATTTGTAGAGCATGGTGAACTGGACGGAGATACGCTGGAAGCCTACTTTGAAGAACATTTGACTCCCTATCTGACCGAAGATACAGAAACGATCGTACTGGGCTGCACCCATTATCCATTTCTGAAAGGATATCTGAAAAAATTCCTGGGAGACCGGAAGATCGCGTTGATCGACGGAAGTCTGGGCACAGCCATGGAACTTCGCAGGCGGCTTCTGGAACAGGGGCTGATCTGTGAAGAGAAACGGGACCGGAAGATTATTATTGAAAATTCGCTGGAAGACCCGGATATGATCGATAGAAGCTGGCGGCTTTTAAACCTTCCGATTGATTGATCGGAAGAGAAAAAGAAAAAAGTCTTGACCCTCCCCTTAGGGCAGGCATTATACTGATCCCAGATCCGGATCAGAAAGCGGCGCGTTTGAAGAAGCAAAGCGCCGCGGAAAGGAGTATTATGTTTACCATTGGGGAATTTTCCAGAATCTGCCAGGTAAGTATCAAGACGCTGCGCCACTATGACAAGGTGGGACTTTTGAAGCCGGCGAAAGTCGATGCGCTTACAGGATATCGGTATTACAGCCAGGGCCAGCTGGAAGTGATGCTTCTTATCCAGAGGCTGAAGCGGTACGGATTTCCATTGGAAGAAATCCGAGGGATGTTAAACGGCGCAGAGGAAAAAGAGCTCTTTTCAAAATTGCTGCGGCAAAAGGAGAAGTTATTACAACAGCGGCAGGAGACGGATCAGATCTTGAAAGAATTGACCGGACACCTGCGGAATTTTGAAAGGACAGGTGATATTATGGGATATCAGAAGAAGTATGAGATCCAGCTTGTAGAAGCGCCGGAACGGAATGTGATCGCATCCCGGCAGAAGATGGGTGTGGACGAATTTGGCCGGTACTATGAGAAACTATATAAACGGGTGCCGGAAGAAAAGGTGACGCCAAATGGTATGGTGGGAGCTGTTTACTATGATGAAGAATTTGACCGCGAATGCAGCGACATTGAACTGGTGTTAGGAATCCGGGAGAAGGAGAAAGCGGACCGGATCATCGAATCCGGGCTGTGCGCGAGGACGGTCCACAAAGGCGCCTATTCTACCTTGTCTGAGGCATACGCGGCGTTGGTGACCTGGATTAAGGAACAAGGGTATCAGTGCAATGGGGCGCCTTATGAATTTTATCTGAAAACCCAGTTTGACGGACTTTCACCGGAAGAGTGGGAGACAGAGATCTATTTTCCGATAGAGAGGGAATAATCCGAAACGTGTCAACGCAGTTTGGGAAAATCACAAGATCGTGATTTTCCCAAACTGTTTTTCATTTAGGAAAAAGATATGTTACACTGATGAAGAAATTCATAAAAGGGGAAAGCTATGCAAAAGATTTTAGTGATCGAAGATGACTGGGAATTGAACGATAGTATCTGTTATGTGCTGGGACAGGAAGGGCTCCAGACTCTTTCCGCCCATTCCTTAGAAGAAGGGAAAGAGCAATATAGAAAGGGAGGGACAGCCTTGATCCTTTTGGATGTGAATCTGCCGGATGGAGAAGGGTTTGAATTCTGCCGGCGGATCGCCGGTCAGACGCCGGTGTTGTTTCTGACAGCGAGAGATCTGGAAGAGGATGTCTTAAAAGGCTATGAACTGGGAGCGGAAGATTACGTGACAAAGCCATTTTCAATGAAGATCCTCCTAAAAAAGATCAATGTGATCCTGAAGCGGATACAGGAAAAGGAAGGACAGATTTTTGACGATGGATTCTTAAGAATCGATTTAGGAAAGGCGCTGGTTCAGGTCCGGGGGCTGGAATGTGGGGTGACTCCCACCGAATTTCGTATCTTACAGGAATTTCTTGCCCGCAAAGGACAGCTTCTGACCTATGAAGTCTTGTTGGAAAGATTGTGGGATGGGGGAAATCAGTTTGTAGATAAGCATGCCCTGGCAGTGAATATCAACCGTCTGCGCAAAAAGATCGAGGATGGGGAACACAGATATATTTCAAATGTATATGGGATGGGGTATCAATGGATTGGATAAGCATAGCCGCGGTTTTTCTTTTGGCCGCGGCAGGAATATTGTTATGGAAAAATTGGAAACTGAAACGAGACATCTATGATTTTGCCGGCCGGCTGGAGAAGAACCTGGATGCGGTCATGTCCGGCGGCAGACTTGATCCTGCGGAGGACATCGAGGACTCTCTTTTGGGAAAGATCAATGAAAAATTGATCCGCGCAGATCAAATCTGGAAACGAAAGGAGCAGGAGAGCAGCAGGAGCAGGGAAGCTGTCAAAGAGCTGATTTCCGATATTTCTCATCAGACGCGCACGCCGATCGCCAATCAGAAGATCTGCCTGGAAATCCTGAAAAGCCAGAACCTTCCGGAAGAGACCAGAAATTTCCTGGAGAAGCTGGAACACCAGGCGGAGAAGCTGGAATTCTTGTTTCAAAACCTGGTCAAATTATCCCGTTTGGAGGCAGGCGTGATCCAGATCCGCAAGAAGGAAGAAAACCTGACACAGACCCTGCGGACGGCAGTCCAGGAGGTGGTTCCCCAGGCAGCCGCAAAAGGGATCGCTCTGGGCGCCCGTGTGGAGGAGGATCTTCGAGTCTCTCATGACAGAAAATGGACGGAAGAAGCGGTCTATAATCTCTTGGAAAATGCTGTGAAATACACCAAAGCCGGAGGATCTATCCTGATCTATGCAGGAAAAGGGGAGTTTTTCACAGAGATTCATGTGGAGGATACAGGAAAGGGAATCAAAAAAGAGCGTCAGGCCCAGATTTTTAACAGATTTTATCGGGAACCAGAGGTACATAGTGAGGAAGGAATCGGCATTGGGCTTTACCTGGTCCGCCAGATCGCGGAAGGGCAGGGCGGCTATGTGGAAGTACATTCAGAGCCGGGAAGAGGGTCGGATTTTTGTATCTGCCTGCCAAATGGCAAGAAAAAAGAAGGGTGATAGTCACAGTTTTGTGATCATGTTCAAATGAGACTGGTCTGTGATTTTTGCCTGTTAGGATAAGCATATCTTGAAAAAGATAAGGAGGCAGAATATGAACGATTGGATCGTGAAAACAGAACAGTTGAAGAAATACTACCGATTAGGAGATAATACGGTCAAAGCCCTGGATGGTGTGGATTTCCGGGTAAGAGAGCGGGAATTTGTGGCCTTGATCGGAAAATCCGGGAGCGGCAAGAGCACTCTCCTTCATATGATCGGAGGTCTGGACGTGCCTACCGCTGGGGAGGTTTATGTGGCGGGAAGGAAGCTGTCTGGCATGAAGAAAGAACAGCTTGCGGTCTTCCGCCGGAGAAAAGTGGGATTTGTGTTCCAGAGTTATAACCTGGTACCAGATCTAAATGTATATGAAAATGTGGTTCTTCCGGTGGAATTGGATGGAAGAAGAGTGGATCACAAGTTTGTTCGGGAAATCCTGGACTTCCTTCAATTGGAAGAAAAGAAAGAAGCTCTTCCAGGTACGCTTTCCGGCGGACAGCAGCAGCGGGTAGCCATCGCAAGAGCGATCGCGGCTAAGCCGGCGATCCTTCTGGCGGATGAGCCTACAGGCAATCTGGATACGGCTGCCAGCCATGATGTGATCGGGCTCTTAAAAGTGGCGGCGAGAGAATTCCAGCAGACTATCATCCTGATCACCCACGATATGGATATCGCCCAGATGGCAGATCGGATCGTGCATATCGAGGACGGCAAGATCGTAAAGGCAGGTGACGGTTATGCTGAGCAATAATAATCAAAAAGTGATCCGCCGGATGGCTGGCCGGTCATTGAAGAGCAATCGGGGCCGGACGGCCATCCTGCTGCTGGCCATCGTCTTGTCTGTATTTATGCTGTTCAGTGTATTTACGGTGGGCATCACATACTACAAGATGTTTCAGGTACAGAATATCCGTATGAGCGGCGCCAAGTTTGATGCCATCATGTACGGACTGACCGATGCCCAGCGGGAGAAGTGTGAGACAGACCCGGATATCGTGAAGACGGGGATCTGTGCGGTAGCAGGAGCTATTGAATCGACAGAATACGATGATACGGTAAGTGTGGGTCTGATGTGGGCGGATAAAATTTACTGGGGGGAGATGAAAGCGCCTGCCAGGAAATGGATGAAGGGGACATATCCGCGGGCGGAGCAGGAGATCTTGGTGACGGAAAAAGCGCTGGAAGCCTGCGGAACGCCGGATCTGACGATCGGAGATACACTGACCGCCCAATATATAGACGGAAGCGGCCAGAAAAAAACCGGAGAATTCAAGATTTCCGGAATTTGGGACGGATACGGGGACCAGAAGGTGTTCTATGTATCGGAAGCGTTTTACCGGCAGTGCGGTTATCAGCTCTCCGATGCGGCTTCCGGCAGATATCACATTGATTTTAAGCAGAAATTTATGACGGAAAAGGCCCAGGAGGATTTTATCGAAAGCCTGGATTTGGGAAAACAGCAGCGTCTTTTCTATACCGTTGAGATGGGGGAATCGATTCCTCTCTTCCTGGGACTATGCGGCATTGCCCTGGTGACTTGTTTTTGCGCCTATCTTTTGATCTATAATATCTTATATTTGTCCGTATCAGGAAATGTCCGGTATTATGGACTTTTACAGACGATCGGCATGACCGGAAGCCAGATCCGCGGGCTTTTAAGACGGCAGATGCTGCTCCTTGGGAGCGGCGGGATCCTGGCCGGGTTGGCTCTTGGAAGCGGTGTTTCCTTCGTCTTGATCCCGTCTGTGGTACGGTTCTTAGGGGTACGGGAAGAGGCGGGAAAGATTCAGATTGCCTTTCACCCGGCGGTATTTGCGTTGACGATTCTTTTGGCGGCAATAACGATATGGATCGGGAGCCGCAAACCAGCCCGGATGGCAGAGGCTATTTCTCCGATTGAGGCTTTGGGTTACCGGCCATCCGGCGGAAGGAAAAGCAGCCGCAAGACGGCGAAAGGAAAGCTGTTATGGAGGATGGCGCTGGAACAGCTGAAAAAGGACAAGAAAAAAACTGTGGTGATCACCTTGTCTCTGGCGGCGGGCTTATCGGTATTCTTATGTCTGATCACTCTGATCCAAAGCCGGGGCCCCAGGACTTTTGTCAGTACCTATATGGATGTAGATATGACCATAGAAAATGACACAATGAAGAAAGAAGACCATAAGGAATGGCGGGATATTTTGGACGGCCAGTTCCTTGGGGCGATCAGGAGTAATTCCAAAGTACAGGAGATGCATCCGATAGTGGTGTCAGAGATCATGATCCCCTGGGAACCGGAGGTGGCGGACCGGTGGATGCGGGAGGTTTACGCCACGTGGATGTCTGTCCCTTATGAAGAAGACGTGGAAGAGTATAAAGCACATCCGGAGAATTTCGGTACTTTTCTGGTAGGGATCGATGAAACGGATTTTGACCAAATGCAGCAGGGATTGGAGAAAAAGATCGATAAGAAAGAATTTCTGGAAGGAAAGACCTGCGTACTATACCGGGATCAGCTGGATTTTACAGCAGAAGATTTCGCGAAAGAAAAGATTACCTGCGCGGAATACGGGAATGGGGAGAATACCAGATCCTTTGAGATCGCGGGACTTACGGATGAAGACTATTATACAGGCCCTATGCTAGGAATACCGCCGGCGGTCATTGTCAGCCAGAAGGCGGTAGAGCAATGGAATCTCTCGGCTTTTGTATCTAAAGTGAGCATCCAGTACCAGGAATCCTATGATGAGGCGGCGGAGCAGGCTATGGTGGGTCTTATGGATGGAAGCCCGGACGCCAGAGATTTTTCTTACGTTTCTAAGATTGAAGAGACCAAGAATGTGAAAGAGGCTCAGGGAAATATGATGGAAGTTGGAATCGGGATCGCGGCCATCCTGGCCTTGATCGGAATCTTAAACTATGTGAATACGGTGATCGGAAATATCCAAAGCCGTCAGGTGGATCTGGCAGTTTTGGAGAGTATTGGAATGACGGACCGACAGAGGAACCGGCTGCTTATGCTGGAAGGAGCCTTTTTCGCGGGACTTTCGATCTTGCTGACAGGGACTTTAGGACTTGCGGTGACCTATGGCGTGTACCAGTCTATGAATTATATGGGAGCGCCCTTTGCAGTGCCGATCCTTCCGGTGGCGGCTGTGGCCGTGCTGATCTTGATAATCTGCATGGCGGTTCCGGTGGCGGCCGGGAAATGGATGGAAAGGCGGGGCAGTGTGGTAGAGCGGATCAAAGGCGTGGAGTAGATTTGAATTTGAGGGCTTCCCAAAAACGGCCAATAGAAGTAGAATGGAGGCGAGAAGAAAAGGAGGATAATGACTATGAAACTGGCGGTGATCTTTCCTGGAATCGGCTATCATGCGGATAAGCCGCTGCTGTACTACAGCAAGATGCTTGTGAAAAACCTGGGATATGAGATACGGGAGGTGCCCTATGGAGATTTCCCAGAAGGAGTAAAAGGTTCCAAAGAGAAGATGGAAAAGGCATTTTTTAGCGCGGTAAAACAGGCGGAACAGATATTGGCGGATGTGGAATTCGCAAAATATGAGGAAATCCTTTTCATCTCGAAAAGCGTAGGGACGGCAGTGGCCTCCGCCTTTGCTTTAAAGCAGGGATTGAAAACACGGAACATTTACTATACGCCGGTGGAGGCTTCCTTCCAGTTTATGAAACAGGAAGGCCTGGTATTTCATGGAACAAACGATTCCTGGGTAGAGACGAAGATCGTGGAGGAAGGGTGCAGACAGGCAGGATTTCCGCTGGTGACCATTCCAGAAGCAGACCATTCCTTAGAGACAAAAGAAGTAGGGACAGATTTGGAAAACCTGAAACAGATCATGAAGAAAACAGAAGAGTATATATGCAGAAGAAATTGATGTTTTATAAAAGATATGCTATTCTCAATAGACAAAGATGCCGGGCAGCCGTTCTGTCTGCCCGGTGAAGTCTGTATCATTGCAGACGTATTAGTTTCAATGTAAGTTCTGATCAAAAACCCCAATGACAAGACAATGTATAGGATGTGCAGGATAAAATTCTGTCTTTTACCAGACTGGCAAATGTGCTACCATAAGGGAAAGACCGGGGTTCTTTCCTGCGCATGCGGGAAAGGAGCGGTCTGATGGAAAAGAAAACAGATGATTTTATTATGTTTCCCACTGTGGATGTGTGCTTCAAAGGATTGATGCATAATCCGAAAGTAAGAAAAGGGTTCATTGCGGCACTATTGGGAAGGAGCCCGAATGAAATTGAAGATACGACGCTGCTTCCAACCATCCTGCAGCCGGAATACACAGAAGATAAGCTGGGGATTCTGGATGTCCGCGTCCGACTGCGGGATGGTATACAGATTGACATGGAAATGCAGGTGGCGTATTTTGCCCACTGGGATGCCAGAAGTGTTTTTTATCTTAGTAAGATGTTTGTAGACCAGTTAAAAAAGGGAGAATCCTACGAAAAATTGAAAAAATGCATCCATGTCAGTATTCTGGACTTTATCTATTTTGAAGATGACACAGAGTGTTACCGTAAGGTTGGCTTTTGTGACCAAAGTACAGGACAGGTCTACGCAGATCTAATGGAAATCCAGGTTCTGGAACTAAGGAAGATTCCAAAGGAAGTGAAAAGCCAGGATAAACTGCTTAATTGGATGCGGTTCTTAAGTGGGAAGAGCAGAGAGGAGTTTGAGGATATGGCGAAGACAAGTGAATATCTGGATGAGGCATATCAGGAACTGCAAAAGTTAAGCGCGGATGACCGGGCAAGGCTGGAATATGAGGCGAGGGAAAAGGCGATCCGGGATTACAACTCGCAGATAAGCAGTTCTTTGCAGCGGGGGATTGAGCAAGGAGTCAAACAAGGAATTGAGCGAGGAATCAAACAAGGGAAGCAGGAGATTCTGCTGGAATTGACCCGGAAGAAACTGGAAAAGGGGATGGGAGTGGAAGAGATCGCCTGTCTTCTGGAAGAGGATCAGAAAGTGATCCGGGAACTGGCGCAAAAGATACAGGAAGAGGGAACTGAAACAGGCGCTGACAGATAAGGAGGACGTAAGATGCTGGATTTAAAGATCGTGAACGGAACCATCATTGACGGGACAGGAGATCCGGCATATGAAGGAGATATAGGAGTGAAGGAGGGACGTATCGTTCTTCCGGCAGAAGGGGAAGCCAGGCAGGTGATCGATGCGTCTGGAAAATATGTGTGTCCGGGATTTGTGGACGCCCACTCTCACGGAGATGGTATTCTTGGAAGTGATTTTGGGGCGCTGTGCAAGGTGAGCCAGGGGATCACCACAGAAGTAGCAGGACAGTGTGGAGAGTCTATGGCGCCGGTGCGTCCTGGACGCGTGGAGGAAGCAAAAGCCGTAATTGCGGGAGACGTGGTTTCCTATCCAAGAGAATTTGAAACCTTTACCGGTTATGGGCCATATTTCCGCTGGATAGAACATATCCCGCTGGCGCAAAACATAAGGCTGCTGGCAGGACACAGTACCCTGCGGGCGGGGGTGATGGGATATCAGAACCGGAAAGCAGGGCCAAAAGAGATAGAGGAAATGAAGCGCCTGCTTAGAGATGCCATGGAACAAGGGGTTCTTGGCATGAGCAGCGGTCTGATCTATCCGCCAGGGTGCTACGCCGATACAGAAGAACTGATTGAGTTGTGCAAAGTGGTGGCAGAATATGGAGGAATCTATACCAGCCATATCAGAAATGAGTCCGACAATGTGACAGAGGCGGTCCGGGAAGCTCTTGAGATTGGACGAAAGGCAGGGGTTCCGGTCTTCCTTTCTCATCATAAGGTCTGCGGAGTACAAAACTGGGGAAAGAGCAGGGAGACATTGAGACTGGTGGAAGAGGCCAGAGCAGCGGGACAGCAGGTGACGCTGGATCAGTATCCTTATTTGGCTTCCATGACCAATATGAGCGCGGTGATCCCTCCGGATTATTTTGAAGAAGGCGCGGCGGCCCTGGCAGAAAGGCTGAGAGATAAAGCAGACAAGTCAGATCTTCGCCAACGGATCGGATGGGAGATTGAGAACCGCCAGGATTTTGAGAATCAGTACAGGAATTGCGGCGGATGGGATCAGATCATGATCTCATCGCTTCCAATGACAGCGGAGTATGAAGGAATGACGGTAAAGGAAGCGGCGGCAGTCATGGGAAAGACTGGGACGGAGACTTATCTGGAATTATTCGCGAAGAATGGCGGCGCCGGGAATTTTATTTATTTTTCTATGTGCGAGGAAGATCTTTGCCGTATTTTTTCGAATCCGAATGTGTGCGTGGGTACAGACGGGCTTTGCAGGGGGATGGAGGAAAAAGGACATCCCAGAGCCTGGAGTTCCTTTCCCCGTGCGATCGCCTATTTCCAAAAAGAGAAGCAGCTGCTGACCCTGGAAGAAATGATCCACAGACTGACTCTGCTTCCGGCAGAACGGACCTTTCTGGAACAGCGGGGAGCGGTGAAAGACGGCTGGGCGGCAGATCTTTTGATTTTGGACTATGAAAAACTGGAAGACCGGGCGGACTATGTTCATTCCAACGTGCCGGCCGACGGGATTGACTGTGTGATCGTAAACGGGCAGACGGTATACCGGGAAGGAAAGCTAACAGGACAGATGCCGGGAAGACTGCTTCGGAGAACGGGAAAGGCGGGAAAATGTTAGACCGAATGAATCGAATGAATACCTTTATTGAAAAGCATATGGCCTTTGTGACTCCCCTATGTCTGCTCTTTGGCGTTTTGTTTCCGGAGATTGCTGGCAGAGGGGTGCCTTTTGTTCCTGTCATGTTTGCGATCATGACATTTATCGGCGCATTGAAGTCCAGTTTCCAGGATATTGGAGAAGTGTTCAAAAGACCGCTGCCCCTTCTGGTATCGATCCTGATCCTGCATGTGGTGATGCCGGCGGCAGCCTTTGGCCTGGGGCACTTGTTGTTCCCGGATAATGCGAATCTGATCACGGGAATGGTGCTGGAGTTTGCGGTGCCGACTGCTGTGGTAGGGGTCATGTGGGTGTCGATCTACCGGGGGAACAACTCTATGGCCTTGTCATTAGTGATCATTGATACTGTGTTGGCGCCTTTTGTGATCCCGGCTACGCTCCATCTGTTGATCGGCGCCCGTGTGGAGATGGATACCGCAGGAATGATGCGGGAGCTGGTATTTATGATCGCCCTTCCGGCAGTGGCCGCAATGTGTCTGAACCAGGCAAGCCATGGGCAAGTAAAGAAGACGTGGCCTTCCAGGCTTGCGTTTTTCTCCAAGCTGTGTATTATCTTCGTAGTCAGCTCGAATTCTTCAAAGGTAGCGCCTTATGTCAGACATCTGAATCTGGAACGTGCGGCTGTGGCGCTTTGTATCCTCTGTCTTGCCTCCAGCGGCTATATCCTGGGCTGGTCCGCGGCCCGGCTGCTGGGACTTGGCAGGGAAAACGCGGTAGCCGTGATGTATGGATCAGGTATGCGCAATATCAGCGCGGGAGCGGTGATCGCGGCGGCTTATTTTCCGGGAGAAGTTATGTTCCCGGTTATGATCGGCACCTTATTTCAGCAGGTGCTGGCCGCGGCATTCGGGTCATGGATCTCCCGGAAGGAAGGGGAAAAGGAGCAGCATTTAAGGGAAAGGCGGCAGGAAGGATGAAGATCATTATTTCACCAGCGAAAAAGATGAAGACAGATACCGATATAATAGAGTACCAGACAACACCGGTGTTCCTGGAAGAAACAAAAGAACTGCTGGAGTGGCTTCGGAAGCTGTCTTTTGAGGAAGCAAAGAAGCTGTGGAACTGTAACGAGAAGATCGCATCCCAGAATTATGAAAGAATTCAGAAGATGGATCTGGAAGTCCAGCTTACGCCGGCTATCCTCTCTTATGAAGGGATCCAGTACCAGTATATGGCGCCCGCGGTATTTGAGGAAAAGGCCATGGAATATATCCAGGAGCATCTTAGGATCTTATCTGGTTTCTATGGTGTGGTAAGACCTCTCGATGGGATAAGGCCTTATCGTCTGGAAATGCAGGCTAAGGCAAAAGTAAACGGGACAAAGGATCTCTATGGATTTTGGAAGGATAAGATCTATCGGCAGGTGGCAGGAAAGGGTGAGACCATCCTGAATCTGGCGTCAAAAGAATATTCCAAATGCGTGGAAGATTATCTGGGGCCAGAGGACCGGTGCCTGACCTGTGTGTTTGGAGAATGGTCCGACGGAAAGGTCCGGCAGAAAGGAACCCTGGCGAAAATGGCCAGAGGAGAGATGGTCCGGTACATGGCGGAGGAAAGCATTGAAGATGTGCGGATGATCCAGGGATTTGACCGTCTGGGATACCGTTTCCGTCCATCCTTATCCTCAGAAGATACCTATGTATTCCTGAAGGAGGAAAGTCAGAATGACAGAAGCAAATAAGATCAAGTGTATTGCTTTGGACCTGGACGGGACCACTTTGAACAGCCGGGGACAATTGAGCGCAAGGACGAAACAGGCGATTGAACGGGCGCTGGAAAAACAGGCCCATGTGATCGTTGCCAGCGGAAGGCCGCTTGAGTCTCTGCCGGAGGAAGTCACGGAGCTTCCAGGAATCCGGTACGCGGTCACTTCCAATGGAGCCTTGGTCTGGGATCTGCAGTCAAAAGAAATACTGAGGGAATATAAATTGACACCGGAGTCGGTGGAAGCTATCCTGGAGCTGACGGCTGCTATGGACGTGGCCTACGAAACTTTTATCCGGGGGAAGGCTTACGCTCAGGCTTCGTATGTGGAAGATCCGGTCCGGTATGGAGCGGCGCCGGGAGCGGTGCCCTATATCCAGCGTACCAGAAAACCGGTGGAAGATATGGGAAGCTTCATCCGGCAGCATAAAGAAGAACTGGACAGCATTGATATCGTGATCCGGGATGGAAAAGAAGAACTTTGGAAAACAATAGAAACTCAGGTGAGAGAAGTATATGTAACATCGTCTGTACCGCAGCTTTTGGAGATTGCCTACAAGGAGGCGGGGAAGGCTCCGGCAGTGGGGTTCCTCCTGGAACATCTGGGGCTTAAACGGGAAGAATTGGCGGCTTTTGGAGATGGAGACAATGATAAAGAGCTGCTCCGTCTGGCGGGCACCGGCGTGGCGGTAGGGAATGCTGTTTTAGGCTGTAAGGCGATGGCAGATCGGATCGCGGGATCCAACGATGAAGATGGGGTTGCTGTGGAACTGGAACGGATGTTCAAAGATGGAAGGATTGAAAGCGGGACAGAAAGGTAGAGAAAGAAATGAGTGTAACAGTTGCGGATCTTTTGGAACTGCCTTCCATGAGGGGCGCCAGGGTCTTAGGCGGACATAAAGGACTTGGCAGGATCGTATCTTCGATCTCCATTCTGGAATCCGTTAATCCGGCGTATCTGACCGATGGTATGTTTCCGGATGGAGAGTTTTTTGGAAGTGAGATCGTGATCACGGGATTTTTGAACATCCTGGACGATGTAGAACTTCAATGCGCAAATATACGCCGGCTTGCGGAAGGCGGAGAAGTGGGATTGATCCTGTTCTATGTGGGCGTCTATATGAAAAGCGTTGACCAGAGACTGATCGATCTGGCAGACGAATATGATTTTGTGCTGATCACGATGCCGGAAGGAGAGAAACTGCTCCGCTACAGTGAAGTGATCATGGATGTGACGGAATGTATCTATCGGGACCGTATGCGCAGAGAATCTATTGTTTCGGATATTCTTGGCCGTATTTCCGACTTGCCTGCCCATCAAAGGTCTATCAATACCGTGCTGAAAATGTTAAGTGACCGACTTTCCGCAACCGTGCTTTTAAAAGATGCTTCCGGGCAGATCCTGAATCTGATCGCCTGGCCAAGGAACCGGGAGGAACAGGTCAAACAGAAGCTGGGGCAGACACATGGAGAAATAAAACTGCCGGAGGGAGAAACGGCTTATTTCAGAGACATCCGCACAGAAACGGGAAGAAATATGGAACTGGCCATTATCAAAGAAGGAGGGCCTCTGCATGAAGAACTCCTTTATCAGGCGGCAGATATTGTGCGGATCAGTTTGAATATCTGGAACCGGGGACATGGGGAGATCGCGGTGCGTGAACTGGTGCGGGCGATCCTCCAGGATGAGCCGATCAAAATGCGTCGGCTGGCGGATATTTTCCATATCGATGTTTCTTCGATCCATGAGATGTGGGTCCTGCACGGCGGCTTTTCTGGGAAACAGCATCAATTTGAAGAGATCTTAGGCTCTTATCCAGGGCTGACCGTCTGCGACCAATATGAAGATTGTTTTCTATTTTTCCTAAGCACGCCGGATTCGCCCAAACAGGCAGAGATGTTCCTGGGGGAACTTCTGGAAGCGGTGCGGGAAGATGAGGCGACGATCGTGCGCTACAGCCATCTTCAGGATACAGGGAACGTAAGGGAAGCATTTCTTGCCCACCAGAAATACCTGGAGGACGCAAGAAAAATATTTCCGGAAAAAAGGATCTTCTGTCACGGAGAGATGGAGTTTGCCAGAGAATGCCGTTGTCTTATTGAACAAGGGGAGGATTCCTTGAAAAAATGTACGGACATTCTTGCCCCTTTTCGGGAAAAGCAGGAGGGCGCAGACCTGGAAGCTACTTTGCGGGTCTATTTCCTGGATGGAGACATGAGCGTGTCTAAGACGGCTGAACTCCTTTATATTCATAAGAATACGGTGAAATACAGGTTAAGGAGGATCAGCGGCCTTTTGGGATGCCGCCTGGACCAAATGCCGGAATGTATGTATCTCTATCAGGCGGCCGCAGTCAGCAGGCTGGTCTGTTAAGAAGTTTGATATTAGAAAATGCAGGGTTAAACATCTTTGGCTTTGTCCAAAAGGACAAAAACCAAAGGTGTTTTTTTGCGCTGTCCGACAGTTCATAGGAGGGAAAGAAAGAGATATACTTTTTGTCAAAAGCAAAAAGAGAAAGGAGCGCAAAACAGTGAGGAAGATTGGATTACAGGAAATAGAGGATATCGCTCTGGGAGCGGCCCTCCTGGGCGCTGGCGGCGGCGGGGATCCTTATATCGGGAAATTGGTAGCGATCGGCGCGGTAAAAGAGTGCGGGCCGGTAGACTTGCTTGACCCGGAAGAAGTCCCGGATGATGCCCTGGTGATTCCTATCGCGATGATGGGCGCGCCTACAGTACTGGGGGAAAAAGGTATTGGAGGACGGGAGTATAAGACATTGTATGAAATGGTCAGCCGGTTTTATGGAAAAGAAATCTATGCGTTTATGCCGATCGAAGCAGGCGGAGTCAACAGTATGCTTCCGATCGCGGCCAGCGCGAGGCTGGGCCTGCCTATGGTGGACGCGGATGGAATGGGAAGAGCTTTTCCAGAACTGCAGATGGTGACATTTACCATAGGGGGAATCAGCGCTTCGCCCATGGCTTTAACGGATGAAAAAGGGAATTCTGTGATCTTTCAGACGGTGACCAATCATTGGACAGAGGAGCTGGCAAGGGCAGTGACTATGAGCTGCGGCGGAGCAGTATCGGTGTCTATGTACCCGCTGACGGGCGCTCAGCTAAAAGCGTATGGGGTAAAACACATCGTGACCAGAAGCCAGAGACTGGGGGAGGCGATCCGAAAGGTGAAGGATTGCGCGGATAAAACGCCCGAAGAATATTTCCTGGAATTCTCCGAAGGTTTCCGGCTGTTCAAGGGAAAGATCGCGGATGTGAGAAGAGAGACGAGAGGCGCGTTTAATTTTGGTAAAATGGTGCTGGAAGGAATCGGTGAAGATAAAGGAAGGACAGCAGAGGTAGAATTCCAGAATGAAAACCTTACAGCGGCAGTAGACGGGAACATCCTTGCCACTGTTCCGGATCTGATCTGTCTGGTAGATACAGAGACCTTTGTTCCGGTTACAACGGATGGATTGAAATATGGAAAACGTGTCCTGGCAGTAGGGCTGAAGTGTTTCGATCTTTGGCGGTCGGAAAAGGGCCTGGAATTGGTAGGGCCAAGATATTTTGGATGTGATACGGACTATATTCCAGTGGAAGAACGGTGGAAAGGAGGCAGGGATCGTGTATAAATTAGGCATTGATGTAGGCGGGACAAATACGGACGCGGTCATTATTGATGAAGAGAATCAGGTGATCGCAGATATCAAATACCCGACCTCTGAAGATATTTATGACGGAATCATGGGAGCGCTGCGGATGGTTCTGACGGAGTCTGGGATTGACCGGACACAGGTGAGTCAGGCTATGCTGGGAACGACCCAGTGCACAAATGCGATCGTAGAACGGAAGCACTTGTCGCCCATTGGGATCCTGCGGATCGGGGCACCGGCAACGCTCAGTCTTCCGCCAATGGTGGACTGGGATGAGGAACTTCAAAAAATGGTAAAAGGCAGCAGGATCATCGGCGGGGGTTATGAGTATGACGGTAAGGAACTGGCGGCTTTCGACAGGGAAGCGGCAAAGGAGTTTTTCCTGGAAATGAAGGGGAAAGGAGTAAAGTCCATTGCTATTTCCGGAGTGTTTTCCACTGTGCGTGAAGAACAGGAAAAAGAGGCGGCCCAGCTTTGCAGGGAGGTCATGGGGGATGATACACATATCTCTATTTCCAGTGAGATTGGCTCGATGGGATTGATCGAACGAGAAAACGCCACTATTTTAAACGCGGCTCTCTATCAAGTAGCAGAGCGCTTTACTGAAGGGTTTGCCAGAAGTCTCAGAGAAGAAGGCATCGAAAACGCGGATGTATATCTGTCTCAGAATGACGGAACATTGATGACGGTAGAGCACGCCAGGAGGTATCCGATTCTGACGATCGCCTGCGGGCCTACCAATTCTATTCGGGGCGCCGGGTATTTAAGCGGGATGCAGGATGGAATCGTTGTAGACGTAGGAGGCACGACAACCGATATTGGTTATGTACAGAACGGGTTCCCAAGAGAATCCGGGGTGGCTGTTACGATCGGAGGTGTGCGGACGAATTTCCGGATGCCGGATGTAATCTCGATCGGCCTGGGCGGCGGTTCTATTGTCAGGATCAAAGAGGATGGATCGGTGACAGTGGGGCCTGACAGCGTAGGCTACAAGATTACAGAGGAGGCGCGGGTATTTGGAGGAAATACGCTGACCGCTACAGATATTGCCGCGCGGCTGGGAATGACGGATGTAGGAGATGTATCTAAAGTGGCGGATATCAGTATAGAAACAGCCCGGAAGGCAATGGACGTGATCTCATCTTTAGTAGAAGATGGGGTGGATTCTATGAAGGTATCCAATGATGATGTGGAAGTAGTCCTGGTAGGCGGCGGATCGATCATTCTTCCAGAGCAGATCAAGGGAGCTTCCAAAGTCATAAAGCCGGCGCATTTTGGCTGTGCCAATGCCATTGGGTCAGCGATTTCAAAAGTGAGCGGCACCTATGAAGCGCTGATCGATTATGATAAGGTTCCAAGAGAAGAAGCTTTGGAGACAGCCAAAAAAGAAGCGGCGAAGATTGCGGAAAAGGCGGGCGCGATGCCGGAGACGATAGAAATTATAGAAGTGGAAGATGTCCCCCTGGCATACTATGCGGGAAATACGAACCGGGTGAAAGTCAAAGCGGCCGGAGAGCTGCGGGGCTAAATTTTTCATACATAAAGGACAGAGGCAGAGAAATCCAGGTTTCCGCTGCCTCTGTTTTGTAATTTTTTAATCATCTATTCCAAAGGTGTATTCCAGCTTATCTTCAGCGGTATCCAACTGGTCTTCCAAGGTTTCTAAAGAGTGTTCCTGAGAGCGGTATTCCTCCAGGGAGAGAGTTCCCTGTCTGTACTGTGCCTCGATGGTATCGTCAAAGAGATCCAGTCGGTTTTCCACACTTTTTAATTCATCTTTTAATGTAAAGAATTGATCTTGGTTTTCCTGATCAGATCCGGAAGCCTGCGCGCTGTCTGCTTTTGTGACCACATCGTTTACCGCGCTTTCTAAGGTTTCCAAAGTGTCATCGGAAGTCTGGGCGGAAGTCTGATCAGAAGTCTGGCCGGAAGAAGAGGCAGAGTCATCAGAAGAGGCGCTCTGACTGTTATTCTTCTCCAGGTTGGTGATTTCTTGTTCCAGATGCTCTACCTTGGATTCCAGTTCCTGGGTCTCTGAATCATCATCGATTCCGCATCCTGCCAGGGTAAAAGAGAATACCAAAACAGTTAATAATCCTAATAATCTTAATTTCTTCATATTTTTTCCTCCATTCACTTTATATGGTAAGTATTTGTTGATTATGAAACTATCATACAAGAAGAAAATTAAAAGAAAATTAAAACGCCATATTTCTATACAGAAAATATGGCGCCTGATTTAATCTGTTTTTTCTGGCGGAATGAATTCAAGGAGATCTCCGATCTCACAGTCTAATACCGTGCAAAGCCGGCTCAGGACATCTATATCTAACCGGGTGATCTGATTTTTGCAGTAATTGTTGATTTGGGTTCGCTGCATTTGAGCTCTGTGGCTCAGCATATTCTTGCTCAAACCGGACGTTTTGAGAAATTCATCCAGTTTGATGCGGATCGTTCCATATTCCATTTGCTGTCCTCCTGTTATGCGCATTAGATTAGTATGTACAGTATAGCTTTGATGGAAGAGTCTTATAAGGTGTAGGAAGTCTTGTTAGATTTCTCACACATGCTATATCGTAACATAAATGACTGTAAAATCAAAGGAGACAGGAAAATAATGCGGCACCATATTTTGGATGCAATACTGCCGGTATGTATCCGAACAAAAAAAGCGGAACTGCTGGATATGATTCCAGAGTTCCGAATAAAAAGCTTTGGGAATGGAGCATACGGGACTTGAACCCGTGGCCTCCACACTGCCAGTGTGGCGCGCTCCCAACTGCGCTAATGCCCCATGCAGAAAGTATTGTATCATATTTAGCCTTAAAATAAAAGTATTAATTTATATTTTGAAAATTATCTTAAGAATGGTATAATTTTGAAAATAGTTCTATATCAAGGTAGTATGAAAACATCAAAATGAGGAGGTGTTTTATATGAGATATGAAATCAAAGGAGAGACTCTGCCGGTAGTGCTTTGTTACCTGGAAGATGGAGAAAAGATGATCAACGAAGGCGGAAGCATGTCCTGGATGTCCCCGAATATGAAGATGGAGACAAGCACCAATGGAGGAGTAGGGAAGGCGTTCGGCAGAATGTTTGCCGGGGAAAAAATTTTCCAGAATATATATACATCTGAGGGTGGAAACGGAATGATCGCCTTTGCGTCCAGTTTCCCGGGATCGATCCGGGCTTTTCAGATCGGGCCAGGACAGGAGATGATCTTCCAAAAGAGCGCGTTCCTGGCGGGAGAGGCGGGAATAACGCTGTCAGTCTTCTTTAATAAGAAGTTTGGCGCCGGCCTTTTTGGCGGAGAAGGATTTATCATGCAGAAGGTCTCTGGACAGGGAACGGTTTTTGCGGAATTTGACGGCCATGTGATCGAATATGAACTTCAGCCGGGCCAGCAGATCGTGGTAGACACAGGCCATCTGGCCGCAATGACAAGTACCTGCAGCATGGAGATCAGAAGCGTGCCGGGTGTAAAGAATATGCTTTTTGGCGGAGAGGGTATCTTCAATACGGTAATCACAGGGCCTGGAAGAGTTTGGCTCCAGACTATGCCAATCAGCAATGTGGCAGGAGTCCTGCGGCCATATCTGCCATCGGGAGCATAGACAGAAGTTTTGCTTGTGACAAGTTACACCCGGACTGTCCCCACATGCGCACTCGTCGCGCATACGCGCTTCAGTTTCGCCCTGCGGGCTAAGACTGCTTATGTGGGGGCAGTTCCAGGGTACCCCCTGTTCCAGAATCAAGAGGACAGTTACGTACATGCAAGCATGACGTTTACTGTCCTCTTGATTCTGGGCCGGGTGTGACTTGTAACTTGCGTTCACAGAATCACCACAAAAAAACCACATACTTTTCAAAAACTTCTCTTATACTGATACCATCTCTATGAGTGACAGGAGGAAGAGAAGTGATAGAAGTAAAGAATCTCACGAAACGCTACGGCTCTCATCTTGCCGTAGATGATCTAAGCTTTACTGTGGAAAAAGGTCAGATTTATGGATTTCTCGGCCCCAATGGAGCCGGGAAATCTACGACCATGAATATCATGACCGGATATCTGGGAGCTACGAAAGGTACAGTCCTGATCAATGGGCATGATATTCTAAAGGAACCGCAGGAAGCACGAAAATGCATCGGCTATCTGCCGGAGCAGCCGCCGCTCTATATGGAAATGACCGTATCAGAGTATCTCAAATTTGCGGCTGAGTTAAAGAAAATCCCCAGATCAGAAAGAGAAACGCAGATTGATAAAGTTGTCCGTATGGCGAGGCTTCGGGACGTGATGGACCGGATGATCCAGAACCTGTCCAAAGGATTCCGTCAGAGAGTAGGGCTCGCTCAGGCTATTCTTGGGTTCCCGGAGATCATCATCCTGGATGAGCCTACGGTTGGATTGGATCCCAAACAGATCATTGAAATCCGGGAACTGATCCGGAAACTGGCAAAAGAGCATACGGTGATCTTAAGCTCTCATATCCTGGCGGAAGTACGCGAGGTCTGCGACCATATCCTGATTATTTCAAATGGGAAATTGGCGGCCTGCGACACCCCGGAGAATCTGGAGAATCTGATGAGTGGAAGCGGCCGTGTGGAGATTGAGGCAAAAGGAACTGTAAATGAGGTGAAAAAGATTGTTGGGAAGATCCGGCAGGTGAAGCAGGCGGACTATCAGGAAAAGGATTCTGGAGTAACAGAAGCGCAGATCTATACGGACGGGAAGGAAGATATAAGGGAAGTGATTTTCATGGCTTTCTCGGAAGCAAAGCTGCCCCTTCTCACATTAAAAGAAAGTAAGTCTTCCCTGGAAGAAATCTTCCTGGAATTGACGCAGGGAAACAGCCGGGCTGTCAAGCGGATCCGGGAACTGGAGAGGAAAAAAGAGGAGGAGACAGAAAATGAAAGCAATTTATAAAAGAGAATTACAGTCCTACTTCCATACGATGATCGGCTGCGTGTTCATCGCGTTTATGGTGGCGTTTACCGGAGTCTATTTTATGGCGTACAACCTGAATTATGGATATCCTTACTTTTCTTATGTGATATCAGCGGTCCTCTTCGTTTTTATGATAGCGATCCCGGTCCTGACTATGAAAAGTTTCGCGGAGGACAGAAAGAGCAAGGCGGATCAGCTTCTTCTGACAGCGCCTGTCAGTCTGGTTAAGATCGTTTTGGGGAAATATCTTGCGATGGTCACGATCTTGGCCGTCCCCTGCGTGATCTTTTTGATTTTCCCCCTGATCATCGCGGCCCAGGGAACCGCTTATATCCTGGTAGATTACCTGGCGATCCTGTTGTTTTTCCTGCTGGGATGTGTGTATATCGCCATTGGCATGTTTGTTTCTTCTTTGACAGAGAGCCAGATCATCGCGGCTATTGGAACGTTTGGCGCTTTAATGCTGATCTATCTGTGGAGCGGGATACTGGATTTCCTGCCTTCCTCAGCGGGGGCCAATATGGCGGGGTTTTTGGTACTGCTGACCCTGGCTGTTCTCGCGGTCTGGCAGATGACGAAGAATTGGCTGATCGCCGCGGTACTGGAGATCGGGGCGGCGGCGGGCTGTATCGGGGTGTATGCGGTAAAGCCCGATCTTTTGGAGAACGGCCTGGCTTCGATTCTGGAGAAATTCGTGTTGACAGACGTTTTTACCGATATTTCCTCCAACAACATTTTTGACACAACGAGCATCATCTTGTATCTGTCTCTGATCACAGTGTTCGTCTTCCTGACGGTCCAGATGATCCAGAAGAGACGGTGGAGTTAGGAGGGAAGACCATGTTAGAGAAGATCAAAGGGATGTTCCAGAATACAACGTTCAGGAACGGAAGCTACAGCGTGGGGATGACGGCTCTCGTCATTGCGGTCGTAGTGGTGGTCAATCTGATCGCCGGACAGCTTCCAGAAAGTGTGAGAAGTATTGATATCAGCGACAACCGGATCTATGAGATCTCTGATACCAGCAGAGAAATACTGAAAAAGCTGGATCAGAAAGTAACGTTTCAGGTATTTGCGGAACGGAATAATACAGACGACCGGATTAAAACTTTTTTGAATAAATACACCTCTTTGTCGGATCAGATCGAGGTGGAATGGATCGATCCTGTCCTGCACCCATCTGAATTGACGGAAAATAATGTGTCCGAGGATACGATCCTGATTTCCTGTGAAGACACGGAAAAGAGTACAGCAGTTACCTTCGATGAGATTCTGGTGCCGGACGAGTACGCCTATTATTACGGAGACAGCTCTTCCGCTGCGGAATTTGACGGGGAAGGGCAGTTTACCAGCGCGGTCAACTATGTGACCAGCGACGCGCAGAAGAAGATTTATTATACCACGGGGCATGGAGAAAATACATTTTCTTCATCCGTGTCAGAGCTGCTTGAAAAAAATAATATGACTTCAGAAGAGCTGAATCTGCTGATGACAGGCGAGATTCCAGAAGACTGTGATCTGCTGTTTTTATATTCTCCGGCGACAGATATTACAGAGGAGGAGCAGACAGCGATCCTGGATTATATGTCCCAGGGCGGAAAGGTTTATGTGATGCTGGGAGAAACAGAGGATGCCACTCCCAATCTGGACAGTATCTTAGAAGAATATGGGATTTCCAGAACAGAAGGATATATTGCGGATATGCAGCGAAATTACCAGGGCAATTACTACTATATCTTTCCGGAGATCACAGGGGGCGAGGAGATTACAGAAGGTCTGACTTCCGATATGGTGCTTCTGGTGAATGCCCACGGGTTCCAGATCGGCGATCCGGCAAGAGATACGATCACAGTGCAGGGATTTATGGATACATCATCGGATGCTTACGCGGTGACAGAAGAAACTCAGGAACAAGGGGAATTTACACTTGGAGCGGTAGCGACAGAGAGCGTCACGACAGAATCCGACAGTGAAGATTCAGAAGAGGAGAGTGAGGAAAATACAGAAGAGGCTGAGGAAGAAGATTCTGAGGAGGAAGGCGCGGAATCCCGGCTGACCGTAGTGACGGCAGACAGCCTGATTGATTCCCAGGTGACGGATTCTTTTACCACGCTGGACAATCTGGACCTTTTCATCAATACGATATCTGCTAATTTTGATGACGTGGAAAATGTTGCTATCGAAGCAAAAAGTCTGTCTGTTACCTATAATACCATGCAGCACGCAGGGGTGATCAGCCTTTTGATCATCTTTGGAATCCCGGCAGTCATCCTTATTTCCGGATTCATATGCTGGTGGAGGAGAAGAAAAGCATAGGAGGTGGAGCATGAAGTCAAAAAAAGGAATGTTGATCCTTGGAATTGTCCTCGTGGTATTACTGGGAATCTATGGAGGACTCAGATACTGGGGGAACAAAAGCCAAGAAGCGGAAGCGCAAAAAGAAGAGGCGGAGACAGTCCACGTGGTCCAGACCGGGGATCTGTCCGGATTTTCCTATACAGATGGAACAGATACCATGAGTTTCGCGAAAGAAGAGGACACCTGGTACTACGAGGCGGACCGGGAGATCCCTATGGTCCAGGATACGGTGCGGACAATGGCGGACGCCCTTCAGGACGTGACGGCGGTAAGGGAACTGCAGGAGCCGGACGCTCTTGAGGACTATGGGCTGGATGCGCCTTCCTATACGATCGAATACACAGAAGAGGATGGGGAGACAGGAACACTCTACATCGGCGATATGACAGGGGAAAATTATTATGCCATGCCGGAAGGGAGTGAGAATGTCTATACGATTGACAGTACCCTGGTCTCCGCTCTATTATTTGACCTGGCGGAACTGGCGCAGACAGACAGCGTCCCGTCTATCAGCAGCGGAAACCTGGTAAGCGTTGCCGTCACAGAGAATGGACAGAGCCAGACCTTTGAAGAAGAGGATGACCTGGCGGAACTGGCGGGAGGATTTGGAGTGCTTTCGCTGACGGAATGCGCGGATTACCATGTGACAGACGAGACACTTTCAAAGTATGGATTGGAAGAAGAAAACCGGATGACGGTACAAGCGGTATATACAGACACGGATACAGAAGAAGAGGAGACATTTACCGTCTATGTTGGAGACGAAGATGAAGACGGAGAGAATCGGTATCTGATGGTAGACGGGTCTAAGATGGTATATAAGGTCAGTACAGATGTGATCGGGAATATGACGACTGTCAGCGAAGGAGATGAAGCGGAAGAATAAAGAAAACTTGGATAACGGGCGTCCTTCCTGTATAATAGAACGAGAAAACATCTGATCGGCACGGTGTTTTATGGGAGGGACAGAACGTGAAGAAGAATATTTCGGGAATACTTGGGCGGGCGGAACGCTTCCCAGTCATTTTGATCGGAGAAGGCCTTCTGGTAGGCGGAATCGGCGGTTTTGTGGTGGTCTTATACCGAATGGCTCTGGATTACGCCGGAAAATGGCTGGATCAGATTCTGGCGTTCGTTAGGGAAGATCCTCTCAAGATCGCGGGATGGTTTGTAATTCTTGCTTTTCTGGCTTGGATCACAGCCAGACTGGTAGCTTGGGAACCGTTGATATCAGGAAGCGGGATTCCGCAGCTTGAAGGAGAGATGGCCGGAAAGCTGGATCAGAAGTGGTATCGGGTTCTGCCCGCCAAGTTTCTGGGAGGATTCTTATGTATTTTGGGAGGACTCGCCCTGGGAAGGGAGGGTCCTTCGATACAGCTTGGGGCAATGGCGGGAAAGGGAGTTTCAAAAGGATTTGACCGGGGAAAGACGGAAGAGAAGTTTCTGCTGACTTGTGGAGCCAGCGCGGGTCTTTCCGCGGCCTTTCACGCGCCGCTGGCCGGAGTTATGTTTTCGCTGGAAGAGGTCCACAAGAATTTTTCGGTATCTGCCCTGCTGTCTGTGATGACCGCCTCACTGACGGCGGATTTTTTGGCGACCGCGGTCCTGGGGACGGATTCGGTCTTTCAGTTTTCCATCGTTCAGGAACTTCCGGTGTCCGCTTATGGGATGATCGTGGGACTTGGAGTGATCCTGGGCGCGCTTGGGGCATTCTATAACTGGTTTACTTTAAAGATCCAGTCCCTATATGATAAAGCTGATTTTCTGAATGTTGCGGGAAAGATTTTGATTCCGTTTTTGTGCGCGGGTGTCCTGGGATTTACTGTGCCGGAGCTTCTGGGAAGCGGGCATGACCTGATCGAAAATCTGACCAGCACGAATATGCTTTTAGAGACGGCGATTTTCCTTTTGGCAGGAAGATTTGTGTTTTCCGCGGTGAGTTTTGGCTCCGGAGCGCCGGGCGGGATTTTCTTCCCTTTATTAGTATTGGGCGGATATATTGGCGGGATCTTTGCTATGGCAGGCGTAAGATTATGGGGATTAGATCCGCTGTTTATCAATAATTTTGTGCTTCTTTCAATGGCGGGATATTTTGCCGCCGTGGTGAGAGCTCCCTTGACGGGGATCATTCTGATCTTTGAAATGACAGGGACGCTGACCCAGATGCTGTCTCTGTCGGTAGTCTCTATTGTGGCTTATATTACCGCCACACTCCTGAAGTCAAAGCCGATCTATGAAAGTCTTCTGGAGCGGCTTCTTCTGCGCGGGGGGCAAAAGCCGGATAAGGAGAATGGGGAAAAGATGCTGATGCATTTTGCTGTCTGCCGGGGATCCAGGATTGAAGACCTGACGATCGGAGAGATCCCCTGGCCCGACAACTGCCTTTTGGTGGCGGTAGAACGAGGGACAGAAGAGATCATTCCGAAAGGGAAGACCCGCCTTTTGGCCGGTGATGTGGTGGTGACCATGACCGATGAAAGAGACGGCGCTCTGATCCATGACCGGATGGAAGAACTGTGCCGGGAGATGTTTTAATAAAGAAAGGAATCTGAAAGCTGTTGCGCTGTTCTGTGGATTGTAATAAGATAGAAGCAGGATATCTGCGAGGGATGAGGAGGGAAGCGCATGTTTGGAAAGAGATGTACTCTGTGCGGCGGGAAGCTGGACAGCAACAACATTTGTATGGAATGTGGCCTGGATAATAACAAGTCTGAGCAAAATTATCAGATCAACCGGAGCGGCTGCGATGACCTTCCGCTGACCCATGTCCATAGGGAGACCGAGAAAGAGCAAAGACGGCGGTATCCGGAACCTCAGACAGAGGGGGCAGGAAGAAGGCAGAAGCATTCACAATATCAAGGTCAGACCTTCCAGAGACGAAGTTATCATTCCCAGGAGGATCTGATCAGGAAGCGAAAAAAGAAATATCTGTGGTGGGTCGTCATCCTGGTGATTGTTGTTGTGGTCAGCGGAGCTGTAAAGGCGTTATCGGATATTGAAAGCGAAAGCGGTCTTACAGATATGAGCTGGGATCCATACGAGTACGTGACGAGCCAGCTGTCTGACGAAGGCGAGAGCGTAGAGTACGATCTGCCCAGCGGAAGATACATGGTAGGCGTCCACATTCCTTCTGGGACGTACGCGGCGGAACCAAAGGACGAATTTGACGCGATCCAGGTGTGGGATGAAAAAAATAATATTTCCTTATATGAGTATGAAGGAAAAGAGGGAGAGGAAAGCTATCTGGACGACCTGCGGCTTTATCCGGGAGCTATTATTGAGATCAGTACGGAATCACCGATGAAGCTTACCTCTGATAATGCGCAGAGCACAGATATGGCAGGAATGGGAAATCCGCTGACAGAACCTGTGGAAGTGACAGACGGGCAGACGCTTGAGGCTGGTGTGGATTTTGAGGCCGGCACGTATGATATCACGGTCCTCACTGGAGAAGGCAGCGTGGAGATCGCGATAAAAGATGAGGCCGGAGAAGTGTATGCGGAAAAATATCTGGGCATGGGGTCGGAATATAGTGATGGTATGGAATATAAGAATTTTATCTTTCCGGAAGGAAGCACGGTCTTTTGTGAAGGGGAAGATATGGCGATCAGGCTTACGCCAAGCGAGAAGATCATATCCGAGGATTATTTCCAAGACTGTATAGCCTTTTATTGATAAAAACTCACTAAATTTCTGATTATCTTTTCATAAGCTGGTAAATGTCGGTATAGCCTGTATT
>OGYF01000939.1_pt1 | contig 27223 bp, 28 predicted proteins | sample 1576451 | NCBI WGS metagenome assembly OGYF01 (sample SAMEA3541505, study PRJEB24748) | human gut metagenome | biome: human gut; feature: human-associated habitat; material: faeces | place: China | collected 2012
GAAACCATGAAGTTACAACTGCAACTCCATGGCCCATATGCCTTGTAATTCTAACCGCAACAACCTATGTTGCAATTAATTTTTCAATTAACCCTGCTCTTTCACATAAGCGATGAACTTCTCCGCCGCCTTTGTAATGCTTTCCTCCCTGACCACCGTTAAAAAATAACGCAGCACCCGTATTTCCATGATAACCTCCTTTTTTCTCCTATATCACTTGGAACCGTTTCCACTTCCCTGTTCGGAACCGCAGCCAGAAGCAGGCTGCCCGCAGCATCCAATCCATGCACATGGCCAGCGCCACTCCGATCACTCCAAGATCCAGCCATATTCCTAAGACGATGGAGAACAGTACCCGGCATCCCATGGTGGAACCGATGCTGACATACATGGTAAACTTCACATCCCCTGCCGCCCGCAGCCCGTTTGAGAGGGCGCCGGACAGCGGATAGAACAAGGCGTTGAACAGATTGTGCAGCAGCACCAGTTCCACCACCAGGCGCGCCGCCTCCGCTGACAGCGCATACCCCTTAAGCACCAGAGGCGTGACCGCCAGAATCAAAGCGTTCCACAAGATGGAGGCCAGGAACGTGATCCGCAGCAGCTTCTTCATATAGTATTCCGCCGCGCTGGTATCACCCGCTCCCATACACTGGCCGATCACCGTAACGAAGGCAAGTCCCAGGGCGGTCCCCATCAGCGCCGCCACAGACCAGAAGCTCTGCGCCACGCCATTGGCCGCAATCTGCACCGTGCCAAACAAAGCCGTGATACTGCTTAAAGCTACCTTGACCAACTGGAACAGTCCGTTCTCGATGCCGTTTGGGACCGCAATCCCAAGGATCCTTTTGATCATCCGGCCATCCCAGCGCAGCAGATTCTTCCATTCTAGGCAAACTGTATTTTTCTTCTGGAAACACAGCACTGCCATCACCATAGCGGAAAATGTCCGCGCGATCAAAGACGGATAAGCCACTCCCGCCACTCCCGCGTGGAGCACAAACACGCCGATCGCATTACCTGCGATATTTACCCCATTAGCCGCCAAAGAAATATGCATGGTAGTCCGGGTCTTACCCATACTGCGGTATACGGCCGCCCCCGCATTGTAAACAGCGATAGCCGGATAGGAATAGGCGGAGATCCGCAGATATGTGACACAAGCCTCCATCACATCCCGATCCACTTCCCCAAAGAGAAGCCTTAGAAGCTGTCTATTGAAAACCAGTGAAAAAATCATAGCCCCTATGGAAAAGAAGGCCGCAATAGTGACTAACTGCCCCGCGGACAGATTTCCATTCTTCCGATTCCCGCTTCCGATGTACTGGCTGACCACCACCGCGCCTCCTGCCGCCAATGCGGAAAATAAAAAGAGAAATACCGTATTGAACATATTGACCAGAGAGACGCCGGAGACTGCCGCCTCTCCCGCGTAGCTTACCATAAAAGTATCCGCCACTCCCACCAGCACTTCCAGAAGCTGCTCCAGAAAGAGCGGCAGGAGCAGCACCTGTAAAGCTTTATTAGAAAAAATCTTCTGCTCTTCCCTGATCTCCTGCCGAGGCTCTATCAGTCTGCTTATCATCGAATCCATTTGTTTTCCACCTCAAAATGACCTATTTCCCCTCAAGTATAAGTCTTTCTTTTCAGATTCTCCAATGCTTAGTTTTCACTCAGACTTATGCCTCTCGAGCATAGCCTCACAGTTTTCGCGCAATAAGAGGAATATCGGGAAGCACAGTTCTTGTATTTATGATTGTTTTGCTGTACAATATGATTGTTTCAACCGATTGTTTCTATCGGTTAAGAATACAGAACATAATGAAATCTGAAAAGGAGGCGCCTTTAATGACCTATACCATGATGCAGGCCTGCAAAGAGACGGATATGACCTACCAGGCCTTGAAATATTACTGCAACGAAGGATTAGTCCCCAATGTGAAGCGGGACAAGAATAACCGGAGGATCTTTGACGAACGGGATATCAAATGGATCAAAGATCTGGTCTGCTTAAAGAAATGCGGTATGAGCATCCAGGAGATGAAGGAATATCTGGCCCTCTGTCTGGAGGGACCTTCCACCATCACCCAGAGAAAAGAAATGCTGGCCAAAAAGCGGGAAGCTCTCCTGGCCTCCATAGACGAATTAAAGGGATGTGTCGATTATATTGACTGGAAACAGGAATTCTATGACGATGTCCTCTCCGGGAAGCGTCCCTATATCAGCAACCTGATTCTTTCAGAGTAAGGCCATCGCCACAGTTCCGGCAGTCAGGAGCAAAAGCCCCGCTCCTTCTTTTTTCCCCATCGTCTCGCCGAATACAAAGTAAGAAAATACCACTGTGACCAGCACGCTCAGCTTGTCAATGGGAGCCACGATGCTTGCCGGTCCTTCCTGAAGCGCCCGGTAGTAGCACAGCCAGGAGGCGCCCGTAGCCAGCCCGGAAGCGCAGATGAAAGCCCCCTCTCTTGGCGGGATCTGCCGGATCTGGCTGCCCTTTCCCTGGATTCCTACCATCATCCAAGCCATGACCAGTACCACGCAGGTACGGATGGCTGTTCCCAGATTGGACTCCACCCCGGTGATGCCGATCTTCCCAAGGATAGCCGTCAGGCTGGCAAAAAAGGCGGAACCAGCCGCATAAAGGAACCAGCCTCTTTTCCCCCTTTCCTTCTGTCCCCGCACATCCTTCTTCTCGATCATCATCAGGATTCCCACAGCGATCAAAACCACTGCCCCCAATTTGGGCAGAGAAATACCTTCCCCAAGAAAGAGCAAGGCCAGCAGGATGGTCAAAACGGTACTGGATTTATCAATGGGAACCACCTTATTGATCTCTCCGGTCTGCAAAGCCTTAAAATAGCACAGCCAGGAAGCTCCTGTGGCCAGCCCCGACAGGATCAGAAACAGCAGGGTGTTCCCCTTGATCTCCCGGATCTGTCCCCAGGAACCTGCCGCAAATACCATCACCCAGGAAAAGATCAGGATCACCGCCGTCCGCACTGCCGTCGCTACGGTAGAGTCCGTTTTCTGGATGCCGCATTTTGCCAGGATGGAAGTCACCCCAGCGAAAAAAGCGGATCCTATGGCGTAGAAAAGCCACATTTTCTCATTCCTTCTTTCTCTTTTCTTCTTTCATCTAAAGATTCAGACGGTATCCTACGCCCCAAACAGTCTCCAGAATCTTAGGATTGCGGGCATCGTCTTCAATCTTCTCCCTCAGACGGTTGATATGGACCGACACGGTAGCGGCATCGGAAATATAATCAAAACCCCAGATTTTCTCAAACAACGCTTCTTTAGAAAACACAATATTAGGATTCTCGGCCAGAAAAGAGAGCAGTTCAAATTCCCGGTTTGGGAGCCTCAATTCCCTATCTCCTTTCCACACCTTCCGGGTAAGCGGCTCCACTACTACATCCTGGATCTGGATGCGTTCTTTGCCTCTTCCGGTCCCCAATTCTTCCCCTCGCTTCGCCGTCAGTCTCGCGTATCGCTTTAAATGAGCGCGGACCCTTGCCACAAGCTGAGAAGGATCAAAGGGCTTTGTAATATAGTCATCGGCTCCAAGACCCACCCCGCGGATCACATCCACGCCTTCTGCTCTTGCCGTTACCATCAGAATCGGAATATCAATCTCATCCCGGATTCTTCGGCAGATATCGTACCCGTCAAGCCCGGGGAGCATAAGATCCAGAAGAATCAAGTCGTATTCAGCCTCTTTCAGTTTGGGGATCACCTGATCCCCTCTCTCTATAATCTCCGTCTCATACCCATTGCTTTCCAGATAGTCTTTCTCCAGCCAGGCAATTTTATCATCATCTTCTACGATCAAGATCTTAGCCATCCCTACACCTCCTTTGGAAAGATCAGCCGGATCTTCAGCCCCTGGTCGTTCTCCGCTTCAATTCTTCCTTGATGCCGCTCCATGATATAAGAAGCCACATAGAGACCCACACCGCTGCCTTGTTCACTTCTGGACTCATCACACCGATAAAATCTCTCAAAAATCCGCGGCAGTTTTTCTTCCGGTACTCCGCTTCCATTATCCTTCCATTCCAGGACTACGGAATCCTCACTTTCAAAAACATGAATCTCTATCTCTACCGGACAGGTCCCCGCATATTTCATACTGTTCTCCAGCAGATTATCAAAAATCCGCGGAATCTGTTCCACATCCATCAAAATCTCCGGCAGCGTCTCCTGATCCTTCCGGAAAGTCATTCTGCCTTTTCCCGGTTCCAGCGCTTCCTCCTTTTTGGCCGTATAAGCGGCGGTAAATTCCGCCAGATCCACCCTGACCATATGAAATGGCATCTGGCCGCTTTCCATCCGGGAGAAATCAAAGAGCTTCTGCAGCAGCACATTCATTTCCTCTGTAGATTCATAAGCGGTCCTCAGATACAGTTCCTGCTTTTTGGGCGTATCCGCCACATGATCCAGGACCCCCTTGATATAACCTCGGATAGAAGTCAAAGGAGTACGCAGATCATGCGAGATCCCGGTTACCATATCCGTCCTTGCCCTCTCATATTTCTCCCGCTGTTTCTGATCTTCCAGAATCGTATGCTGCATGGCATTAAAGGTCTGGCAGACGTGCTCAAACTCTTCTTCGCCCTCATAGACGATCTCTTCCTGGAGATTCCCGTTTTTGATCCGCTCCGCCCCGGACACTAACAATTCCACCGGTTCCATGACTCTCCTGTTCATCTTCCGGGTAAAAAAGGAAGCCAGGATCAAAAGGATCACGATAGCGCTGATCCCTGCCAGGAAAACGCCTCCTAAAAAGAGATAAAAGGAACTGTTCAAAGAAGATGTAAGCCAATTCTCTTCCGGGAAATGAACTGCCACCAGATATCCTCTTCCCCCAGACAGTTCCTTTCCAACAATCGTCATCTTTTCAAATGAGAAGATGTTCGTCTCATTTCCGCTGATCTGCTCTTGATGGAAGAATTCCGCCAGGTCCGCCATCCGGTCGCTGTCGTCCCCGGAACGTACTTTCCCTTCTTGGATCACCGCCGACTGATATCCCCATTTTCCCACTTCTTTTTGAAGATCTTGGGCACGATCCATCTCCTCTTGATCCACAATCCGCGCCACTTCTCCCACATGACTTTCCAGCCTTGTCTGGCTGATGGAGTGCAGCTGGCTTTCCACAGAATCCTCGAATAAAATCAACACCAGAAGCAGAATCAACATCAAAGAAACCAAAGCCGAACATAAGATCAGCATATTGGAACGGAACATCCGCTTTTTCAGAGACATGCCTTTTTCTCCTTTCTTCCCAGCTTCTCAAGCTGATAGACCCCATCCAGGAACATTCCCGCCTGATAGATGCTGTGTTCCCAGGCCAAACGTCTTCCCCTTTCCCTAAGCTCGGACGTGTCTTCTGCAAAAACCTGATCCAGCCGCCTCCGAAACCCCTCCGCGGAATTGGCTTTATATACCTGAACGCCGTCTTCCAGCCAGCCATCATAGACCGGAATGTCTCTCACTAATACCGGTACGCCGCTGGCAAGGGCTTCCAATACCACGATTCCTTCCGTTTCCTCATAGCTTAGAAAGGCGAAGGCATCTGCTCCGCAGTATGCCTCCTTCAATTCATAAGCCTCTACATAGCCCGCAAAAATCACGTTTCCAGGCCGGCCCTTGACCGCCTTTTTTACCTTCCGGGGAAGCGCCAGGCGAAAGTCTCCGCCAAACCAGACAAACTGTGTTTCCGGCATCCGACGGGCCAGTTCCAGGAAATCAAAGATCCCTTTTCTCTCAATCAAATGCCCCGCCGAGATGACAACTTTTTTGTCTGCCGGTATATGATATCGTCTGCGGAAGCGCTCCCCCGCCTCCTTATCCGGCTGAAAAAACTGGATGTCCACCCCGTTGGTAACCGCGTAGATTGGCTTTTTGATCCCGTATTCTAAAAGCAGTCTTCTAGAATACTCCGTAGGCGTTACGATCACATCCCCCATCTCATAGCAGTGACAGATCCATTTCTTAAATAAAGGCGCCAAAACGTCCGATCCAATGAAGGAATGTTTAAAATCCTCCATAGTGGAATGACCGTAATAAACCACCTGTTTCCCCTGCTTTCTTGCAGCGCGGGCCGCCAGGACCGCATCTGGGAAGACCGTATTGATATGTACTACCGTAGCCTCTTTCCAATAATTTGTCAATGGGGCGCCTGTCTCAACCAGCATTTTTTCCTGGTGCAGGATCGCGCTCCCCACACCGCTTTTTCTGACCACTGAAAGGCCTCCCTTATAGATGTAGATTTTCATTCCATTCCTCCTATTCTTCTGGGTAGCGCAAATACCGCTTTCTCAACTGATTCCGTGCCTCTCATATGCACTCCCCTCCCTTTTTGAAATTTACAGACTCCCCTTGCTTTCTCCGGAAAATCCATCTTTTCTGCACCAGCCAGCTAAACAAGAACAAGACTAGTTCCGTTAAGATCTTAGCGGGATATACCGGAATCCGGAAGAATACCAGAAAGCTTTCCAGCACCAGACTGTTTAAGGCCAAGACCGCCGCGGCTAAGAGCAGATAATCTGACGCCGTCCTTAAGCTTTTGTGTTCATGAAAAACAAATCTGCAGTTCATCCCGTAGTTATAGACCGCGCTGAGAACTCTGGCCGCAATGTTAGCGGCCGGAATCTTCCAGGGCGCTTCCGGCAGAAAAATCGTAAACAGCGCAAACAGCAGATAATCAATTCCAAAACTGGAAAGAGAAACGGCAGAAAATCGGAAGAGCTGCCGGTAGATCCTGATCGAATCTCTGATCCTCCGGAAATGAGAACAGCTATTTTCCTTATCGTGGTAGATGGTCTGGATGGGAACCTCTATAATCTCTATCCCACGCCTCGCGCAGGCGGTCAGCACTCCCATCTCGTACTCGTATCTGTTTCCTTCCGCTTCCAGCATAAATTCCAGCATCTGGAAAGAAAACGCCCGCAGCCCTGTCTGGGTATCTGAAAGCGCCACTCCTGTCAACAAATGGAAAACTCCCCTTGTGATCCGGTTCCCTGCCCGCGACTTCCAGGGCACTTTCCGGTCAATGGTCCTGCAGCCTAAGACCAGGGCTTTGGGGTGGCTGCTGGCCTTTAGAAGCAGTTTCTCCATATCATCCGGCAGATGCTGCCCGTCCGCGTCCATAATGCCGATCACGCTGCATTGGCGAAGTTCCTCCTTGATATATCTCAGGGCGGTCTTAATGGCCGCCCCCTTTCCTCTGTTTTCTTCGTGATGCAGTACGATACAAGTTTCGCTCAGTTCCCAGAAAAGCTGGCTGTAAGCCTCGTCGCTCCCATCGTCCACCAGGATCACCAGATTCTCCAGCTCCAAGTTCCTTTCTACGATCTCTTTTAACTTCCCGTCCGGGTTCAGCGCCGGAATGATCACTGCTTTGTCCATAACCGCCCTTCTTTCTGTTTTGATCTGGGTACTACTTTAGAGCAGAAATCTAACAGAACCAGTTAGATTTTTTAAACATTTTCTAAACAAAATTTTCATGCATAAAAAAAGGATGGTCCGCGCCATCCTTTTCCGATAAAATATCCTATTTTGTCAGTTCTTCAAATACAGCTGCCACATGCTCCGCAATGGCGCAGTCCCCCTACATCTGTTTCCTTACGATCCGGTAATCATCTCCATTCCGGTAATAGGGGCATTGATAATGAGAGTCTGAGATCAGCCGGATATACTCATCCTCGTCCATGTTAATATCACAGACATATTCCTCATAATCATCGTCATAAACATAATACGTGCAGCTAGTACAACTGTGCGCCGCTTCTTTCTTCATCGTCTCTCCCCCGGTTTCGTCTTTATTTTCAAGAATTTCCATCCTGGAACGCAGTTCCTGATTGCCTTATTATAGCTTTTTATCTGAAAATCTTCCAGACTATTTCACCAATTCCCTCCATCTCTTGTTCTCTTTCAGGAATCCGCAGGCCGCATCATCCCGGAAAGACTGCTTCAGATCTTCTTTCAGCCGGGCAGTAAATTCCGGTCTCCTTTCTTTGAAATCCATATGTTCATAGAGAAATGATTCCCGAAAACTGCCGATCTCTTCCACACAGGACAGCATTTCTTCCATAATCGCGACGGCGGTCTCTTCGTCCTGCTCCATCACCGCCAGATCCAGTCCGGAAGAAATCTCATAATACCGGCCCATCTCAAAACACCGGGCCGCCTCGGAAAGCTTCTTCACCAATTTTCTCGCTCTCTCCAAGTCCTTTTCCTCCAGCGCCAGTTGATAGAGGCCGGAAAGGGCCGCCTCTGTCATCTGAGCGTAAGAGAATAACAGCTCTTCGTAGGTTTTCGCCGCCTCTTCCATCCTGTCCGTTCTCCGGTATACCTCCGCCTGCTTCCGTTTCCGCTCCGGGTTCTCCTTAGAAAAATAGTCCAGATATCTTTGCGCTTCCTCGTATTCTTCCCGTCTCATACAAAGAGAAAACATGGCGTCCGCCGCCCCGCGTCTCGCTTCCTCATCGCCGCTTCGGAAAGCCTCCTGATAACATTGTGTGATCAGGGCATCCTGCTCCTTTGTCTCCGGGCACTTCTCTAAAATCCGCCTGCCATCCAGCAGCACTCCGATCTGCCAGTGCAGCCGACCGCTGCCCGGATACTCTTTCAGCCACGCTTTCGCCTGCTCCACCCCTTCTTCATAGCTTCGCTCCTGGAAGATCCGGTCTAATTTCTGGATGATATGACAGACCTCTTCCGCCGTCAGTTCCTTCTGAAAAGACAGCAAAGTGTCCAGCGTAATGCCGAGAAGCCGGGCAATAGGCGCCAGCAGCGCAATGTCCGGGAGAGAATTTCCGTTCTCCCACTTATTGACCGCCGGGGCCGTCACGCCCAGACGGACGGCCATTTCCTCCTGCGTCAGATTCTTCTCTTTCCGGTATTTCCGTATGACTTCTCCAATCTCCATTTGTTCAGCCTCCTTTTGCTTTCTTTGCATCGGCCTCTGCTTATTCTTATCATAACGGACCGGATGGGAAACCACAACTGAGCAGATCTTAAATATGGTTCAAAAAAATTAACCGCTGGTTAATCTCCTTTTGTAACTTTGTTACAGAACCCTATGCCGGAATCCCGTATACTCTAAACCATCAGCAAAACATTTTATAGATAACAAAAAGGAGGTCTCGCTTATGTTATTTCAATTAGACGAACGTTTATCCCAATACATGAAGGAACACCGGCAGAAAGATATCCTGATCACTCCGCAGATGTGCAATACCTGAGGCGGCCCCGTTCTTGACATATCAGCAAGGTTTGTTGATCCGGACGAAGCAGCTTCCCTAAAAGAAGCCGATTTTCACAGTTTCCCTCACAGTTTCGGTTCTGTCTTTATCCGCCGGATCCCCTTAAGCGCGGAAGACACGGTCACCCTTGGTTTATCCCGCTTTTTCAAGCGGATCACCGTAAACGGAATCTATTCTGTATAAAAAACTATATGGATTCCTCCCAAACTGTGGTATGATGGAAACATCAAAACCGTCAAATGGGAGGAATCCTTATGAATAAAAAACGAATTGCAATGATCGTGATCGTCATAGCCTTACTGGCGCTTTTTCTGAAATACAGTGACTCCATCTTTGGAACATTCACAAATCTTACCGGTATTGTCCGTCCGCTGCTGATCGGATGTGTCTTCGCTTATGTCCTGAATATCCTGGTCACCAGAATCGAGCGGCTTCCTTTTTTTGCCGCTCCCAGCGCCCCTCTTTACCGGGTGCGGCGCCCAATCAGCATCCTTTGCTCTATCGGGCTGATCCTCGCGGCCATTACCCTGATCATCCAGATTGTGATCCCGCAGCTTGCGGACGCCATCGGCGTATTGGTCAAAGAAATCCCATCGGCTATCTCTCAGCTGATCACCTGGATCTCTTCCCGCAGCAAAGATTGGCCGCAGCTTGAGAAATTCCTGGAATCCTTAAATGTAGACTGGCCCCAGCTGCTTCAGCGCGCCGCCTCACACTTGACCAGCGGGCTGAGCAATATTTTCTCATCTACCGTATATATCCTGGGCACTATTGGATCTATGATCGTAACTTTGGTTGTGGCGCTGATCTTCTCTATCTACATATTGTCTGGACGAGAACGGCTCTTCCGTCAATTTCAGACGGTAGCGGAAACCTATTTGAAAAAGAAATGGTACGACCGGCTGGCGCTGGTGATCTCTACGGCCCATGATACCTTTACCCGCTTTATCATCGGCCAGTGTACGGAGGCCGTGATCCTTGGCGCCCTTTGCACCATCGGCATGTCAATCTTCCGCTTTCCCTACGCAAGCATGATCGGCACCCTGATCGGGGCCACTGCCCTGCTTCCTGTTGTAGGCGCTTACCTGGGCGCGTTTATCGGAGCCTTCATGATCTTTACTGTAAATCCTATCCAGGCGCTTGGATTCCTTGTATTCATCGTAGTTTTACAGCAGATCGAAGGCAATCTGATCTATCCAAGAGTGGTAGGCTCTTCTGTAGGACTGCCCGGCATCTGGGTATTGACTGCCGTCACCATTGGCGGCGGCTTAAGCGGTGTTGCGGGCATGCTGCTGGCTGTCCCTGTCACAGCCACGTTATATAAGCTGCTCCAAAGAGATGTGCGCAGGCGCAGGGCTTTGACAGAAACAGGGGCGCAGGATTAATTGGAGACCGTGACCAGGCAGGCCATTGCCACAGCGGAAATGTCGTTTATATAATTGAGCATGGAAGCCATCTGCTTCTTCTGGGGATCCTTCTGGATCTCCTTTTTCATCGCTTTTAGTGTCGCCTTTACCTCTTCGCCTTCGTATTTGGAAAAATACTGATACAAATTCTTCGTCTCCTGTAAAAGGAAGACCAAGGCCGTATCATGAGCGGACATTTCCCGTGTCTGTGTTACCGCTTCCTTGATGGCACCGATCAAATCATCTTTATACTTTTTATCCGGGGTATAGGTGGTCCTTTTCCCAAAGAATCCAGCTTTTTCTTCTGACGCTACCCCTTGTGCCGTCAACGCCTTCCCCATCTTATCTATCAATTCTCGCATCCTTGTGCCTGTCGAGATCAAATAATCGCTCATCAACCGGTTGGTGGCGCGTGGTTTTTCTTCCAAATATGTGTATAAAGGTCTCAAGTATTCCAGCTCCTCTGGAAGTTCTTTACGTATGCTGATCTTTTTCTTTTCCAGTGTGATCACTTCTCCAAGCAGTAGGTCCATTACTCCCGCCGCCATCAATCCCGCATTGGATTCATTCCTTCGCAGCGGCGGAAGGTTCCCTCTCTCGTCCACCGCTAGTAGATAGTATTCTTGTATCAAAGATATTCTGTCCATGGTTGCTCCTCCTTTTCCTCCTGCTTTATATCTAAGGGCATTATAGTATACCCCCCCCCCCGGTTTTTCCAGGGGTTTTGCGGCTTTGCGGCTACCGCAGGAGTTCCAGACAAAAGCAGACCCTTCGGCTCTCTTCTCCCTGGGCCGCTTCCGCTTCTGGAAGCATTTTCGCTGTCAGTTTTCCGCCCAGCTCTTCCGCCAGGGCTTTGGCAATGGTCAGTCCAAGTCCTGTTCCGCCCCGGCCGCGGGATGCCTCCCGCATATAGAACCGGTCAAACAGCCGCGGCAGATCCTCTTCCCTTAAGCTGTGGGTATCATTGACAAACAGGATTGCCACACAGCCCTTTTTTTCTTCCATCGCTATCCGAAACAGCGTATCTCCATAGCGCTGTACATTCTGGAACAAGTTGAGGCAGATCCGCTCCAGTGTCCTCGCCTCTCCAATCGCCCAGACTGGATGTTCCGGCAGCTCGATCTGAATCCTCAGACCCGCTTCTTCTATCGGCTGGTAATTTTCCGCGAAAAATTCCCGCAGAAATCTTGCCACATCCAGTTTCTCTGTCACCACTAAGTAATCTTTGGCGTAAATCCTGGAGAAATCGTAGAATTGATCTGCCAGTTTCCTCATAGCTTCCGCCTTCCGCTTCACAATCTCTATCGTCTCCGCCGCTTCCGTGTCTCTGCCCTCACAGGGCGCGTTTGACTGCTGGTACAGCTTAAGGTATCCCAGGATCACCGTCAATGGCGTGCGCAGGTCATGGCTGATATTTTCAATCTGCTTCTGGAAATCTCGTTCCCTTCTCTCGTAACGCTGGCGCTCCTGCTGTATCCCTTCCAGCAGCCGGTTCAACGAACACAGTAATTTTCGCAAACAGGGATCTGGCACCGGAAGATGGAACATCTGATTCTGAGTCAGGTCCTGCTGTACCCGGTCCAAATCTCTCCCTATAGCTTTGAGCGCAGATACCAAGGTCAGATATCGAAAGGCAAAATAGCCTCCAGTCACGATAGATATGCAAAGTAATACAAGATACAGCATGAACGTTCCTCCCAGTCATTTTTTGCAAATTCCTTTATAGGTCTCTTTTCTTTAGAAGCTTCATTCCTAAAATTCCAAAAACAGCCGTTCCCGCCAGGCCGGAGATCAGACAGCGGGCCGCTCCTTCTGCTGTGTCCCAGGCCGTGAGACATTCCCGTGTGTTGACGTTCGCTCCATTTGTAATGTCAAAAAAGTTGGCCGGCATCCACAATGCAAGATCATAGACCATATCAAAGCGAAACCCCAGATACATCAGCAGTTTAGGTACGAAGATCCAGACAGAAAGCCAGACCAGGATACTCGTTCCGCTTTTGTCAAAAAACTCCAGAAACAAAACGCCGGAGACCAGGCCTGCTGCCGCGATCAGATAGACCATTGGGATCTCCATGAGCAGGTCGCTAAGCTGGACCGGTCCTTCTTTGGGAAGCAGCATTTCCGCGCCGAGGATCCAGACAGCCACCACAACAACCATCACAACCGTGGCCGCCAGAAGAGCCACCACACATTGTCCCGCAAAAATCTTTGTTCTTGGAACTCCTGCCGCCACAGTATTCTTCAGATTGCCATTTCTTCTTCCGCCTTCATAGAGGAAAATCACCACCATACCTCCCATGAATCCAAAAAGCATCGGGCTGGACACCAGATTCGAATAAGAAAAAGACGTATTCCTGTATGGACCTCCAAAAAAGTATAGGAGCACTTGCAGAAGAACTGCCAGGGACGCCAGGATCCCGGCGGTCAGATACATCTCTTTTGTATGGGTTACACGGTAAATCTCACTTTTCATATAATTCAGCATGTTACACACCCCGTTTCTTTAATTCCATATAATATTCTTCCAGAGAAGACTGAATGGTCTTCATCTGTGTGATGTAAATCTGATGCTCCAGTGCCAGACGACTATAGAGCTCCATATCTTTTCCCGGATCCTCAATACAGATGCTGTGATCCGGAAGAATCTGATACCGTTTATCCGGAAAGGCGCGTTCAAATACCGCCGCGTACTTTTCTATATCCGAAATGGTAATCTCCACCCGATCCACACATTTTTCACGCAGACTCTGAGCGCTGATCTCTTCCAGCAGGACGCCTCTGTTTAAGAATCCATAGACATCCGCCGTCTGTTCCAGCTCAGATAAAATATGGCTGGAAATCAGGATCGTAATATTTTTCTCCCTGTTCAGCTGGTGAAGGATATTGCGAAATTCTATGATGCCGCTTGGATCAAGGCCATTGATTGGTTCATCCAACACCAATACCTGGGGCGCCCCAAGCATAGCGATCGCCAGGCCAAGACGCTGCTTCTGTCCCATAGAGAGATGGGCGCATTTATTCCGCCGCTTCCCAGATAATCCGGTCACCTCCAGCGCCTCGCCCACTCTGGCGCGCTCCGGGATTCCTTTTTGGATGGCGTAATAGGTCAGCGTCTGCTCCACCGTCATATTGGGAAAAAAGCCCGGCTGTTCAATCATAAATCCCATGTTCCCGCGACATTCGTCCAGAGCCTTCGTTTCAAACTCTCCCAGCAGTCGAATCTCTCCTTCAGTGGGAAAACTCTGTCCCGCCAGTAATTTCAACAGCGTGCTCTTCCCTGCCCCATTGTCCCCTACCAGCCCATAGATACATCCGTTTCTCACATGCAGATCCACATGCTCCAATGCCGTAAAGGTTCCGTATCGCTTAGTCAGTTGTTTTGTCTCAATGACAGATGCCATCTTGTCTTCCTCCAATCCCGCGTCCGCACAATCAAAGGCAGATGCGAAAAATACGTCTGTCAATAAGCAAGTATCTTTCCTATTGACAAACGTATTTTATCCTTTCTCCTTTTAAGAAGTCATAAAGAACTTTTAAAGAACCCATAAAGTTCCAAGAATATTTTTAAGCTTTCACTGGAGCTTAAATCCAATCCCATATACGGTCTGGATATATTCATTCTCCGGATCTACCGCTTTCAGTTTCCTGCGCAGATTACTGACATGGACGTTGACCGTATTATTTTCCCCATAATATCCGCCGTGCCATACCAGTTCATAGAGATTTTCCCGGGAATATACCTTATCTGGATTCTGCATCAGCAGGAACAGGATATCATATTCATGAGCCGTCAGTGACAGTTCCTCTCCGCCTGCCACAGCCCGGCGGGCCTCTGGAAACAGGACCAGATTCTTATGGGACAGACTTCTCGGAATCTGGGGATTCTTTCCAGCCCTCCGCAGGGCCGCCTGCACTCTGGCAAGAACCTCCTCCGGCTCAAAAGGCTTTGTGATATAATCGTCAGCCCCGATCTTTAGCAGCGTCACTTTGTCTGACAGACTGTTCTTCGCTGACAGCACCAGGACGGGAACGTCATACTGAAACTGCTCTCTTATTTTGTCCAGCAACTCTTCCCCGGATATGCCGGGCAGCATAAGATCCAGCAGGATAAGGTCCGGCACGCTTTTCTCCAGCAAAAGTTCTGCTTCTGTGCCGGAAAATGCCTGACAGGTCCTGTAGCCCGCCTCCTGTAGTATCTTCACCAGCAGGCCGCTGATGTCTGGCTCGTCTTCGATGATCATAATATAAGACTGCATGTTGGTGTCCTTTCTGTGTGGGCTGAATTTGATCAATGATGGTTGTCAGAGACATCCCCATTTTCTGATAAATGCTACAGATGTCTTCTGATTTTTTCAATCAATCCCTGATCTGCCGGAAGCCAATCCACATCATCTAAGGTTTCTGCTGTAAGCCATCTTGCGGCTTCATGTTCTTTCAAGATCAGATCGCCGGATTTGACGGTACAGAAAAAACAATCCATGGAGAGATGAAAGTCTGGATAGTCGTATTCTACAGTATCCAGAAGATTTCCCACTTCAATTTCCGTATCTAGTTCTTCCAGAATTTCTCGCCTTAATGCTTCTTTGGAACTTTCACCTGGCTCTACTTTTCCTCCGGGGAACTCCCATCCGTCTTTGAATTCTCCATAACCACGTTGCGTGGCGAAAACTTGATTCTTATGTACGATAATCGCAGCGACAACTTTTATAGTTTTCATAAATTTACTTCCTCCATTAGTTATTTACAATGTATTCATAAATATCCTCTCGAACGGACGTCTCTAATTCCCAGACAATTTCTACCGCTGTTTTATCTGTATTTGCCATTACAAACTCTTTTGCCTCTCCTGTAGCATACATTTTCCCAAGATAATAGAATTCTTTCGATATCTTATCATCCTTGTTTTTACGGACAAACAATTCCACATCAATTCCACGTTCCTTAGCATGAAGAAAATTCTGTACATCTTCAGAAGCAATGGTCCGACTTTGTTTTGATATGGCAATCAGGCGACTAGGACTTTCAAAATGATCCTCGTATTTAATTGTATCCTGGATGTTCTCTGCCTTGTCATAATTAATAAATACCGGAAATGTTTTTGTCTTCCTATCATATTTGTATCCGCCAATGTTTAATGGCACTTCGTTATGTTCCCAATTTAAAAGGCGGCAAATATCCTCATATGTATATTTTTGATACAATACGAAATTAGTATCTTGATACCGATAACTATAGTTTACCTTATACCTTGAAATGCCAAATTCGATTAGCTCTTTTAAAATTGCTGTAAACTGTGGATTTTGAAGCATTTTCCCAAATCCATCAGCAATTTCATAATCCCCATCTGTTCCTTTTTTTAAGAATATACAATTTGCATAGGTTTTCTTCCCGGAACCAGAAGGAAATTCGTTGGTCATTACATTTACCACATTTTTGATAGATTTCTCCTGTAAGCCAATTCCATAATTTTCTAATAGATCCTTTTTCCATAACCCAAAAAAGCTCGATCTATAACGAAGAATTCGTTCCAGTAATGCAAGTTCATGGATTCGTTTTCCACTTGCCAGCTTTTTCGATATAAACTCAATGACCTGTTCTTCTTCTTTTGAAAGTCTGATAGTATATTCTTTCTCATACTTTACAAGAAATTTGTAATACGAACCAAGACTACCGTTATCAAAAATCCGCAGGACGTCCATCTCTCCATATTTATCAAAATCTTTCAAGGCAGGTATTCGTCCCAACTTATTTTTTAAATTCTTATAATTCTCTTTAATTAATTTAATGTCGCTAAAGTTTGCTGTATCGATCGCAGAAAAAATACGTTTTCTTGAAATCTCATCAAAATGGATGGTGGAAGAACCTGGTATAATTCGTTCTCCTTCCAACACATAACGCCTAATGTTATCCTTGTTATAACTTCGGTCTCCTGACAGCGCAATGGGAATCATAAAATTATTTTTGTAGTTCCCGATAAAATCAAGAATCACTACATATTCTTTTGTATCTGCTTTACGCAATCCTCTCCCCAACTGCTGCACGAATACAATTGGTGATTCTGTCGGTCTTAGCATAATCACCTGATTGATTTCCGGAATATCTACCCCTTCATTAAAGATATCCACTGTAAAAATATAATCTAATTTCCGCTCCCCTTCATCCAAGACAAGTCGTTCTATTGCCTGTTCCCGTTGGTTTTGACCGTCCTCTCCTGTAAGTGATAGAGTTTTATAACCTCTTTCGTTAAATTTCTCACTTAACGCAACTGCTTCTTTTTTGGAGCTACAGAAAACTAAACCCTTGGGGCTTTTTCCGCAATATCCATAATATTTAATCTGACTGATTACATAATTTACCCGTTCATCTGAGGTCAGCCGATTAAAGTCTTTCAATCCTGTTTCTTCATCAACAGGCTCTCCATCAAACTCTAAATCCGTAATTCCAAAATAGTGAAATGGACACAATAAATCTTCCTCCAACGCCTGTTGAAGTCGAATCTCGTAAGCAATATTATGGTCGAAAGCGGCATATACATCAAAATCATCTGTACGCTCTGGAGAGGCCGTCATTCCCAACCAAAACCGCGGCGTAAAATACTTCATAATATTCTGATAACTTGAAGCGCCTGTGCGATGCGCTTCATCTATAATAATCGTATGAAACTCATCTGGACGAAAAGAGTGAAGGATTTCTGACTTCGCCATCATCTGCATTGTCGAAAATAAGTAATCCACCTGAAAATCTTTCGAGTTTCCCGAAAGTAATCCAAACGTTCTAGTATCTCCAAATACCTTTTTATAACTTTTTATCGCTTGCTTTGCAATCTGTTCTCTATGCACCAAAAACAACACTTTTTTCACTCTATTTTCCCGCAAGGCAAATGCAGAAGCATAAGTCTTTCCTGTTCCAGTGGCCGAGATTAAAAGTGCCTTTGATTCTCCTGCCTCTTGAATCTTACGTAAATTAGAAATAAACCCTAACTGCATAGAATTAGGTTCCAAGCGATATTGCTCGATTGAAGGAATCTGTGCACTTTTTGCAATTTTATGTTGTTTTTGAATCACACTATAATTTAGCGAATATTCTTCGATAAAATCCTGATAATCTTCCGCATATTTAGAATCCCATAATCCAGAGAATTCTGCCATGAGTTCTTCTGCATATTCTCCTTGATCTGTAGAAACGACTTTTGTGTTCCACTCTCGATTCCTTGTCAATGCATTTAATGTAAGATTAGAGCTCCCCACAATAATGCGATAAACTTCTTCATTTTTGAATATATAACCTTTCGTATGAAAATCTTCCTGGGCCGGTCCTGTCCGAAACATTTTCAAGGTAATATTACTTAACTCTGCCAGTTTTCTTAAGGCCATTGGCTGTGTAAAATTCTGATAATCTGTTGTAAGAATTTTCCCTGGGATATGCCTTCTTTCTAATTCCTTTAAGGTCTGAAGAAGAGGCGTCACTCCTCCCATAGTAATAAATGCGACACTGATAGAGAATTCTTTGCACGCTAACAGCTCATTCTCCAAAGATGAGAGCACTTTACGCCCTTCTCTGTAATTGTTAGAAATAAACTGCGGTCTGTAAGCTAAATTTGATGGATTCCGGCCATCAATAAACGCTGTTGCCAAACCAGAAGTAAGTCTGGAAATTTGAATATTTTCCATAATAAACCTTCTCCTTTACAATTAATACTCTAAATTAGTAATGGGATTATATCCTATGCCTCTTTAAAGACGATCCCTAAACTTCGAGGATTGTTACTCCGAAATCATGAATCGTAAAATGTCTTCATATGTCACCAATGCAACGTTCCCGCTCCTGCTTGCCGCCTCAATACAACCTTTCGTGAATCCGCTCTTTGCAAATAGGTACAACTGTGTATTTTCGTAATGAAACAGCTGACTCCTTTTCACCAATGTTTCCAAAGCTCCTACATCTACTTTCTCATTTGTCCATTTGCACTCGCCAAACAAAGCCGTGTTCTTGTCCTGTTCTCCCATAATATCAATCTCTGCTTGTTTCTTTTCCGTCGGATCAGTTCCCCACCAACGGCCAAGCCCTGTAAATTCAACCGAAGATTTACCCTTTAATAACAATTTCCAAAGATACTGTCTGCAGATCTCCTCAAATACTTTTCCCATATAATCAGACAGACATGGTTCAATTCGATTATATACCAGGTCAGCCGCTCCCCTTGCAATAACCGAACTATTTGCCGGTACAAAACGATACCAAAACCGGAACATATTATCATCAATCGCATAAATAGACTTTCTGGAAGCCTTTTCCCCATAAGGCGTCTCTTTTTGGACAAGTCCAAGTGCAATCAGATTTTTCAGATAAGTGGCACAGACACTGGTATCTTCTCCGACTTTTGTTGATATTTCCGCCATACGGGAAGCACCGTTTGCAATCGCCGTAATAATCGCATTGTATAGTGCCGGTTCACGCACTTCCTGCTTCAACAGATTCTCTGGTTCTTCAAATAATGACGAGGTAGGGTTTAGAAACGTATTTTTTATGTTATCCGAAATACTGAGCTTATCGTTCATTTGTAATAAGTACTGCGGTGTACCGCCTGCAATTCCATAAATCAGCGCTTTCTCTTCATCAGAGAATTTTTTAAAATAGCGGCAGGTATCTGCAAAATCGAAAGGTAATATTTTCATCTGCGCGGTCCGTCTGCCATATAACGGGGCCTTATATGCCAATACATGGTCTTCCATATAAGACATAGAAGATCCGCAAAGTATCAGCATCAATTTAGATGTATCTTTATATTTATCTATCAAAAGCTGCAGCGTAGACGCAAGGCTCTTGGACGTTCTAGCAACATAAGGATACTCGTCGATTACAAGAATCAGACGTTTTTTTTCAGCTAATTGAAACACATATTCCAGCGCCGCCTGAAATGACAAAAATACCGTATCTGCTTGAATTCCCAAGCCACACTCCACAATATTTTTACTGAAGTTTTCCAAATTCTGCTTTGCGTTGCTTTCAATCCCCATAAAATAGATTGCTGTTTTATCACTGATAAACTGATTGATAAGCGCTGTTTTCCCTACACGACGACGGCCATAAATCACAGCAAACTCGAATTTATCTGACATATATAATTTATTCAACGCGGACATTTCTCGCTCTCTGCCAATAAACATCTTTCAGCCTCCAATAGATAGTTTCATATTAACTATAATATATCACCGCGTCGCATTTTAGTCAATTACGATTTACCAAATCTAAAATAACGAAATTCCCTGTGCAATCCAATCAAAATCACACAGGGAATTCATAACAGAGCCTTTCTCTATCCCTCTACCTTCTCCTCCCATTCTTATCAAATGTCCGCCTCAGCGCCATCTCCGTTGGAATGATCGATCCCACCAAAGGTACCATCTGCACTCCACAGATGATCCCTCCTACCGTTCCTACCACGTCGTCATTTTCCCCTAGCACAAACAGCATTGGGATAACCGAGAACGGCAGTAAGATCAGCCCTGAGATCCGCCAGATCCTTCCGCAGTATTTATGCGCAAATTCCCAGGTATCCTGATTTTTCATGGACATTTTGGTCCGATAGCCAAATACCATATTAATATCACCTGGTATGCTTTTCAAAAAGCATTGGCCGAAACCGATCATCGTGGCCGGAATCAAAAGATCCATGATCAGCATAAAAATCCAAAATCCCATCCCCGTCAATCTTTCCGCCTCCCATCCATATATCGGCCCGCACTTCTATACCGACACCTATCTCTCACCTATCTCTGCTCTGCCAGATCCTTCAATGTCTGTCCTGTGATCCGGTATGTGGTCCATTCATCCATAGGCTCTGCCCCAAGAGAGCGGTAGAAATCAATGCTGGATTTATTCCAGTCCAGACACCACCACTCCAGACGCCCGCAGCCTCTCTCCACAGCGATGGCCGCAAGCTTTTTCAAAATCGCCTTGCCATAACCCTTGCCCCGGAATTGAGGCAGAACGTATAAATCTTCCAGATAGAGTCCCGCTCTTCCAAGGAATGTAGAAAAGTTGTGGAAGAATAGAGCAAACCCTATCTCCTGGCCATCCTCCATGCCAAAGATCACTTCCGCCTTCTGCTTATCGAAAATCCACTCTTCTAACAATTCCTCTGTAGCCACTACTTCCTGTTCCATTTTCTCGTATTTCGCCAGTTCTTTGATAAATTTCAGAATCAGCCCTGTGTCTTTTCTCTCAGCATAGCGGATTGTAAACTCCTGATCCATTTTTATTCCTCCATTCTATCTCCTGTTTCATCAAATACACTTCTACCGCCTTTGAATATGGATAACCCTGGGTCTTATGAAATTCCAGGTAAGACTTATCCTGTTCATAGATCTCCCCGATCGTTCTTCCCGCGTATTTCCCCTTTGGAAAGCAGATCTGTCCCAGTTCAGCAATCGTCTTCTGCCAGTAGATTTCTTCATACAGCCGCTCTTCCCCTTCCAGACATTCGGCATTCAGCCTCTGGAACCACTGGGCGAATTCTGCCCTTGTCATCTTCCACGTCTGCTCCCTGGTAATTCCATTTTCATCCATATCCTGGACTTCGATCACCAGAACTTCGTTTCCTGCCGCGGTGTCCTTTTTGGCGTAATTTATCAGATAAAGCGTTGCCCCGAAATCATTTCTGGCCCGCCACAATGCCAGGAACTTTCTCTTATTCTTATCCCAATACCGATTGGGATGGCTGGTATGGGGCGTTACTTTTTGCTTCTCTTCACACAGCAGATATTCAAAAATAATATAGCCGTACTGCGGATGCTTCTGAAGCCGCTCAAAATTGATGGCCGCAGTCGGCATATCCCCCAGCATCTCCTTGGAAAATTCAAAACCACACTCATCATAATGTCCCAGCTTTTTACTGTCCTTTGCCATCTCTTTTTCCCTTTCTTTAGTCTTTTAACTCGCACCGCATCTCATACCACTGTTCGCCGCCCCAGCTTGATCCCGATATCCCACAATTCTGGAACCCCATTTTTTCGTACATTTTCACCTTTTCTTCCAAACAGGTCAGGATCAAAGTCTTTCTTCCTTTTTTCGCCTCCCGCTGCTGATACTGGAACATCAATTCAGACGCCAGCCCCTGACGGCGGTACTGCGGCAGCACGTCCAAGCCAAGAAGCATGATATTTTCCCCTGTCGGATCATAGAGTTTTGCGTCCTGGAAAAACGCGTCTCTCAGCCGCTCCTCGTTGGTTGCCAGGCCGTTTAAAAATCCGGCGATCCTTCCATTTTCCTTGTCCACTGCCACCAGGAATAACTCCGGCGCTGTGTTTACGCGCTCCTTCATCATCGCCGCGGAACAAGCTTCATTGGGCGGAAAACAGATCCTCTCGATCTCCGCCGCCTGATCCGCCTCATGGGGAAGAATATTTCGGAATTCGCAGCGCTCTTTAAGTTCTTTATTCAACATCTGGTCTTCCAGTTTCTCGTTATACATGACAGTGCCTCCAGTTTTTCTCTTTTCTTTATAGACTTATTTTACACTTCTTTCCAGCAGTTGCAAATTAAAAAATCCAAAAACAGTATTTACAAGAATCCTTTTCTGTTATATAATCTGCCCTTGGATTTTGTGTTCAGAAGGGATTCTATTTATGAAAACAGTTCAGCATGATATGACGGCAGGAAGCCCGATGAAGATTATCCTTAGCTTCACTCTGCCGATCTTTATAGGAAATGTATTTCAACAGTTTTACAATATGGCGGATGCGGTGATCGTAGGGAAATTTGTAGGGACAAAAGCCCTTGCGGCAGTCGGAAGTACGGGGACCATCATGTTCTTGATCTATGGATTTGTCGTGGGGATGACGGCAGGATTTACCGTATTGACCGCACAGAAATTCGGCGCCGGCGATATGCCTGCCATGCGAAGGACTGTTGCTGGCGCCTCCATTCTATCTCTGATCGTGGGATTGATCCTGACCGCGGCGTTCATGCTCCTGATGAAGCCCTGGCTTCATCTGATGAATACGCCCTCCGATATTTTTGCGGATGCTTATGCCTATATTATGATCATCAGCGGCGGTATTCTTGCTCAAATGCTGTATAACCTGCTGGCCAGCATCCTGCGCGCACTGGGCAACAGTAAAGTCCCCTTATATTTTCTGATCCTGTCAGCCCTGCTCAACATCGTGCTGGATCTTGTCTTCATCATCGCGTTTCATATGGGCGCCGCCGGGGCTGCCGTTGCTACCGTTATCTCCCAGGGAGTATCTGGCGCGCTCTGTTTTGTTTACATTGTAAAAAAGGTTCCGGCATTAAAAATGTCAAAAGAAGACTGGCATCCATCGGGGTTCCTCCTAAAAATGCAGATCAAAATCGGCATTCCAATGGCACTGCAGTATTCCATCACCGCCATCGGGACCATGATGGTACAGACTTCCCTGAATATCCTGGGTTCTACCCTTGTAGCCGCGTTTACGGCCGCAGGCAAGATCGAACAGATCGTGACACAGGCATACCTGGCCTTGGGAACAACCATCGCCACATTTGCGGCCCAGAACATGGGCGCCGGCAATATCCGCCGCATCCGGCAGGGATTTAAAGCCTCTACCCTGATCGGGATCATTTACTCTTTTCTTGCGGCCGCCCTTGTTATGACAGTCGGAAAATATATGACCTACCTGTTTGTATCTGAAAATGTGGAACAGATCATGAATTCCGTAGATATCTATCTGAAATGTGTGGGAATGTTCTTCATCCCTCTGGTGATCGTAAATGTCTACCGCAACGGCATCCAGGGACTGGGCTATGGCCTGCTTCCTATGATGGCCGGCGCAGCGGAACTGGTGGGACGAGGCGCCGCCGCGGTGATCGCCGCCGGACAAAAGAGCTATCTGGGCGTATGCCTGGCAAGTCCCGCCGCATGGGTATTGGCAGCAGTGCTTTTGATCGTCATGTATTATTATGTGATAAAAGTGGATCTGAGGAAGATATTTCCGGAGGGGGATGGGGAGATTGCCATCCGTCAGCAGGTCTCTCAAGCATAAGGGATTTACTTTATAGAGCCCGCTCAAGATTAAACCAGTCCTGGTTTTCTGTTGAGGGGGCTTTCTTCATACATAGGAATCTTTCACCGAAGAATCAAGATATGATATAATTATAGAAAAATCCAACGTATCTCATTCTTAGAATCCTTGATAGGGGTGAAACTGATATGCCTATAACAGAAAACGAAATGGTAAAAGAATTGGAACAAAAAATCAAGTCTGGCAGCTGGAATAAAGTTGCCCCGGAAGATGCGATATGCGAGGACCTGGTAGGAATGCGCCTGTATGATGAGCCGCTCTGGGACTTTGGCGACGCTCTTGACCCCTTATTTGAGACCTGGAAGAGACCTGAGGTTATACACCCAGAAGCAATGCTCCCAAGAGACTGGCTTGCTGAAGCCAAAACTGTCATCTCCTATTTTTTCCCATTTACGGAACAGATCAGACACGCCAACGCCGAAGACATGGCCCGCACATCCGATGCGTGGCTTCACGGCCGCATTGAAGGACAGGAAATGATCTCCTCCGTGGGCCGCGAATTGTGCCATATTCTTGAAAAAGCGGGTTATAAGGCTGTTTGTCCCTCTCTGGATCCCCGGTTTCGAATGTTGGCTGACTATACCTCCAACTGGTCTGAACGCCATGCGGCTTATATATGCGGATTAGGGACTTTTGGCCTTTCAAAAGGACTGATCACCAGCAAGGGCATTGCGGGGCGCTTTGGAAGCGTCATTACTTCCTGCGCCTTCCCAATCACAAAACGCCCCTATGAAGGGCTTACCGATTACTGCATTATGTGCGGAAAGTGCCAGCGCAACTGTCCGGCCCATGCAATCGACAAAACCAAAGGCTGCCTGGCTGGGAAAGATCACGCGCTCTGTTCCGCGTATATCAAAGAGAATACCAGACCGCCGCATGGTCCGCACAAGAAAGTACGCTATGGCTGTGGGAAATGCCAGGTGGATGTCCCCTGCGCTGCCGGGATCCCAAAGAGGAGAGGGATATCGGGTTCTATACTGGTTTGATCAAATGCTGTTCAAAAAAGTTTCAAACGTATTTGTGGCTCCGCTATGTTCAACGATTTTCCCAGCTATGACTTTATCAATATCAATCCCTGTAATTTTCAGGACTTTTCATCAGCCGCATGTTGACGAATCATTTTCATAGTATAATCAGGATACGTTTTTTCAAAACAATCAGATGCTGCTTCATCCCTTCATAAACAACTTTTGACTGCTTGGTCTATTAAGAAAAGTGGGGCAGAATTACCTGCCCCTATGCTTCTCCTTCTTTTTCTGCTGTTTCAGTTCAAACTTTCGCTCTTTTTCTGCTTCCCGGTTTTCCCGGTTCACAGTCCTGCGCTCCGTTTTTGACTGCTCCTGCTGTAATTTCAAAGCCTGCTGTGATTTTGTGCCGATCCCGTGATTTTGCATCTGTTTGCGCACTTCTCGCTGTACTCGTTTCGGATTACGGCTGGCTTCTTTTACATCAGCTGCCACAGCCGGACTAAATCTCAGACGATCGTAGTGTTTCAGAACAAACCCATATACCTCATAGTCTCTTGGCTCCGCCCCAAAGGTTACCTTACATACAGATAACTTCCCCTCCGATATCCATTCAAAAACGCCTATCCAGAAAGGGTCCTCGAAAAATACTGTCAATCTGCCCGATACTTTGTCCATGACAATTCCTCCTTAAATAATTGTAATGAACAAAGAACGGACGACCCTAAGGAGGGAGGGTTACTTACACCCAAAGGTGCGGCCGGGCTACCTACCGGCTCTGTAAGAGATCGCCTCTTACGTTGCGTTTTTATCTTTGCTCCTTAATTCTATCACATCCACAACTGGTTATCTACAAGAATTATTTGATTATTTTAGGCAGACATAATAGAATACAGATATCTATAATCTAAGGGAGGGGATGATCTATTGAATACCGTATTTCAGAGAACAGAAATCACAGAACCAGCTTTATTCAGCCCATCTGATACAACCAAAAAAATCGATGATTTTCCAGAAATATGTGTTTCCACATTTTCGGAAAATATCATTCAAAAATTTTCTTCTATGAGCAATACTAAAAAGATTGCAGAACTCTATACCGCCAACGGCAGTCTGCCCGTATACAAAACACGATACAAAGATACCGATATTGCTTTTTACATGTCCAGAGTGGGCGCCCCGGCATGTGTTGCGGGCTTTGAAGAAATCATTGCTATGGGCGCAGAAAAGTTTGTGCTGTTCGGCTCCTGCGGTGTCTTGGACGATGAAAAGGTAAAAGACCGCTTCATTATCCCGGTTTCCGCCGTTCGTGATGAAGGTACCAGCTATCACTATACAGCGCCATCGCCGGAGATCGAAGCAGATCTACATTCTATCCAAATTTTGGAAAAAATCCTAAAAACCTGCGGATACCCTTACATAAAAGGCAAGACATGGACCTCTGATGCCATTTACAGGGAAACACTCCCACTGATTCAGGAGCGCAGGCAGGAAGGCTGTCTTGCAGTAGAAATGGAGTGTGCGGCTATGCTGGCAGTCGCAAAATACCGCCATATTCCATTTATCCAATTCTTATATGGAGCGGATAACCTTAGTTCTGACACATGGGAGATCCGGGATCTGGCCCTGTATGGGCTTACTAATGCGGAAAAATATATGGTTCTTGCTTTTGAGTGCGGTCTTGCTTTGTAATTGCTTTTAAGTCGATGGTGTAAAAGATAACGTATAATTAATTTCGCAAAATCAATTTCATAAAAATAGACATGGTCTATAGCCGTTTGGTAAAATCAAGTCACCACAACTAAATCTATCAAAGGAGGCTATAGAACCATGTCTGATAAGATTATACAGCTAAATGAGGACTTAATAAAGCATGATTTAAAGGATCTTGTCCGTAACAGTGTCGAAGAAACATTAAACGCCCTGCTCGATAAGGAAGCCGACGAATTAGTCAACGCTGAAAAGTATGAGCGCTCCTCTGACCGCCAGGGATATCGTTCCGGCCATTATAAGCGAAATCTCCACACTACCGCAGGGGAAGTCGAACTGAAGGTTCCTAAACTGAAAGGGGTTCCTTTCGAGACAGCCATTATCGAAAGATATCGTCGCAGAGAATCTTCCGTGGAAGAAGCTCTTATTGAGATGTATCTGGCCGGTGTTTCTGTCCGACGCGTGGAAGATATCACCGAAGCCTTATGGGGAACGAAAGTATCCCCTGGAACCATCAGTAACCTGAATAAAAAGGCTTATGAGCATATTGAAACCTGGCGTACCCGTCCGCTTTCCGGGAACTATCCTTATGTTTACGTAGATGGTGTTTACCTGAAACGTAGCTGGGGCGGCGAGATCCAGAACGTTTCTGTTCTCGTTGCCATTGGCGTCAGTCAGGATGGCTGCCGGGAAATCCTTGGTGCTGCGGAAGGGATGAAAGAGGATCGTGAAAGCTGGCGTTCTTTCTTCGTATGGTTGAAAGAACGCGGGCTTACTGGTGTACGTTTGATCATCGGCGATAAGAATCTCGG